>ERZ773217.2514-NODE-2514-length-11917-cov-4.706458_pt1 | contig 11917 bp, 10 predicted proteins | sample MGYA00580995_ERZ773217 | MGnify/ENA primary metagenome ERZ773217 (study PRJEB29015, sample SAMEA2737772) | human gut metagenome | biome: human gut; feature: human-associated habitat; material: faeces | place: China | collected 2012 ...
AATGATTATGAAAACCTGGAATGACTATAAGGAACATGTAAGAACCGTTGATCCTAAGATTGGAAAGGACATTGATGAAGTTGAAAATATCTCTTCCATCGTCAGTGCCATGGTAGAACAGCGTACTGCTCTTGGACTTAGTCAGAGAGAGCTTGCTGCCATGTGTGGTATTCCACAATCATCCGTAGCCCGGATCGAATCCTGCAAAACAACCCCGAATCTTGGAACACTGCTTAATATTTTTCAACATCTCGGTCTGCAGCTTACAGTAAGTCCTACAAAACCTACCATTTAAAATCAAGGAGAATCTCTGCAAAGAGGTTCTCCTTATCACATTTCTTCAATTCACGTAAAAAGTCCGTCCAGAATAGATTGATTTATCTAATCTGAACGGACTCTTTTAAAATTCTGAAGTGTTCCCTGCGGGAATCGAACCCACAATTACAGCTTAGGAGGCTGTCGTTATATCCATTTAACTAAGAGAACAAATGCCGATTACCGGCAGTTCCTGACAATTTATTCAAGGCAAAGGTTTCCCTGCATCCAGACATTTCCACGAAACCGTCTGCCTATCGCAGGTTCACCCAATAAATCTTTTTCATTGATACACACATCGAACTGGATGTTATTGCACAACAACTTCATTCCATACAATTTTTCGTGTGTAAGTTTATTTTCCATCGTGACACAGTCAATGATTTCTCCCAATACCGTATACTGGTCACTCTCAATCCCAAATGGCATAAACGTTGACTTCACGATACTGAAAATATCTTCCTTCATCACTCTCTGGGACAGCAGTGCATAAGTATCCATATCCTCCAGCGTAAGGCTTTCGATTGCATCTTCATCGCCTTCTCTTGCCTGTGCGATCAGCTGATTGTGCCGGTCATTTTTCTGGATAGCTGGTACATCATTTTTTTTTCTCTCCACGACGGGACAGAGTATTTTTCCCTCGGTGGAAAGTCCTGCAATCATTGCCCCATAATGTATTTTGGAAAGATGCCGGTTTGTCTCTGCCAGATAATCCGCTACATTCTGTATATAAAAAATCAGTGTAACTCCAAGATTAACCTCGTCACATACTCCTGCATAGGACTCTTTCTCGGCATGTTTTTCTACATCAATCTGCTCATTCGTCGTAATACTGGTACCAAACACATACGGATAGTAATAATCCATATGAAAACTGTCATCTTCCTGATAAGTACCCCGAACCGTAATTCCGGCATTTGCCGCAAATGAACCTGACAGTTCCGCAAACTCGTTTCCCTCAGAATCTTTTGTAATTTTCATAATCTCCGGACGGGTAATTACTTCATCCAGTATCATTTCAAGATCTTTTTTTGTAATATCTGAAAATCCAATCGCCCTAAGGAATTTGTGCACTTCGCGGTTCTCCTTTCTCCATACATTACTATATTCTATCATATTATTTGAAGAATGGAAATATCCTTTTGTAACATTAAATTGTATTTTTTTTCTGACTCCCCGGAATGAAAATCCAGAACAACCGGACACTTCGGATCCTCTGTCTGCAAAACGACAATTCCCTCTGCCTGATTACTCATCTTCACTGCCGTTCCTACCGGATAATAGGCAATCTTAGATAGCAGGGTTTCCACCACTTTCCGGTCATACTTGTGTATGATTCCTTCCTGTATCTTTCCGATTGCATCCTGCAGGGGAATCCGTATGCACTCCATGCCCGTAATATAACTGTCAAATGCATCGCATGCCTGAATAATCCTGCATTCCATTGCAAAATCTCTGCGGCGCATCGGAAACCCGCTTCCATCAAGTCTTTCATGATGAAATAAAACCATCTTTTTTGATACTTCCGGAATCCAGCTTTCCTCATCCAAAGCGGAATATCCTAAAATGGTATGTTTTTTGTACTCAAATGCTTCTATGGGATCTTCCTTTTCCCAGTCCCGGTTCACATATCCTGTTGTGATATAACGGAGTCCGAGATCATGGAGCAGTGCCCCAACTGCAATATTATATTGCCTCACCTGATCCAGATGAAGTAATCTTGCCACAAATACACTCACAAGTGTTACCATGACAGTATGTTCATATAAATTTACAATCCGGGCATTGATATCAATAATTATATTTTCCGGTATTTTGCTTACTTCTTTTACAACTTCATTTGCGATTACTTCAAATTCGCGCAGCGACTTATTCTTATGATAGATATGGTTTTCCATCACCCGCTGTACGCGTTCCACAAACTTACCGAAAACAGAATAATCAATAATCCGCGATGGCATTTCATAATTTTCATACGGATCTTCTACCATAAGGGTGTCAATCCCAAGTGAACGGATCAAAGGAACATATTCCTTCTTGAGCCTGCTTCCCCTTGAAATTAATATCATTTTTTCATCTGTAAGAACTGGTTCTGCTAATATTTCATTTCCACACAACTCACTTACTGATTTTACCCTCATGTTACACTCCCGTTATTTTGCAGGATTGCTGCCGGTAGATTCTTTTGCCATCTTTAAAGCTTCCTGCTCTTCTTCTGCTAATGTAATAATTGAATTTCCGTCTATAATCTCTTTTATGTAAGTATAGCAGCCCTCTCTGCTGTGTACTGCATTGAGAACGAATCCATTATCTGACTCATTCAACATTGCAAGGGAAAAACTAAGCTTTCCACCCATCTCATTAAAAGCATCGTATTTTACCAGTCCGACCTTCTGAAATGTGAATTTCATATTGTCAAACATTTTTCTAATATTTTTCTCGTTTGCTTCATTTGCAGATATCAGTTTATCGACCTGAGACAAACGGGTTACCAAAGTTTCTTCCAATGATTTTGCATCTTTTCCCATCATGAATGCTTCATACTTTTTACGCAGTTTACTTGTCTTTGCCATATTCACAACGGTAAGTATAAATAAAATAACACAAAAAGCTGCTAATCCTAAAATAATATAATCGGAATCAAATCCTAAGTATTCTGATATCATATTTTTCTCCTGTTTCTATTTTCTTACATTCTGTTAAAATTTTAAATAGGCTTTTATCCCTATTTTTCTACATTTATTTTTGTATCGTCCGAATCATGTCAATAATCCGGTCAAGTTCATCCTGGGAATAATATTCAATCTCAAGTTTCCCTTTCTTTGCATCCTTATGGTTAATACATACCTTTGTTCCAAGAATGCCTTTCATCTGCTCTTCTAAATCATGATACACGGCTTCCAGTTTCGGGTCAATCTTCTCTTTTTCTTCTTTTTTCTTCTTTTTTTCATTCTGGAGACTTTTTACCAGTTTCTCCGTATCCCGCACACTCAATTTTTCATCAAAAATTTTCTGCGCAATGATATACTGCTGTTCCTGATCTTCAATTCCCAGAAGTGCGCGTGCATGTCCTGTTGTCAGCATCTCATCAATGACCATCTGCTGTACTTTTTCATTCAGTTTCAACAGCCGCATGGCATTTGTGACCGCTGTTCTGCTCTTGGAAACCCGCTCTGCTACCTCATCCTGCTTTAGATTAAATTCTGTCAGAAGCCGCTTAAAAGCCAGTGCTTCTTCAATTGGATTTAAATCTTCCCTCTGAATATTTTCTATCAGGGAAATCTCCATAATTTCCTGTCTGGTAAGTTTCTTGATAATCACAGGAATTTCTTTGATTCCGGCTATTTTCGCTGCTCTCCACCGGCGCTCCCCGGCGACAATCTCATAATAATCCTCTCTCTCCTGCACCAGAAGTGGCTGCAATACTCCATACTGTTTTATGGATTCTGCCAGTTCAAGCAATGCATCCTCATCGAATTTTTTTCTCGGCTGCTCCCTGTTTGGTTCTACCTTTGTGATATTCATCATGATAGCATCTGCCGCGTGCTCACTCTTTGGTGTTGGATTATTTTTTGAAGCTGCCGGTTTTGTATTCACCTTGTCTGTAATCAGAGAATCCAAACCTTTTCCCAATCCTTTTTTAACTGCCATTGTTACTCCCTTTCTTTTTACAAATCTTTACGACCCACGATTTCCTTTGCAAGCTTGCGGTAACTCTCTGCCCCCGCAGATTTGCTATCGTACATATTGATCGGAATTCCATAAGATGGTGCCTCTGCCAACCGAATATTTCTCGGAATCATAGTCTCATAAATTTTTGTATCCAGATTTTCTTTTACATTTTCTACAACCTGATTTGACAATTTCGTCCGGACATCATACATGGTAAATACAACGCCTTCCATCTGCAGATTGGGATTTAATCTCTCCTGTACAAGATTAATGGTATGTATCAACTGGCTCAGTCCTTCCAGTGCATAATACTCACACTGAATCGGGACAAGAACCGTATCTGCAGTTGTCATGGCATTTACCGTCAGCATATTTAAAGATGGCGGACAGTCAATCACAATGAAATCGTAATCATCACGGATATAGTCAACTGCTGTTTTTAAGATATATTCTTTGTCATTTATTCCTAATAATTCTATTTCCGCACCTGCCAGATTTACATTGGATGGAATCAGACGCAGACCTTTTACAACGGTATCCTGAATACTCTCATTGATGGAACATTCATCCAGCATCAGCTCATATACCGTATTCTCAACCTCGTTTTTATCCACGCCAAGTCCACTCGTCATGTTTCCCTGCGGATCTAAATCAATAGCAAGTACACGTTTGCCCATTTCAGCAATACTTGCTGCAAGATTTATCGATGTCGTTGTTTTACCGACCCCACCCTTTTGATTTGCAATTGCAATAATTCTTCCCATATTTTCCTCTTTTCTTTCTTATTCTCTGTATTTTATCAGAGTGTATTTTTATTTATCTTTTTAATTTTAAATGCAAAGGTTCTTCTCCATGTATTATTCTGTAAATTCCTTTGCGATGCCGGATCAGCATAAGGACAGTTGCAATCAGTACACATACAAGTTCTATAGAGTTTCCATGTATAAAATATACCGTTGGAATTGCAAGCGCAGGAATGACAACCGCGCCCAGCGGAAGCCATCCGGTAAGTAGCACTACCATGCCTCCTATTATGCAACAGATTGCTCCCGGAACTCCAAATGTAAGTATCAACCACGTACAGGTAACTGTAACACCTTTTCCACCTTTTCCTTTTCTCCACAGTGGATAATTATGTCCAAAAATCGCTCCAAATCCTGTATATAAAAAAATATCATGCCATGTTTTATCTGGAAATAACAGGCGACCAAGAATACCGGCTACAATAACTTTTAATATATCGCCGGCTAATACCAAAACACCTTCCTTTTTCCCGATATGTTCCATGACATTTGCCATCCCGGGATTTCCAGATCCTATTTTACTTACATCATTTCCTGTGGAATGTTTTACAACGAACGTTGCAGTTAACATTGTTCCGTATAGATATCCCAAAATCAATAATATACTTTTATATATCATACACATCTTCCTCTTATTTTCTATTACAGTATAACATAAAATCGATTAATCTCGAATAGTAATTATGTTGTTATTTTGCAGATTTTTATGTTTTTCTTTGAGCTTTTTTTGTGAAATGTTTCACGTGAAACATTTTTATTTTTTATTCTTTTTATTATAAACAAAATCGCAGCTTAAATGCGTAGATTGGAAATCTTTTTATATTTTCTTTTGGATTGATATACATAGTGTTACTTAAAAGACAATTTTTTCTACACGATGAATAATACTCTGTTTCGTATTGATTTCAACGCAAGAAGGAAGATATTCAGTTCTATAAGACAAAAGAAAAGATACATTCTCTTTCTACACATAATAAAAGAAACTATAGACAAAGAAATAATATTTGTAGCACCTATCTGTGAAAAATAGGATGTTAAATTTGACAGTTATAGCTTTCCCAGAAATATATTAATTTACGCTTTTTATTCACTCCTTTCTATGGTACAATGATAAAACACAATTACTGGAAGAAAATATGTTTAATAATATGATAAAAGGGTCACTAAGGTATGCATCGAATTGCATGCAGCATGCGTCGATAATATCTTTTGCCCCTTTTATTATATAAAGATGTTCAGAAAATGTATTTCATACAATTGCAAAAACACCAAAAGTAACTATATATGATATAGGTTTTGACACTGATACTCTCATAACATATTTGCACGTTTGTTACATATTTTCGAATTCTATAGGTTTTGATATCGGTACTCTCACAACGTGACTATATCTATATCTATTTATAAGGATATGGGAGAGATATAATGACATGGGTGTCAAAAAGAAATTTTACCCCTCATTTAATATTAATCAGATTAATACATGCTTCGCATTTTCATAATCTGACCGCATCTCATAATCCGCTAATTTACATGCTTGCATAGTAAATTGCTACTTTCTCAATTGTGGTGTGGTTCATTATGGTATCCATCAAATTGCATGCAAACATGCATCAATCATACCTTATGACCTTTTAATCATATAATTTCATGGAAAAGATTTTCAAGGAAACGATACTGATAAGTACCAAACATATCTCTGACACATCCCTGGTACACCCATATCAGAAAGATTTTACAAAAGAATTACAAAATCTTGGAAATAATGTAGACTCATTTACAGGCTATATAAGAAACGACTATTCAGAAGATTAGCGAAATCCCTGAAATATCAGAAGTATGATTACATTATAGCAACTTACTCTCTGCACCATTTGACAGATAGAAAGATAATTATTTTTATTCCGAAACGATGATAAAATTGTCCTCACCACTGATCTGATGATAAACAGAAAATTATTTTATTCAGCAACTGCTTGATCTCTTAAATAAAAATTTAAAAGATATGATTAGTGATGTTACTTTAAAAATCGGGATGAACTGGATATGTAGGGAAAAGAAGGTAATAAATGGGACAACTATGAAATTTATTTTTTTACCGATGGGCTTAATAAGAAAGTATTTCCAAAACTTTTATTCATATTATGCTCTTATTGATCCGGTATTTTAAACATCCGTTCATTAATTTGTAAAACCGGAGCAAAATCATGCATATCATAAATTCACCGGGCAAACTTATATTTAAACTGCTCTCCAGCAAATTCTACTTATGAAAATAAAAAAGGATAATAAAATGTTTCACGTGAAACATTTTGTTATCCTTTTTTAAACGAAACTCTCTCGTTTTCCATTCTTTTTACAATTCAATTAAATTATTGCGAATAGCAAACACTGCAGCCTGCGTCCGATCTGTTACTTCTATCTTCTTAAAAATGTTAGATACATGGTTCTTAACGGTTCTCTCACTGATATTTAACTTTTCAGCAACTTCCTTATTATACATTCCAACTGCCAAAAGCTTCAAAACTTCCAATTCACGCTTTGTGAGGCTCTCTATCTTTCCTTCATCCCTGTTCTTTTCAATCATCTTGGAATTTAATGATGGAATAAGACTTGGCTGAATATAATTTTCTCCTTCTACGATGGAAAATATAGCTTTTTTCAATTCTGCGGATTCAGAATCTTTTAAAATATAGCCATCCACCCCTATATCGACCGCTTTCATCAGATATTCCACTTCATTATGAACGGTGAGAACCAAAACCTTTACCTTTGACTTTGAAGATTTAAGCGTCTGCAATACTTCCAGACCATTTTTTCTCGGCATATTAATATCAAGCAATAATACATCCGGTGTACAACTTTTTAACTTTTCCAGACAGTCAACACCATCTTCTGCTTCTGCAACTACCTGTATATCTCCTTCCAATTCCAATAAACTTTTTAATCCCTCTCTGATCATGGAATGATCATCTGCGATCATAATTTTAATTGCCATTTTTATAAGTCCTCCTTCATTTTTGGAATTGACACAATAATAGAACATCCCTTTCCAGGTGCAGATTCTATAGAAATTGTTCCTGATAACAGATAGACCCTTTCTTTCATCATAGACAATCCGAATCCGGAATTATCATCCCTTGTCTCATCGGGAACTGCATTTACATTAAATCCCTTACCGTCATCTTTAATTACTAACACAATCTTCTTTTCTAAATAAGAAACTTTTACCTCCAGATAAGATGCCTGTGCATGCTTAACTGCATTATTACATGCCTCCTGAATCACCCGAAGCAATGTAATCTGAACAACACTGTTAATCGGATATGATGTACCTTCCGTATAATATCCACATTCTATTCTATGGAATCTCTGAAATCGATCCAATGCTCTTTCAACCGTAACGTCAAATCCAATGTCATCAAAAGACATGGGTCTTAAATCATAGATTAACCCTCTGGTATCCTCAATTATTTTACGGAGTGTCTGACCAATGGAAAATAGCTCTAATTTACATTTTACCGGATCTGATTCTATAATTTTTGAGCATAATTCCGTTTTATGTACAATTGCAGTCAGATTCTGTGTGGTAGAATCATGTAATTCTCGCGCTATTCTCTGACGCTCTGTTTCAACAGAACGAAGTAATGCCAGCCTGGTATCATAAGAATCTATATCCGCAGCCTCATGAATCTTTCTTTCAATCTCCGTTTCTTCCTTGATAACGCTGGTAATATCTGCAATTCGAAATTCATATTCCTGCATCTGATCTCTCAGACACATAATTTCATTTGATATCCTTTTTTGATCTGCCCGAAGTTCTTCCATCTTTTCTTTATGAAAAGAATTAAATTCTCTCGGGCTGAACGCTTCATACCCAGGATTAGTTTCCTTCTCTAAAACCTGAAGAAACTTTGTATTCTCTTTTACTTTATTTTCATATGAAGAAATCTGCTCTTCCAGAGAAACTTTGTGTTCTATATACTCCTGACGGATTTTTTCCAGATAATCTTTTACCATCTTATTCCTCAAACATATGTTCTGTTTTGTATTTTCAATATCAATAATATTATAAATCATTTTACGGGTAAAGAAAATAAAGAAATAAATATTGTTTGTAAAAAGACCCAAAAATGTCTATAATATATTTAAAATCAAACAAATTTTAAATACAAGGAGGATTTCCATGAAAAAAGGCACAAAAAAATTTCTTTTTTTGAGTGTTGCAACACTGGCAGGAATGTATGCATACAATCAGTTTGTTGCCTCCACTTCCACAAAAAAGAATATGCTCCCAACCAAAAACGGATCCTATTATTCCTGGAAACAGGGAAATGTTTTTTACACAAAAACTGGAACAGGAGATCCTGTTCTTCTTATTCATGACACAAATTCCGCTAGTTCATCTGTTGAGTGGTCAAAAATTTCAAAAAGACTTCAAAAGAAACATACGGTATATACCATGGATCTTCTGGGCTGCGGTCTCTCCGACAAACCAGGGCTGAGTTATACCAACTATATGTATGTCCAGCTGATCACTGCTTTTATCAAAGATATTATAAAATCCAAAACATCAGTTGTAGCTTCAAACCTCTCCTCCTCATTTGTAATTATGGCAAATCAACTGGATGCCTCCATCATTGACAAAATGATTTTTATTAATCCGGTTTCCTTCCATTCCATGGATGCCATGCCGGATCAGCAAAGTAAACTAAAGCAAACGATCATAAATCTTCCTCTGGTCGGAACCTTTATCTATAATTTGCTCATGAACCCGAAGCGTATTGACCGTCAGTTCCGTTTTATCTATTACTGCAGACCTCAGCTGATTTCTTCCAAAACGAAAGATGCCTACTATGAAGCAGCCCATATGGACAACAGTAATGGAAAATACTTATACTCAAGTCTTCTTGGCAATTATATGAATATTGACCTTCGGCATGCTGTGAAAAAAATCACAAAACCTGTTGCTTTTATTATCTGCAGCGATATAAAAGCAAACTACAAAACAGCACAGGAATATCGTAAACTGAATTCTAACATAGACATCACCTATGTTTCCAATTGCAAATTGTATCCACAACTAGAGAATCCGGAAAAGGTTTACCAAATTATCGAAAACAAGTTATCCAATTAATTGGAAATGGACTGTACCTCAAAGGTACAGTCCATTTTTTATAACTCTTCCATAAATGTGGATAACATCTTTTTTCCGCTCAAAGCAGTGGAAAAAAGCATAAATTACAAAGGATTTTTGGAGGGCATTCCGGCTTTTCTTGGATATTTTTTTGATGTACCGTTTGCCTTTGTTAAAGAAATGAATGCCCGCTGCGCCTCTCCAATAGAAAACTTATACACATCCTCCACTTTTCCTCCGAGAAGAAAAATAGCTGATTTTGCAGCTGCCACTTCATTTTCACACTCTCCCGATTTATAAGAAATAAACTTTCCACCCAACCGGACGAATGGAAGACAATATTCTGCAAGTGTGGATAAATTGGCAACCGCACGTGAAACACAAAGATCAAACTGTTCTCTATATTCGGGCATGCGTGCCAGATCTTCTGCGCGGCCATGAACCGTATAGATCTCTGTCAGTCCTAACGCATCAATCACTTCATTCAAAAAAACAAGTCTCTTATTTAAAGAATCGGCCAGCACCACATTTAATTCCGGAAAAACAATTTTTAATGGGATTCCCGGAAACCCCGCACCAGTTCCAAGATCTATAACTTTTAACGGCTGATGAAGATCCACAACCTGTATCAGAGAAACACTATCTACAAAATGTTTCTCGACGACTTCATCAAAATCGGTAATGGCAGTCAGATTCATCACCTTATTTTTTTCGATGAGCATTTCATAATAAGTCATAAATTGCTGCAACTGCTTGTCTGATAACGAAATATTCATCTTTTCAAGCATAGACAGAAAATGGTCTGTATTATATTCCATAGAATCCTCCATTATTCTTGTTTTTCTTTGTGTTCATCCGGGTTTAACTTAAAAAATAAATCTGGATTTGAATATTTTAACTGTTCCAGATAGACCAGAAGAACAGAGATATCGGCTGGTGTGACACCCGAAATACGTGATGCCTGACCGATATTCAACGGCTGGAACTCATTCAGCTTCTGTTGTGCCTCGATTCGAAGTCCCGAAATTTCATTATAGTCGAATTTCTCAGGAAGTTTTTTCTTCTCCAGCTTTTTGAACTTCTCTACCTGCTTAATCTGTCTGCTGATATATCCATCATATTTGATCAGAATGTTCACCTGCTCTGTTACCTCCGCAGGTAAATCCGGCCGGTCTGTATCAATTTCTGCCAGCTTATCATAATCCAGCTCCGGTCTGCGAATCAAATCGGAAAGCGTTGTACCGGTATGAAGCGGAATGCTTCCATATTGCTCCAGTACATGCTGTACCCTCGCATTCGCACCAAGCTTAACTTCATTCACGCGCTCAATTTCCTTTTTTATCAGTTCCTCTTTTTTGCAAACCCAGTCATACCGCTCCTGTGAAATCAGTCCAATTTCATATCCCTTTTTTGTCAGCCGCAAATCTGCATTGTCCTGACGCAAAAGTAAACGATATTCCGCTCGTGAAGTCATCATGCGGTAAGGTTCGCGGTTTTTCTTTGTGACAAGATCGTCAATCAAAACTCCGATATACGCTTCCGACCGGTCAAGAATCAGAGGATCTCTTCCCTTAATTTCCATTGCAGCATTGATTCCGGCAATCAATCCCTGACAGGCAGCCTCTTCATATCCGGAGCTTCCATTAAACTGACCGCCGCTGAACAAACCTTTCATTGCCTTAAACTCAAGAGACGCATACAAATTGTTTGCATCAATACAGTCATACTCTATCGCATATGCATTTCTTACAATTTTTACATTTTCCAATCCCGGAACAGTCCTGTACATTGCAAATTGAACATCCTCCGGAAGTGAGCTGGACATCCCCGCCAGGTACATCTCATTTGTATATAATCCCTCCGGTTCTACAAATACCTGATGGCGGATCTTATCAGGGAATTTCACCACTTTGTCCTCAATAGACGGACAATACCTTGGTCCAGTACCCTCGATTGCACCGGAAAAAAGCGGAGAACGATCAAGATTTTC
>ERZ773217.2523-NODE-2523-length-11871-cov-3.655383_pt1 | contig 11871 bp, 11 predicted proteins | sample MGYA00580995_ERZ773217 | MGnify/ENA primary metagenome ERZ773217 (study PRJEB29015, sample SAMEA2737772) | human gut metagenome | biome: human gut; feature: human-associated habitat; material: faeces | place: China | collected 2012 ...
GGATCGATCCCGCCCGGAGCGTCATCTTCGGCGACAGCCCCCGGGACATGGAGGCCGGCGCGGCAGCCGGAGTCCGGGAGAGGATTCTTCTCGGCACCGATGGAAAAGCGATTCCTTCCGCCTCCGCTGACTCGACAGCCGTTTTCAATAATCTTCTGAGCGCGGTCACCAGTCCCTGGTTCCGCAGCTTCTGCACGGATATCTGACTCATGAGCGAACATCTCCCGATTCCTGACTTCACCCGCAAAATCGTCTCCTTCGAGGATCTGAGGGAACGCGCGTCAGAGCTTCCTCATCCGATCGTCATGACTAACGGCGTCTTCGACATTCTTCATCGCGGACACGTCACGTATCTCGCGCAGGCGGCCGCTCTGGGAAAAAGCCTTGTCGTCGCTGTGAATTCTGACGCCTCGGTCCGGATGCTTGGAAAGGGGGATGACCGCCCGATCAACACCGAACAGGACCGGGCCGCTGTCCTTGCCGCGCTGGAAAGCGTGTCGCTCGTCACGGTCTTCACGGACAAAGTGCCTCTGAAGGCAATTGAAGCCGTGCGCCCGGATATCTATGTCAAGGGCGGCGACTATCGGGTTGAGGATCTGCCCGAAGCGAAACTTGTCAGCACCTGGGGCGGAAAAGCGCTTACCATCAGTTTTGAGTATGAGCGCTCCACCACTTCGCTTCTTGAACGTGTCAGGAAGTCGGGCGGGCATTAATTCTTGAGGAAATACGCTGTGGCTGGTTTGAACACTTCTTCTGTCATTGCTATCGGTGATCTGCAGGGCTGCTATGAAAGCCTGGAAGGCCTGCTGGAACAGCTTCCCGATACCGCTCCCCTGATCTTCATGGGAGATCTCGTCAACCGCGGCCCTCAGTCGCTTGAAACGCTGAGACGGGTGAAGGAGCTTCAGGAATCCGGAAGGGCTCAGTGCCTTCTCGGCAACCATGACCTCCATCTGCTCGCGGTGGCTGCAGGGCACGGGAACGTTCATCGCCGGGACACCATCACACCGATTCTTGAGGCACCGGATGCCGATGAGCTGATCGGATGGCTCCGCCGTCAGAAGATCGCGATTTATGAGGCGGGAGCTCTCTTCGTTCATGCCGGTGTTCATCCGTCATGGAGCCTTGAAGACGCGCTGAAACTCGCGCAGGAAGCCGAGTCCCATCTCTCGGGCGACGGCTGGAAAGACTATCTGAAGGATATGTATGGTCCGAGTCAGTGGGCTCCGGATCTCACAGGAAGCGAGAGAATGCGCGCTATTTTCAACGCCTTCACCCGCATCCGTTTTGTGAAGGAAGACGGAACGCTCGACTTCGATACACGGGAAGGCCTTGCCCAGTCTCCCGCGGGGCTCACGCCGTGGTTCCTGCGGACGGACCGCCGGCTTCTCGATCAGCTGATCGTGATCGGTCATTGGTCCATGCTCGGCCTGATGCTCCGCCCCAACCTGATCGCCATTGATACGGGCTGCCTCTGGGGCGGATCGCTCACCGCTATCCGGATGAGCGACCGCCGGATCTTTATGGAACGCTGTCCACTTTGCTGCTTCAAAACCGGCCGCAAAGTAAGTTCCCGCCGTTCCTCTTCAATCGCCGGATCGCGAACGCCAAGAGCGGCCGCCATCCGGGCCGACACCTCGCGGCAGATCTGATGCCGGTTCTTCCCCGCAGGGTCAATCGGATCAAGCACCTCCACCTCTACCGTCGCATCCGGCGTTGTCACTACATTCCATAGGCAGTGGAAAATCGATACATCCCCCGCGTATGACATCCGGGTCGTCAGTTTTCCCCGGCTCTTATAGCGAAGCACCAGAGGCTGCACCGTGGCGCCGGTCGCCACGGCGGCCTCAATCAGATTCGCGTGAAGCGGCAGAAGTGTATTGCCAAGACTGGTGGTTCCCTCCGGGAAGAAGATCACGTTTTCACCCCGGTTCAGCGCTGACTCCATCTGCTCCGCAATCGCGAGAATAGCTCTGCGGTTGCCTCGCTCAATAAAGATCGTGCGCACCCCTTTCGCAATCGTGCCGAATGCAGGCCAGCGGCTGATCTCCGCCTTCGCAACAAACCGCGAGCAGATCAGGGTATCGATGGAAAAGATATCCAGGAAGGAAATATGGTTTGAAAGCAGTAGGTACCCTTTTTCTCCCGGCGCCGGGTGCCGCAGCGGCCTTCCGGTATAAGACACCCGGACCCCCAGCATCGCGAGAAGCCTCCTGCACCAGGTTTCAACCAGTTTCCGATATTCCGCTTCCTCCGCTTTCGGGAAACGCACCCCGGCAACGAACATGAAGAACGGTATCGAAATGACGATCAGAATGAAGCGCAAAGCCCCGGTCAGATAGTTCATCGGGATATCCTCAAAGCTTTAAAAATTTTCACTGAACCACTGCTCAAGAATCACAGCGGCCGACTGATCATCGATTTTCATCCGGCCCTGTTCCACGTCAACGGACGAGAACCGCTCATCGACCGGATACACAGGAAGAGAAAACCTTCCCTCAATCTGACGGGAGAATCGTTCAGCCCGATCCGTGAGTTCCTGACGTTCCCCTCCTGAGCGGAGAGGTACGCCGACCACCACCGCTACCGGTTCCCATTCGCGGAGAATCGCCTCCACACCACCCCACTTATCGGCATTCGTTCGGGCGGGGAAGATCCTGACAGGACGGGCAGAACGCGACAGCGTATTGCCGACCGCGGCGCCAATCCTCGCCAGTCCAAAATCAAAAGCGACAATAGTTCCGGAAAGATCCCGGGGATTTGCTTTATCAGGCATGACCCGCCTGCTCCTCTGAAGCTTCAAGCTGTTCGCGGCTGATGCCGATCTGAGAAAGCGCATAGTCATAGCGCTCTTCAGGCGGCACATCGAAAAGGATCTCCTCCGTCGCGGGTACAGTGATCCAGCTGCCAATCGCGATCTCCGCCTCGAGCTGCCCGGGGAGCCATCCGGCGAGACCCAGCAGGAAAAGGCGGCGTTTGGGTCCTTCCCCGCGGCACATGCGGCTCAGCACGTCGGCTGACAGTGTCACACACAGCGTGGGGGAAATCTCACGGGACGCCGCGTATTCCCCCGCCTTCTCATGAAGGAGAAATCCCCTCTGGGGATCAACCGGACCGCCGATAAAGACGCGGTCAGGCAGCCGGGGCGAGCCCTTCGCGATCACCTTCGACTGCTCGAGCACGTCCGACAGCATCAGTTCCGTCTGCCGGTTAATCACGAAGCCCCGGGATCCTTTTTCATCGTGCCCGGTGATATAGACCACCGTTCCGGCGAAATTCGGGTCGCGCAGTGAAGGCATCGCAACAAGCAGATGATTTTGCAGTTCCATGTTTTCATCCATTTTCTTTCTCCCGTTACTCGAGATGTCTGCCTTCCGCAGGCTTACTTATTCTTTTTGTAGCACAAAACAAAACGTGCGGACCGAAAAGACTTCAGTCTGAGGCACGGAGTACGTTTGTGCCGTCGAAAACCGGGATGAATTTCGACTCGGCCGTCTCGCCGATCTGAATGAAACAGTTGCGGTATCCGAGTGACTCGGCGTGACGCACGACCTTCTGATACTCCAGCGTGAAAAGCTTCCGGTTGATCTCAGGGTGACGCGACGCCTTGTAAAGCGGCATGTACTGATTCATCAGGCTGACGCAGACATCATTACCGAAATTTTCCCACAGCCAGTCAAGACACCGGCAGCTGTCACGCCAAAGCCCCGGAAGAACCAAATGTCGCACGATGAGACCGCTCCGCATCAGGCCGTCCTCACCGACCCGATACCGGCCGACAGCGTCAAACATGGCCCGGATCGCCACGCTTGCCGTCTCAAAGTAATGCGGAACTCCTGAATAGCGTTCGCCGTACCGGGAGTCAAAGTATTTGAGGTCCGGCATATACATATCCACGTAGCCCCTCAGCCGCCCGATCGTTTCCGGCAGATCGTAGCCATTCGTGTTGTAGGCCACTCGGAGCGAGAAACCGCGGCTTCTCGCGATATCGATCGCCCGGATGATGTTTTCGACATAGTGAGTCGGTGTCACCAGTTCAAGACACGTCGCTCCGCGGCTCTGCTGCTCGAGGAAGATCTCCGCGAGCCGCTCATCCGTCACGGCAAAGCCGCTTCCTTCCGCGCTGATTTCGTGATTCTGGCAAAAGCAGCAGCGAAGATTGCAGTGTGAAAAGAAGACCGTTCCCGCACCCTGGCTTCCAGAGATACAGGGCTCCTCCCAGCGGTGCAGTGACACGAGCGCCACCTCAGCTTTCCCTGACGCGCGGCAGAGCGCCCGCTTGGGAGCCGTCACAATCCCCTCACGGAGCACACCGCATTTTCTCGGGCAGAGCCGGCAGCCCGTTTCCTGATGAATTTCCAGCATGAATAAAGTTCCGAATTCCGGAGTAATGCATAGAGGGCACACATTCTAATTCTCTGCGGATTCTGCCCTCAGGCACCGTACAGGAAACTAAAAGTGTTTAAAATTAGCAGTTTTGACGCAGGATTACACCTGCGCTTCTTCCCCTACCTGATCGCTAGCAGAAAGACTCTTTCTTTTCGATCGCCCCCGGATAAAAACCGTGACTGCGAAAAAAATCTTTATCAAATCCTTTGGCTGCCAGATGAACGAATACGATTCGAACCGGATCGTGGACCTGATGACTGACAGCAGCGGCTATATCAAAACCAATTCCGCCGAAGACGCGGATCTCGTCATTCTGAACACCTGTTCGATCCGAGACAAGGCCCAGCAGAAGGTCTATTCCGAACTCGGCCGGATCCGGACTCTGAAGGAACAGCGTCCCGGCATGAAGATCGCGGTCGGCGGCTGTGTGGCAAGCCAGGAAGGCTCAAAGATCATTGAACGCGCTCCCTACGTGGACGTCGTCTTCGGGCCCCAGACGCTTCACCGCCTGCCCGACATGCTCGATAAGTGCAAGACCTGCCACCACTCGCAGGTCGACGTGTCGTTCCCTGGCATCGAAAAGTTTGACTACATGCCGGAGCCGCATAAGAACGGTTCCGCCGCCTTTATTTCCATCATGGAAGGCTGCTCGAAGTTCTGCACGTACTGTGTGGTGCCGTATACCCGAGGCCAGGAGCTGTCGCGTCCCGTGGCGGATGTGCTCCGCGATGTGAAGAGCCTCGCCGAGCAAGGCGTCTGCGAAATCACGCTTCTCGGTCAGAACGTGAACGCCTATGAAGGTGAACTGCCTGACGGCGACGAAATCGATTTCGCGATGCTGCTTGAGCTGATCGCCGCGATTGACGGCATTGAGCGTATCCGCTTCATGACGTCTCACCCGACGAACTTCACGCCTCGCCTGATCAATGCCTATCGGACGATCCCGAAGATCGTGAGCCATGTTCACCTTCCGGTTCAGTCCGGCTCCGACCATGTGCTCGAACTGATGAAGCGCGGCTACACAACGGAACAGTATCTGTCGATCATCCGCGGACTCCGTGAGGCCCGTCCTGATATCTGCATCACTTCCGACTTCATCGTCGGCTTCCCGGGCGAAACGGAAGAGGATTTCGAGGCTACGATGAAGCTGATTGACGAGTGCCGGTTTGACGCGAGTTTCTCCTTCGTTTTCAGCCCGCGCCCTGGTACGCCCGCCGCGGACATGCCTGACAGCACGCCTCAGGAAGTGAAGCTTGAGCGGCTGCAGAAGCTGCAGAAGGTGAATGATGCCCAGGCGCTCCGGATTTCCGAAGCGATGGTGGGATCCATCCAGCGCGTACTCGTCACCGGCGCGAGCAAGAAGGGCGAAGGCATGCTTGCCGCCCGTACGGATAACAACCGTGTCGTGAATTTTGAGGGCCCCCTCGATCTTCTCGGCAAGATGGTTCAGGTCAAAATTACGGATGTCCGCGTGCACACGCTCGGCGGCACCCTGATCAATAAGGAAAAGGACTTCAACTGATCGATGTCAAACGAAAAGGAAGAGACGCGGCAGCTGGAATTTTCGGCTGACGCGAGCAATGCAGAGCTCGCCAATCTGACGGGGCCGCTTGACGCCAACCTCCGCCAGATTGAGACCATTCTGGATGTCAGCATCGCGCGGCGCGGCAATGTTTTCCGCGTAAGCGGCAGCACCTCGCACGCCCGGCGCGCGATCCATGCCCTGCAGAGACTTCTGAACCGCATCCGCACAACGGGTGAGGAACTGTCGGCCAAAGACCTTCAGCTCTTCTTCGTTGATGAAAGAACGGAAACCGAAGGCGTTCCGCAGGATGACAGCCTCGCGCCCCTTAAGACCCGGCGGCGCGATCTCCGCGGCCGGACACCGCGTCAGCATGACTACATCAAGGCGATCCAGGACTGTGATATCGCTTTCGGTATCGGTCCGGCGGGCACCGGCAAAACGTATCTCGCCGTCGCCTCCGCGGTGGACGCCTATGAGCGGAATACGGTTGAGCGAATCATTCTCACGCGTCCGGCGGTTGAAGCCGGAGAAAGACTCGGCTTCCTTCCGGGCGATCTTTCCCAGAAGGTGGATCCCTATCTGCGCCCGCTTTACGACGCGCTTTTCGACCTTCTCGGCTTTGAGAAGACCCGCACGCTGATGGAGCGCCAGACGATTGAGATCGCGCCGCTCGCTTATATGCGCGGCAGAACACTGAACAACGCTTTCATCATTCTCGATGAGGCGCAGAATACGACTCCCGAGCAGATGAAGATGTTCCTCACCCGTATCGGTTTCGGCTCAAAAGCCGTCATCACGGGCGACATCACCCAGATCGACCTGCCGCGCGGCACGCACAGCGGTCTGATTCAGGCGCAGCATGTGCTCGCGGGAGTCCGCGGCATTGCGTTCACCTACTTCACGGCGGCCGACGTTGTCCGCCACCCGCTGGTGGCCCGGATCGTTGAGGCGTACGAGAAGGATGCGGAATCGAGGGAAAAAGGCAGACATGGAATCGAATAAAGAAACCGAAGCCGAAGAGGCTCAGGAAAAAGAATCACCCGTTTCTGTTTATTATTTACAGAACGAACTGTTCCCGGAGCTTCCGAGCGAAGACGTCATGACCTCCTGGGTCAGGGCGGCCGCCGAGCGCCCGGTGAACATTACGATCCGCTTTGTTGATAAAGAGGAAGGCTACGAACTGAACAGCCGCTACCGTCACAAGGACTATGCGACCAACGTTCTCACTTTCGACTATCAGCATGAGCCCGTCGTGGAGGCGGACATCGTCATCTGCGTCCCCGTGCTGGTCGAACAGGCAAAAGAGCAGCAGAAAACCTTCCTGCAGCATCTCTGCCACCTGATTGTTCACGGCACACTGCACGCGCATGGCTATGACCACATCACTGAAGAGCAGGCGAATGTGATGGAACCCCTTGAAATCAAAATCCTGCAGTCTCTGGGGTTCCCGGATCCATATCAGGACCGGGACCTTTAAAAGGCAATTCTTACTATGATTTCTGACCCACCCTCGTCACAGAAGGGGGCTGAGCCTAGCTTTCTGCAAAGGCTTACCGCGTCCCTTTTTCACGAGCCTGCTTCCGATGCACACGAGCAGTTTGTCTCGGCGCTGCGCGCCGCAAAGACAAACGGCGTTCTGAGCGATGACGCGCTCTTCATGATTGAAGGCGTACTGAAGATTTCTGAGCTCTCCGCCTCGGACATCATGGTTCCGAGAAGCCAGATCAAGGCGATCGACATCTCGGAGCCCCAGGACAAGTGGCTGAGGGAAGCGAATCAGAGCGGACACTCGCGCTTCCCGGTAATTGAAGGTGATTTCAGTGACGTAAAGGGACTCCTTCACGCCAAGGATCTCCTTACCGCGCTTCTCCACCCCGACTATCGGCTGGAGGAGCATCTGAGAGAGGCAAAGTTCATCCCTGAAACGATGCCGCTGAATCTTCTCCTGAAGGAATTCAAGCGCGAGCATCAGCATCTCGCTCTCGTCGTGGATGAGTTCGGTGAAGTGACCGGTCTCCTCACGATTGAGGACGTGCTGGAGCAGATTGTCGGCGACATCGATGATGAGTTCGACACGGTCGACATCGATGCGGGAAACATCGTGAGCGAGTCCCGCGGGCGGTGGAAGATCCGTGCCATTACGCACCTCACGCAGTTCAATCAGTATTTCGGCGCGGACATCACGGATCCGCACTGCGAAACGATCGGCGGCATCATTGCTGACCGCCTCGAGCGTGTTCCCCGTCCGGGCGACCAGCTGACCATCGACGGTTTCCGGTTCAAAGTGCTGCGGGCGGACGACCGCCAGGCAAAGGTGCTGCTTGTGGAGCGGGCGCCCAAGGCGGCTTCCGATAAGGGAGCCCAGGCGTGAATTTCTGGCTGAGTGCAGCTGCGGCCGCCGCCGGCGGTCTCCTTTACGCGTCTCCGTTCTTTCCTCACAGCGCGGAGTGGGTTTCGCAGATCGCCGCTTTTATCGGTCTCGCCGCTCTGCTCTTCAGTCTCAGGGAAGAGACGTCCTGGAAAAAGGCCTCGCTCCTCGGTTTCATTTTCGGGCTGTTCGCCTTCACGCCCGGACTCTCCTGGCTCTACCAGAGTCTTCATGACTTCGGCGGTCTGCCTGCTCTGCTGTCAGGCGCCGCGCTGCTCCTCATGGGGGCCGCGAATTCCATATTCACGGCTCTGACGGCCGCTGCCGTTTCCAAAGTCCGTCCAGGACCGCTCCGGGCAGCGGCGGCTTTTCCGGCCGCCTTCGTGTTTTTTGACTGGATCCGGGGAGCCGCGCTCTGCTCCTTCCCCTGGATTTCCTTCGGGTACATTCAGACCGGAACCCCGTTTGAGGGATTTGCTCCGGTCGGAGGCGTTTATGCCTCTGAACTCGCCGCCTCGCTCGCGCTTGGACTCGTCTTCGCAACCGTGCTTCTGCGGGGAAGCGCGAAGCGGCAATGCGCCTGCATCGCTGCCGCAGCCGCGCTTCTGGTTTCCGGGCAGGCGCTGCGTGCGGTCAGCTGGACCGCTCCCGGAGAATCGCTTTCTGTCCGCCTCGTACAGCCAGACCTGCCGCTCGCCGGACTTTCCGGCGTTGAACCCCTATCTCAGTCTGAGAGGATCTCCCGCGCGATGCGGCTTTCCTCTCCTGAGGGACGCCCGATCGCAGACCGCACGCTCATCATCTGGCCCGAATCTGTTATCAACACATCCATTCAGCGCCTGATGCCGGAAGAGGCGTCACTGATCCGTCTTCCCGCGCCGGAAAAAGGAACTTCACTCGTCCTCAACGCGTTCTGGGAACCGCATCCCCGTGAATTCCGGAATTCACTTTTTCTCCTGACTCCCGGCTCCGATACGCAGCGTTACGACAAGCGTCATCTTGTGCCCTTTGGAGAATTTGTACCGCCGGGCTTCCACTGGTTCGTTCATGCGCTGGGAATTCCGATGAGTGACCAGACGCCGGGGGACCGTTTTCAGAAACCGCTTTATCTTCCGCTGCAGGGCATTACCGTGGCTCCGATGATCTGCTACGAAAACTCCTTCGGGGACGAGCTGTCGGACTTCTGGAAGGATGACGGAAAAAGCCGGATGCCGAATGTGCTTCTCGTGAGCTCGAACCTTGCCTGGTTCTCACCAGCCGTGCAGTATCAGCATCTGCTCTTCAGCCGGATGAGAGCGCTGGAAACCGCGCTCCCGCTGATCTCAGTGAATAACAACGGCGCATCCGCTCTTATCAGCCCGCGGGGCGTCATTACGTACGAAGCCGGCCTCGGTCCCGTCTCAAAGGATGCGGTCATCCGCACCGCGGACGGCGGCCCGACTCCCTATATACGCGTCGGGAATGCGCCAGCCATTCTCCTCTGCATTCTCCTTTTTGCGGCAGTCTTTTTCAGAGAATCGCGGAGCAAAAACAAAAAAACGCCAACCATCTAAAATGATGGCTTCATTCTGATTCTATGATGACTGTGTTGCGATGCAGAAAACGGTCATCTTTTCCCTCCAAGAGGGGCAGTTAGGAAAAAATGATCTCTTTTCAGGAAGTCATCCTGCGCCTGCAGGATTATTGGAATAAGCAGGGCTGCGCATTGCTACAGCCGATCGACACCGAAGTCGGTGCCGGCACTTCTCACACGGCAACCTTCCTCCGGGCCCTTGGGCCGGAGCCCTGGCGTGCGGCCTATGTTCAGCCGTCCCGCCGTCCGAAGGACGCCCGCTACGGCGAGAACCCGAACCGCCTTTATCAGCATCACCAGTTCCAGGTTGTCCTGAAACCCGCCCCCGTCAATATCGTTGACCTGTATCTCGGCAGCCTGAAGGTGCTCGGCATCGATACGTCGCTGCATGATATCCGCTTCGTTGAGGACAACTGGGAAAATCCGACGCTCGGTGCCTGGGGTCTCGGCTGGGAAATCTGGATGGACGGCATGGAAGTGACCCAGTTCACGTACTTCCAGCAGGTGGGCGGTCTTCCCTGCAAGCCGATCACCGGCGAAATCACGTACGGTCTGGAGCGCCTCTGCATGTATCTGCAGAACTGCGACAACGTGTTCGACCTCGTCTATACCCGCTGGGGCGAAGGCGACCGTCAGCGCACGCTGACCTATGGTGACGTGTTCCACCAGAACGAATATGAGCAGTCCGTCTTCACCTTTGAGAAGTCGGATCCTGCGAAGCTCCTGAAGCTGTTTGACTACTTCGAAACCGAAGCCAAGCGCCTGATGGACCTGCAGCTCGCTCTGCCTGCCTACGAAATGGTCCTGAAGGCCGGCCACACCTTCAACCTTCTTGATGCCCGCGGTGCAATTTCCGTGACGGAACGCGCCCACTACATCTCCCGCATCAGAAACATCTCCCGTGCTGTTGCACAAAGCTATTACGACTCCCGCGAGCGCCTGGGATTCCCGATGCTGAATAAGGCTGATAAGAAGGAGGAGGCCTGAAATGACGAATCTGCTAGTTGAACTCCAGACGGAAGAGCTGCCGCCGAAAGCCCTTGATACGCTTTCCAAGGCCTTCGGAAATGAAATCGCGAAGAGCCTCGCGGCCCAGCACCTGACGGAAGCCGGTTCGGTTGCCACCTGCTACGGCACTCCCCGCCGCCTCGCGGTTCACATCACGAACGTGCTTGACCACTCCGCCGACGAACCTTTCTCCAAAAAGCTGATGCCGAAGGCGATCGGCCTTGACGCAGAAGGCAAGCCCGCGGCTCCCCTTCTGAAGAAGCTTCAGGCTCTCGGCCTTGGCGCTGACGCCAAGCTCGTCACGAAGACTGAAGGCGGCAAGGACTTCCTCTACGTTGAAGACACGAAGCCCGGCATCCCGCTTGCGGAAGGCCTTCAGGCTGCCATTGAAGACTCCGCCAAGAAGCTCCCGATCCCGCGCGTGATGAGCTACCAGCTCCCCGACGGCGAAACGACGGTTGAGTTTGTCCGCCCGGTCCGTTATCTCACGGCACTTTACGGTGAAGACGTGGTGCCAGTGACGTTCCTCGGTCTCAAGGCCGGACGCGTGACCCGCGGCCACCGCTTTATGTCTGCCGGCGAAATGACGATCGACAGCGCGGATTCCTATGCGGAGCAGCTGAAGAACGCCTGTGTCATGGTCTCCTACGCTGACCGCCGCGCTCTGATCTGCAAGCTCCTCAACGACAAGGCTGCCGAACTCGGCGGCACGGCCATCATGCCGGAGGCGCTGCTCGATGAAGTCACCGCGCTCACCGAGTGGCCTGTGGTGTACGCTTCCGAATTCGAAAAGGAATACCTCTCGGTTCCGGAAGAGTGCCTGATTCTCACGATGCAGCTGAATCAGAAGTACTTCCCGCTCCGCGACGCTTCCGGTCGCCTCATGAACAAGTTCCTGCTCGTCTCGCAGCTCGTTGCGGCTGACGGCGGCAAGGAAATCAGCGCCGGCAACGCCCGCGTCGTCCGCGCCCGTCTGGCTGACGTTGCAAAGAACAGACATTGCCTGTT
>ERZ773217.2526-NODE-2526-length-11864-cov-24.617919_pt1 | contig 11864 bp, 8 predicted proteins | sample MGYA00580995_ERZ773217 | MGnify/ENA primary metagenome ERZ773217 (study PRJEB29015, sample SAMEA2737772) | human gut metagenome | biome: human gut; feature: human-associated habitat; material: faeces | place: China | collected 2012 ...
CCATCACGGCCCTCAAGGACTGCGACGGCGAGATCGAGCGGATGCGCAACGAGTATAATATGCGCCGCCGCCTCGTGGTGAAGAGCTTCAACGATATGGGCCTGAGCTGTTTTGAGCCGCGGGGCGCGTTCTATGCTTTCCCCTGCATCAAGTCCAGCGGCATGAGCAGCGAGGAATTCTGCACAAAGCTTTTGGAGCAGAAGCATGTCGCCATCATCCCGGGCAACGCCTTTGGCGCGTCCGGCGAGGGATACGCCCGCGTGTCCTACGCCTACAGCGTGGAGCACCTGATGGAGGCTATCCGCCGCATCCGGGAGTTTTTGAACGAGAACTGCAAGTGAGGAGGAAAAACGATGCGCGATCGTGTGACAGTCCTGGCCCCGGCCAAGCTGAATCTGGCGCTGGACGTGGTGGGCATCCTGCCCGGCGGCTACCATGCGCTGGATATGACCATGCAGGCCATCTCGCTGTACGAGCGGGTGGTCATCCGCCGCAGTCCTTACCTCGATCTGGCCCTGCCCGGCAGCAATGTCAAGCCCGGCCCGGGCAACACCGCCATCAAGGCGGCACTGGCTTTTTTCCACTATACGGGCCTGCTGGCGGGTGCAGACATCACCATCTATAAGAACGTCCCCGTCCGGGCCGGTATGGCTGGCGGCAGCGCCGACGCTGCTGCTGTTCTGGTGGGTCTGAACGAGCTGTACGGCGCTCGTCTGTCCATGAGCGAGCTTTGCGCTCTGGGTGCCGGTATCGGCGCAGACGTGCCGTTTGCCCTCATGGGCGGCACCTGCCGGGTGCAGGGCCTCGGTGACCTCATCAAGGCGCTGCCGCCCATGCCTGAGTGCTGGTTCACAGTGGTGATGCCCGACTATGGCGTCTCGACGCCGGAGGCTTTTGCGGCCTACGATAAGGTGGGCAGCAGCGTCCACCCCGACTGCGCCGCCCAGGAAGCCGCCATCCGGGCGGGCGACCTGGACGCTGTCTGCGCCGCTGCCGGAAACGCCCTCGAGGAGTGCAGCGGGGCCAAGGACAACGAGGCCATCAAGGCCGCCCTCCGGGAGAATGGGGCCGTCACCGCCCTTATGACCGGCAGCGGCGCGGCGGTCTTCGGCGTGTTCCACACCGAAGCCGAGGCCAAAGCCGCCGCTGACGCCCTCCGCGCCCGCTGGACGCAGGTTTATACCGCCCAGCCTGTCAGGGGAGGGGCGGAGGTGCAGATACTGCGGAAGAGATGAAGCCTCGCCTTCGTACAACCTCTCAGTCGGGCTTGCGCCCGCCAGCTCCCCTTGTAGGGGAGCCTCTGGCGAAGAGATAAAGTTTCCCGCTATGCCAAGGCCTCCCCTCGATAGGGGAGGTGGCATTGCGAAGCAATGACGGAGAGGTTATTCCTATAAAATGCATAACCCTCCTTCCCGTCGGGCATACTGCCCAAAGGAAGGAGGGTCTTTTTGTGCAGACCTTTTATAAAATCTGTCTCATCCTCATGATCGTCGGCGGCATCAACTGGGGCCTTGTGGGCCTGTTCCAGTTCGACTTTGTCGGCTGGCTGCTGGGCGGCAGCGCGTCCATCTGGTCACGCATCGTGTTCACGCTGGTAGGCGTGGCCGCTATCTGCGGTATCCCGGGCCTTTTTACAGACGAGACCGGGGAGTAGAGACAAAAGAAAAAGGCTCTCATGCCGGCAGGAAATACGGCACGAGAGCCTTTTTGATACCTATAAAGAATCCCGCCCGGACGTCTGCGGCAATCAAACCTACCCTTGCGGACAGGTGGGTGCTCTGTCTCCGGTTTCGCGCTTCCTCATCGAGCCTTCATGGTCGACCCATGACGGGGAGGTCTGCAATCCACCGACGAACTCCAAGCTCCCGTTGAATGATTAGTAGGATCATATAAACCGCAACAAATCGCGCCGGGCAGGAAGTCTTTGCTGAAAGATCACTCGATCTCGAACTGGTCGCTCAGACGCTTCTCGAACAGCTTGCTGACTTCCAGCAGGGTCTCATCGTCCTCGACCACATCGAGATACTCGCCCTCGTCGTCCTCGCCGACGCTCAGGATGACCAGCTGGGCGTCCTCGTCCAGGTCTTCCTCATTCTCGGCGTATTCGACAACGGCCAGGTAATGCACGCCCTTATGGTCCAGAGCGTCGATCACTTCAAACGTGACCTCATTGCCGTCCTCGTCCTCGAGGGTCATCAGGTCAGGCTGATATTCCTCTTCGGTCTCAGCGGCGGACTTGTTCATATCTTCTGCCATAAGTCACGTTCTCCTGTCAAATATCTAAAAAATGGGATAACTGTCACACCCTGCCCGCTCCGCTCCTTCTGAGCTGTGGGTTCCGGGTACGCCTATAGTGTAGCGTTTTTTTGCCCGCTCGTCAAGATGTTTTTCGCATAGAAATCCAATAACAAATTTTCACGCTTTTCCCTCTCGCTTCCCGGGCCGGAATGTGATATACTATAGCGATAGCTTTTGAAAAGCCATCTTTGCTATAATATATGGACAGGGAGGCCCGATCATGAGAGCCTTGAAAAAAATAATGGCGGCACTGGTCCTGACGGCAGTTCTGGCCGGGTGCAGTGCGGACAATATCCTCTCCAGCATCCAGGGCGGGAAGGCCGGCACGGTGCAGACGGTCAGCCGCCCGGCTGTGGAGTCGGCAGAGCTGCAGTTCACCCACCCGGCGGCGGGGGACACCATCGCGGTGTTCGATACCTCAGCAGGCGTGTTCAAAGCAGTGCTTTTTTCCACCGAGGCCCCGCAGGCCGTGCAGAACTTCACCACATTGGCCCAGCAGGGCTTTTACAACGGACTGACCGTCACCCGGGTGGAGAAGGACTTCGTGGTGGAGGCCGGGCAGGGCGCGGACGGCAGAGGCACCACCATCTGGAATGGGAACCGTTTCTCCGCCGAGACCACCGATAAGCTCCACCACTATTCCGGCGCACTCTGTGCGGCAGCGGACGCCTCCGGCGACTGCGCCAGCGTCTTCTATGTCATGGGGACTCTGCCGGGCAGCAGCTCGGTGACGCAGGAGCTCATCGACCAGATGAACGCCGCCGGCTGGCGGGCCGACGTGGTGAGCGCCTATCAGACAGCGGGCGGCGCACCCTACCTCGACTACACCGACACTGTTTTCGGGCAGGTGTACGAAGGGATGGAAGTGGTGGACACCATCGCCCAGACCGGCGTGGATGAAGCTCAGCGCCCGACGGAGGCTGTCACCATCAACAGTGTGACCATCACGAAATTTGAATAAGAAGCTGGTTTTCCGCCCTCCGGGCGGTGGGACAGCTGCAAAAAAATCACCCGCCAACTGGCGGGTGATCTGCGTTTATGGGGGAAAAGGGACAGGTCAGGTCCTCTTTACCTGCAGAGTGATGGCGATGTAGGTCTTCCCGTTATGGGTCGTGGCTGCTACGCCTACCTTAGTCCATTTACTGGAAAGATTGAAGTTCAGGTTAGAAGCCTCGTTGTTCTTGGTGATGCAACCGATGAGATCGTCCAGCTTGGTGTTCTGATAATCGTATTGGGCGATGAGGGTCAGGGTGGATTTTTCCCGATCAATCTTTACTTTGTGGTAGACTCCGTATCCTCCAATGCTGCCTTTCAGTTCGGTGTCCAGATTGGTTTTGCCAAGCTCGTCTTTGGCAATATTGCACATCCCAACGTCGTATTCTAGATTTTTGGTGGAGGGGTTGCTTCGGATGGCCCGCATCACCTTGGCTTCGGCTTGGGCCTCCGGGCCGGAAGAACCGCCGCCACCGCTGCAGGCGGTCAGGAGCAGAAGGGTCAGTGCACCGGTCAGAAGCAGGGCGGTCAGTTTTCTCAGCTTTGTCATGTGGGTCGCCTCCAATCGTTTTTGTTTGGGTGAGTCCAGTTGTTTTTCTTGTGAAGAAGCATGATCCCTGGCCATCTGGGCAGGGGGTTCTTCTACCCTCATTTTATCGGAGAAGAGTCGGTGCTGTCAAGCCGGAAAACTATACAAATTCGACCCAAGAAAATTGTGAAAACAAACCGGAAAACGACGATTTTCTGCGGACTTTGCAATAAACTGTCCGGACTTCGCAAAGAAACTTTGCCACAGGGGCGGCGGGGGCGTTCAGACCTCCCCCGGGTGCTCTTTCCGCCACTGGATGTAGTCGTCCAATATCACCGTCGCACTCACCGAGTCGAGGATGCTTTTCCGCTTTGCGCCGAAGGTGCCGCTCTCGTCGAGGAGGTCAGCAGCAGCGCAGGTGGTCTGGCGCTCGTCCCACATCCGGACGGGCAGGCCGCTCCAGATCTCAACGGTTTTGGCCAGCTTGCGGCTCTTGCGGGCGCGCTCGCCCTCGGTGCCGTCCATGTTCAGCGGCAGGCCGATGACGATGAGCTCGGCTTCGATCTCCTTTGCCACCTCGCAGACCCTGGCGGCAACTTTGTCCCGGGCCTTGACGGTGATCTGAGGCGTGATGGGGGAAGTCAGGAACTCGGTGCGGTCGCAGGTGGCGAGGCCGGTGCGGCTGTCGCCGTAATCTACTGCTAAAATTTTCATGCAGGTGTCCTCTTTCTGAGATGATTTTTCTTTATTGTACCACAGAATAGATGTCGCTGCAATTTTGTGGTACAATGATAGAAAAATGAGGGCAAGCCGCCCACGATAGAAAACTGACCCAACGGAGAGATTCACCATGTTAAAACTACTTTTAGGCGGCTCCGGCAGCGGAAAGACCACCCTGCTGTACCAGCGCATCCGGGCGCGGGCTGAGGCGGGGGAGAAGAGCATCCTGCTGGTGCCGGAGCAGTTCACCTCGTCCACCGAGGGCCGCATCCACCGGGAGATGGGCGACGCGCTGAGCGGACTGGTGGAGAGCTTTTCCTTCACCAGCCTCGCCGAGCATATCCTGTCGGCGGAGGGCGGCTCTGCCGTCCAGACCCTCAGCGACGCGGGCCGTGCCGTGCTGGTGCGCCGCGCCCTCGAGGAACTGCAGGACAACGTCCACTACTACTACCGCCACCGCCGCTCGGCCGCCTTCTGCCAGATGGCCGCCGAGACCATCGACGAGCTCAAGAGCGCGGGCCTCTCGGGCCGGCAGCTCTATGAGCTGGCGCAGGACTGCGGCACCGACAGCGCCAAGCTCAGTGAACTGGCCCTCATCTTTCAGGGCTACGAGACCCTGCTGGCCGGGACAGGCATGGACCCCTCCGACCGGCTGGAGCTGGCCGCATCCCGCCTCGAGGCCGCGCTGGCCCGGGGCGAACTGCCGGAGTTCCTGCGGGACAGGGCCGTCTTTATCGACGAGTTCGACACCTTCAACGCCCCGAAAAAGCGGCTGATGGGCGCTCTGCTGGTCTCGCTGCCCACCGTGACGGTGGCCCTCTGCGACGACGGCACCCCTCTCGTGCCGGGGGACATGAGCCTTTTCTCCGGCGCGAAGCAGGTGGCGGCCCAGCTGCGCCAGCTGGCCCGCCGGAACGGCACTGCGGTGGCTGTGCCGGAACTGCTGCGCCGGGATATGCGCCACGCCGATGCCCCCGGCCTCGCCGCAGCGGCTCAGCTGCTGGCCACGGGCCGGTGTGACCCGCCCACGGCCTGCCCGGAGATAAAGCTTTTCGCCGCTCCCAGCCGGGAGGAAGAAGCCCGCGCCGCCGCTGCCGCCATCCGCCGCCTCATGCGGCAGGGCGTCCGCTGCGGGAAAGTGGCGGTGGTCTGCCGCGACATCTCGAAATACCGCGCCGCCGTCAAGTACGAGTTCCGGATGGCGGACATCCCCCTCTACTGCGATGAGCCGACGACTCCCGAGTTCAGCGCCCCGGCCACGGCGGTACGGTGTCTGCTGGCTCTCGCCCGGGGTGCAGAGCTGACGGAACAGCTTACCACCCTGGCCAAGACCGGCCTCTGCGCCCTCACCGAGGAAGAGGTCTGCGCCCTCGAGAACTACGCCTACACCTGGTCGCCGAATGCGGCGGCGTGGCGCGCACCCTTCGAGAAGAACCCCCGGGGCTTCGGCGATGTGGAGCCCACCGACGAGGACAAAGAAAACCTTGCCCGGGCCGAAAAGGCCCGCGCCCTTCTCATCACCGCCGCCGACGGCCTGCGCGCGAAGCTCCGCTCTGCCAACGCCGAGCAGATGAGCCGCGCCCTTTACTTCTGCCTGAAGGAGCTGGGCGCGGAGGACGCTCAGGCCGCGCAGGTGGAGGCCATCCGGGCCGAGCGGGGCATCCCCGCCGCCGAGGAAGCCGCCCGGGAGTGGAACGTGGTCATGGGACTGCTGGACGAGATGGCAGGCCTGCTGGGCGGCCAGAGCGTCACCATCCCCGAGTACGAAGAGCTGTTCGGGCTGCTGCTGCGCTCGTCGGACCTCGGCCACATCCCCCAGACGCTGGACGCTGTGGTGCTGGCCAGCGCAGGCAAGATGCGCCTTGACGCACCGGACTATGTCTTTGTGCTGGGCCTCTCCGAGGGCGAATTCCCCGCCGCGCCCGGCGAGACGGGCCTGCTGACCCACGCCGACCGCGACGCCCTGATGGCGCAGGAGATCGAGCTTCCGGACTGCTTCGAGAACCGGGTGGTCCGCGAGCAGGTCTGCTTTTATAAGGCCCTCACCGCCCCGGCCAGGGGCCTCTGGCTCAGCTGGCCGAAGGGGCAGGGCCAGACCCTCTGCGCCGCCCTCGAGCCCATCGTGGACGTGCTGAGACCGGGTGCGCCGGAACTCGACCTGACCGACCTTGCCGCCACTGCCGCCGACGGCCTCGACGTGCTGGGCGGCGGCTGGCCCCTGACGGAGATCGAACGCGCCAGCCTCACCGAGGCCCTTCATGCCCCCGGCGGGGCAGAACCCGAGGGCCTCGCCCTCCTGCGCCGGATGGCGGGCCGCAGCCCCCGTCAGGTCAGCGACCTCGAGGCGCTGGAAACGCTGCTGGGCCGGCGGCTCCGCATCTCGCCCAGTCAGCTCGAAAAATACTACACCTGCCGGTACTGCTATTTCCTGCAGTACGTGCTGGGCCTGCGACCCCGGAAGCGGGCGGAGCTCTCCGCCGACCAGAGCGGCACCCTCATGCACTGGGTGCTCCAGATGGCCCTCGACCCCCACCCCGGCCCTGACAACCCCTGCGCTGGCTTACAGCCCTTCCTCGACCTCGACGACGAGGCCATGGCGGCGCTGGCCGGGCTTCTCGTAGATGAGTACGCAAAGCGCTACCTCCCCGAGGACACGGCCCGCTTCGCCTATCTGCTCTCCCGCCTCAAAAAGAGCATGACGGGCCTGCTTTGCTACCTGCGGGACGAGCAGCGCCAGTCCAGCTTCAAACCGGTGGCCTGTGAGCTGAAGATCGGCCCCGGCGAGGACGCCGTGCGGGGCCAGACCTACCGCCTCTCGGATGGCCGGACGGTGCAGCTCATCGGCACCGTGGACCGCGCCGACGAGTGGATCGAGGACGACGGCACCCGCTGGGTGCGGGTGGTGGACTATAAGACCGGCACGAAAAAGCTCGACCTGCGGGAAGTCTACTGCGGCCTCGACTGTCAGATGCTGCTCTACCTGTTCAGCCTGACCCGGGACGCCGACGGACGCTTTACCGGGGCAGAGCCTGCGGGTGTGCTGTACCTGCTGGCCGACCCGGCCCCCGAGACGACCACCCGGGGCAAGGCTGCCCGGAGCATGGAATACAAGCTGGACGGCCTCGTCCGGGACGAGCAGAAAGTCTTTGACGCCATGGACGCCGAGGAGACGGGGCGGTATCTGCCCTTCAGCTTCCGCAACGGTGTACCCAGCCCCTACCAGAAAGAGAAACGTGCCGACAAGGCCAAGCTCTCCCGCATCCAGCTCCATCTGGACGACCTTGTGACCCAGATGGGCGAACAGCTCTACGGCGGCTGCATCGCCGCCGAGCCGCTGGTCACGGGCCGCAGCCCCTGCCGGTGGTGTGACTACGGCTTCATCTGCTGCCATGAGGAGGGCATCGGAGAGCGGGCGCTGGACGCCCCTGCAAAGCCTTTTGAACCGGAAGAGAAAAAGGAGGAAGACCAGTGAGCGAGACAAAATGGACCCCGGCCCAGCGTGCCGCCATCGACGACCGGGGCGGTGCGCTGCTGGTGAGCGCCGCCGCCGGCAGCGGCAAGACCGCCGTGCTGACGGAGCGGGCCGTCCGGCTCATCACCGACCCGGAACATCCCGTGGACGCCGACCGGCTCCTCATCGTCACCTTCACCAACGCCGCCGCCGCAGAGCTCCGCGCCCGCATCGGGCAGGCGCTACTCCGCCGCAGTCAGGCAGAGCCGGGCAACACGGCCCTCCGCCGCCAGCGGATGCTGTTGCAGAGAGCCCCCATCTGCACCATCGACGCCTTCTGCCTCGACCTGCTCCACAAGCACTTTCAGGCGCTGGACATCCCGCCGGACTTCACCCCTGCTGACCCCGGCAGCGTGGAGATGCTGCGGAACGCGGCCCTCTCCGAGACGCTGGAAGCGGCCTATCAGGATGCGGACTTCTGTGCCTTTGCCGACCTCTACGGCAAGGGCCGCACCGACAAGGCGGCGGGGGAGGCTGTTTTGCAGGTCTATGACTTCCTCCGCGCCCTGCCGGACTACGATAAAAAGCTGGACGAGATGCTGGCCCCGTGGCAGGACGAGAACGGCTTTGCCCGCACCTGCTGGCATGATATTCTGATGCAGGAGGCCGCCCGCTCTGCCCGGGCCGCGAAGGAGCTGCTCTGCGCCGCGCTGAACGACTGCAGGGAGGACTTCGTGACTGCGCAGGCCGACGCCGAGGCCAGCAAGAAGACCCCTGCCGCCAAGGAAAAGGCCGTGGCGGCAGTGAACGAGAAATTCGCCGAACCCCTCGAGCGGCTGGAAAACTCCGCCGCCCTGCTGGGCGAGGTGGAGCGTCTGGCCGGGGCGGGGGAGTGGACGCCCCTCTACGACAGGCTGACGCCCTATGTCCTCGGCATGGAACAGGCCCCCGGCCTCAAAAATATGAAAAAGCGGCTCACCGGTGAGCACAAGGACGCCGTCAAGACCCGGGCCGACGAGGCCGCGAAGCTCTTTGAAAAAATCGAAGACCTCATCAGTTGCAGCCTCGACGAAGCCGAGCTTGACCGGAAAGCCGCCGAACCCTGCCTCCGTGCCCTCTTTGCCGCCGTGCGGGACTTTGACGCCCGCTTTGCGGCCCGGAAGCGGGAGAGAAGATTGCTGGAATTCAGCGATTTCGAGCATCTGGCCCTGCGGCTCCTGCGGGACGCCGACGGCCAGCCCACCGAGCTGTGTCAGGGCATCCGGCAGGGCTACGCCGCCGTCATGGTGGATGAGTATCAGGACACGAACGCCCTGCAGGACGCCCTTTACCGTTGTCTGGCCAGCCCGGCAGGGGATGACCTCTTTCTCGTGGGCGACTTAAAGCAGAGCATCTACCGCTTCCGTCAGGCGGACCCCAGCATCTTCCGGGAAAAGCTGGAGAGCTGGCCCCTCCTGCCCGGCGGCGAGGCCCGCCCCCGGCCCGAAGACGGCAGGCCCGGCGAGAACGCCATGCTGGCGCTGGACGCCAACTTCCGCTCTGCCCCGCAGGTGGTGGCGGGCATCAACTTTATCTTCGAACAGCTCATGACGCCTGCTCTGGGCGACACGGCCTACGGCGACGGACAGCGCCTCGTCTGCGGCGCACCCGGCGCGTACGAGGGCAGTGTGGAGGCCCACTTCCTGCCCGACGATGCCGCCGAGACGGACGCAAAATATATCGCCGACCGCATCGAGGCGATGGTGGCTTCCGGTGAGCCGGTGCGGGACGGCGGCACCACCCGCCCGGTGCAGTACGAGGACTGCTGTGTCCTGCTGGCGGCGAGAGGCGACTTTCCGGCCTACGCCGAGGCCCTGACGGCCCGGGGCATCCCGGTCTACGCCGACGCCAGGGAGAACCTGCTGGACGCGCCCCACATCCGCCCCCTCATCGCCCTGCTGCGGGTCATCGACAACCCCGCGCAGGACATCTATCTCGCTGCCGCTATGCTGGGGCCGATGTTCGGCTTTACGGACGACGACCTCGTCCGCCTCCGAGCCGGAGCGCAGACACCCGATAAGCACACCCGCATCAGCCTCTACGGCGCAGTTTTACAGGCCGTCCAGAGCGGGGCGGAGGATGATTTCACCCGCCGGGTGCAGGCGTTCTACCAGCGTCTGACGGCCCTGCGCCGGATGGCCCGGAGCGTGCCGGTGGAGGAACTGCTGGAAGAAATTTTTGTTTCCACCGGCTACCTCGCCGCCCTCGGTGCCATGGAGAACGGCCAGCGCCGCCGGGAGGACGCACGGCGTTTCGCCTCCTTCTGCGCAGGGGCGGGCGCGGGTGGCATCTCGGCCCTCGTCCGTGCCATCGACGCGGCCACGCTGGCGGGCTCCACCGGGCAGGAGACTGCCCCCGGCGGGGCGCGGCCCGGCTGCGTCACCATCATGACCATCCACCGTTCCAAGGGCTTGCAGTTTCCGGTGGTGTTCGTGGCCGACACGGCCCGGCAGTTCAACGCCGCCGACACCCGCCAGCCTGTCCTGCTCCACCGTGTCTGCGGCGCGGGCCTCCGTCTCCGTCCCGAGGGCGGCGAGGGGGCCTATAAGACGGCGGCCTATACCGCCCTCTCCACGGTCCATGCCGCCGAGATGCGGAGCGAGCAGATGCGGCTTTTGTATGTGGCCCTCACCCGGGCGCAGGATAAGCTGATCTTGACGGTCCCGCTGGGCATTGGCCGGACGTCCAACCCCTTTGCAAAAGCCGCCGCCTTCCTCGCCGCCGGGGCGGGGGAGACCCTGAACGCTCAGGCGGGCAGCTTCGCCGACTGGCTGCGGGCGGCGCTCCTCGTCCACCCCAACGGCGGGCCTCTCCGCCGTCTGGCGGGGAACCTCGAGCTGCCCTTTGCGGACACCAGAAGCACCATCGCCCTCACAGTGCAGGCCGATGTCCTCCCGTCCGGAGAAGCCCCCGCCGAGGCGGAAGAGCCGACCCGGCCCGAGGCCGACCCGGCCCTTGTGGAGACGCTGCGGCAGGGCTTCGGCTGGCGGTATCCGGCGGCAGCGCTGGCGGACATCCCGGCCAAGGTCAGCGTGACCAGCCTCGTCCACGCTGCTGAGCAGACCACCCTCGAGCGCCCGGGCTTCCTCTCGAAGGACGGCCTCACCGCCGCCGAGATGGGTACGGCTCTCCATGCCTTCCTCGAGCACGCAGACTTCGGGGCGCTGGCCGCTGTGCGGGACGCAGAGGACGACGCCGTTCTGGATGCCGTCCGCGCCGAGCGGGAGCGTCAGGCGGCGGCGCAGCTCACGCCCCCCGCCATTGCCGGGAAGCTGGATGTCTATAAGATACTCCGCTTCGTGCGCAGCGAGGCGTTCCGCCGCATCTGCGGGGCAGAGGATGTGCTGCGGGAGCTGGCTTTTATCACGTCGCTGCCTGCCGCCGAGGTCATGGCTGCCCAGGGCCGCGCCCTGCCCGACGGCCCTGCCGCCGACGCCGGGGTGCTGGTGCAGGGCATCGCGGACATCGTCCTCATCTACCCCGACCACCTCGAGCTTCTGGACTACAAGACGGACCGCCGCAAGACTCCTGCCGACTTCGTCCGAGCCTACCGCGCTCAGTTGGAACTCTACGCCAGGGCCATCGATAAGCGCTTCGCCCCCCGGCGGGTGACTTATAAAGGGATATATTCGCTGGAGCTGGGGGAGCTGATTGAAGTTTAAGAATATTTTTCAAATTCCCGCATAAAAATGCTTGACAGCCTCCCCGGGGTGTGGTAAAATATTCGAGTAAAGAAAGCAGCTACGGCCTGTGCCGCGCTCGCCTTGAGGGGTAAGAATCCCCGGGCTATACCCTGAACCGATTCGTCTTGAAGACCGAATCGCGCTTTTGAGT
>ERZ773217.2533-NODE-2533-length-11835-cov-2.795331_pt1 | contig 11835 bp, 6 predicted proteins | sample MGYA00580995_ERZ773217 | MGnify/ENA primary metagenome ERZ773217 (study PRJEB29015, sample SAMEA2737772) | human gut metagenome | biome: human gut; feature: human-associated habitat; material: faeces | place: China | collected 2012 ...
CGGTTTCGTTTCTCTCGCGTTTCGGCCGTTCGCCGATGTACTTTTTCGGCAGCCTGGGAACGTTGATGTTCCTTTTCGGCGGCTGTACGACGGCGTGGGTGATCGGTGCCAAGTTGTATAAACAGTGCCACGATCTGCCTGTGCGGGCCGTAACGGACCAGCCGCTTTTCTATCTTTCACTGCTGGCTGTCGTGCTCGGCGTGCAGTTATTCCTGGCGGGATTCCTGGGTGAGTTGATCGACTGGAAGGCGGAATGCCGCAGACCGTAATAAATACCTGATCGAAAAAACATTGGATAATCAATAAACCTTGCAGAGCCTGCGATTTTCGGCAGGATTCGAAGAGGTTCGCATAAACAAAATAGAAGTTATATGATTCAACGTATTCAGACTCTGTATCTGTTGCTGGTCGTCGTACTGACGGGATTGGCCTTGTGGCTGCCGCTGGTCGATTTCACCGTTGGGGCGGACACTTGTACGCTGACCGCTTTCGGCCTGAAGGATGCCGCCGGCATCACGTTGCTGCCGACGGTGTATCTGGGGGTTGTTCTGGTTGCCGCCTGTCTGGTGCCGCTGGTGACGATTTTCCTTTTCAAGCGCCGTCTGGTGCAGATCCGGTTATGTGCCGTCGAGTTGGTGCTCCTCATCGGTGCCGGGGCGATGATGGGAATCTATTTCTACCTTTGCAACCGTTACTTCGCGGACAGTGAATTTTACTCCCATACCCTTAAAATTTCGCTCGTTTTCCCGTTGGTCTGCCTGGTTTTCGACTTGCTGGCTTTGCGGGCGATCTTCCGGGACGAAAAGCTGGTGCGGTCGCTCGACCGGATTCGCTGACCGGACGTATTTCTCGGAAAAAAGGCGTGCGGTCAAAACTGCACGCCTTTTGTGTTTATTTTGCCGGGAAAGAATACGGTTTGGTGGGGTTTTTGATACGAAATAAAAATCCGGTGTGTCGTTATATTTGATTTAACGGGATTGTAATACGAAAATAGTGTTCGAATTATTGTCGAAACAGGAAAAAATAGTATTTTTACAAAAAGTTTAAGAATAAGTGGCCTGAGTAAATATGCAAGACGATGAAGTTATTTTTAACCTATTTTTATATCACTCTAAAATTTAATTGTTTATGAAAAAGAGTAGCATTTGGAAATTGCTCTTCAGTGCATTGACCGTGTTCGCCGTGGCGGTGTTCGCGGGATGTACCGACGACAATGACGACATGGGCGCTCCCTATCTGAACGTCACGCCGGAGAACCTGACGTTCGATGCGGAGGGACAGCCCGCAGATGAGTACAACGGTACTTTTATCGTTGAAACGAACCGTCCCTGGCGTGCTATCGTCGAGGACGAACAGACTTGGGTGCGCCTTTCGGCTACCGAAGGCGAGGGCGACGCTGCCGTGACCGTTACGGTACCCGCTTCGAACATCGGTCAATCGGCCAAGGTGACTTTCGAGGTTTACAACTCCTACGGCGCATTGATTCAGAAGGATGTCAATGTGCTTCAGGGCGAAGTGGTGCCGCCGACGCTCATCTTCAACGAGACCGCAGGTAGCGAGTCTGTTGCGAACCCGTATCCGTTGGTTGCCGACTATACGGGTTGGAACACCACCGGCGAGGGGGCTTCGAAGGTTTCCTACGAGGGCGTGAATACTTCGATCCGCGCTTCCGGTAAGAGTAGTGCGGGTGCTTATGACGGTGCTTCGGGTCCGAACGTGATCTTCTTCGGCTCGGCTCCGGCAACCTTTACGGTTAAAGACATAACGCTTGCCTCCGACCAGACCAATCTGAAGCTGACTTTCGGCGGACAGTATTACGACAGTGATAACAATGACAATAATTTCAACAAGGACAACTTCGTGGTTTATCTCAGTGCGAACGGAACGGACTATACTCCGCTGTCTTACGAGGTAAACGACGGTGATCAGGTCGATCCTTACTGGGTATTTGCAACCAAGAACTTTACGCTCAAGAATGCGACTTCGACGCTTTACATCAAGTTCGAGGCGAAAGCATCTTCGAAGTTCCGTCTGGACGATATCACGCTGATGACCGGTAACGGCGGCGAGGAGATCGACTTGGCGGGCGGCGGTGTCGTGCCTCCCGATCCGAGCGGCGATGCGATTTACGAGAACAATTTCGATAAGACGCCTGCTGCGGAGGTCGATGGTAAATGGCCGTTCCTGGACCGGACCGACGCATGGCAGAATGCTTCCGGTACGGGTAATTCGACGGTGACCTATACCTCTACGAACGTATCGGTGCGTACTTCCGGCAAGCTCAGCGGCGGTTACGACGGTGCTTCGGGTTCGAACAAGATTTTCTTCGGCTCTGCACCTGCGACTTTCGACATCAACACTATTACGATGCCTGCGGGCAAGACCAACTACCGGATCATCTTCGGCGGTGCTTATTCGAAGAAGAACGGTGCGACTTACGACAACATTTTCAAACCCGAGTCGTTCCACGTCGCCGTAGGTAACGGAACCGACTGGTCGGGCAACCTGACTTACGAGAAGATCGGCGGCAGCGATACGACCGATCCTTACTGGATTCAGTTTGCCGTAGATTTCACGCTCAAGGAGGCTGTCAGCCAGCTTTCGATCCGTTTCACGGCTGATCTGGCGTCGGCATTCGCAATCGATGACGTACAACTCGTCGAGGGCAACGGCGGTCAGGAGGTCGATCTCGAAGGCGGTGTGGTTCCGCCCGATCCGGGTGAGGCTACGGCCATTACCATTCCCGAGCTGATCGCGCAGATGACTGATACGAAGGCTCCGGTGGATGCCAATGCAGATCGTTATCTGGACGCTGTAGTGATAAACGACGTGGCCGGCGGCAACTATACCTTCAACAACCTGATCCTCGCTACCGAGAATGCGACGGAGGCCGGTAACGGCATCACGCTCTACGGCAGTCAGGTAGAACCTTCGACACTTGGTCTGAACAAAGGCGACAAGGTGCGTGTAACCCTCTATAAGGGGCTTGCCAAGGTAGAGAATTACAATGGTATGTACGAAGTGACGGGCGACAGGGAAGCGACCTGGTGCAAGGTCGAGAAGACCGGTACGGTGACTTCGATTCCTACGGCGACGATCGCCGCTGCAGATCTGGCGAATTATCAGGGTATGGCCGTGACGATCGCCAATGCGTCGGTTGCCGAGGGCGGTGTTTGGGCGAGCGCAGCGCAACTCTCTTCGCATACTTTCACTGCCGATGGAGCCAATTTCACCGTATTCTGCAAGCAGAGCGATGAAAAGAACCCGAGCGTGTTCCTCGACGTACCTTTTAAGGCTGGTTCGGGCAATATCTCCGGTCTGGCTGCCGTATATAAGAATAATTCCCAGCTCGTTCCGCGCAATCTGGACGACGTGGCCGCTTTCAGCGACAGTTCGACCCCGATGATTACGGGGGTAACTCCGGCCAGCGTTTCGATTCCGGCTACTGGCGGAGACCAAGTTCTTACGGTTTCTGTACTCAACCAGGGTGACAACCAACTTAGTGTAAGCGGACTGACCCCTCCCCTGAGCGCTACGGTCGATGGCTTGACCGTGACGGTCACGGCCGAGGCCAACACCGGTACGTCGCCCGTTAATCAGACGCTGACAATTACCCTTGCCGGCAGTACCAAGACCGTGCCGGTTACGTTGCTCGGTACCGGCGGCGAAGGCAGTGGTACTTATACGCTGATCGACAATCTGTCGAACCTTACTGCTGGAACATTCCTTATGGCCGGATTCCGTGCCAAAGGTGAGGCTCAGTCCGGTTCTACTACAGAACCGAATCCTGCAGCAGAAGATTATTATGGAGTTTGGACCGGTGAAATGATAACCGGAAATGGTAAAACAGATTGCGAAACGCTTCAAATGACGTTTGCAAACGGGGAATTAACCAAGATAGATGCTAATGTGACTAATTCTCCTGCTGAAATGGAACTTGTCGCAGTTGATGGTAAGTCCAATACATATTATATCAAGTGTAACGGACAGTATTTGGCTTCCGGTTCCAAGAGCCGTTCATTGTCATTGGGAGCCGACCCTGCGGAATGGGTATTCTCAATGGTTGATAAAGACGGTGAGTCCCGGTTGGTTGCAGCAAATGGCGGTTGTTCGTTGCAGACGGTAGATAGTTCTTTCAAGACGATGATTCGTGGTTATCAGAGCGCTACGCAGGGTAAGCACGGAATTTATTTCTTCAAAAAGAATTAGTTTCTAATTTTGAAAATTCAAACTCTTGGAGGGATTATCCCCTCCAAGAGTTTGGTTTCTCGGATAGTTTTTATAGTTTACCGATGATGTCGATGTTCAGATATTGTGAGAAGGGATGGAAATGGCTGTTCCTGACGATGATTGCGCTCTCTGTCGTAGCTTGCGGCGACGATACGGACGATTTTTCGGGTTCTGCCGTATGGCGGACCTCTTCGACGGTCGGAGCTGCGGAGGGTTCGGCCGCCATACAGATTGAGGGACCTGTCGGCGCCGGATGGCGTGCCGAAATCAAGGACGGAGGTGCTTGGTGCTCGTTCAGGCTCAACGATCCGACGGTCCTCGTGAAGGAGGGCACCGTACAGAGTTCGAACATCAGCAATATCCTGGACGTCTATTACACGGCGAATACCGGGAGCGGGGAACGTTCGGCGACCATCGAATTCGAATTTTTCGGCGGTGAGCCGCAGGTGCTCGTGCTGACGCAGTTTTCGGCCTCTTCGACCAACGATCCCTACGATGAAGGTCATGCGAAGGCCTGGGCCGAATTGCCGGAAAAGCGAGTCGATGAGAATTTCGTTTACGTCAGCCACTTCGCTTCGCTCAATAACCGCACCGTGCGCAACTATTCGTTCTGCTACGACAAAACGCTCCATGTGGCGCATTGGGTGGCTTATCCGCTGCATTCGGTATATAGGGGGTCGATAGACCGTACCGACGATTTTCAGTACGATCCGAAGGTCGATTATTCCTGGCAGCCCAACCTCGCGGCCGGTTCCTATCGGGGCAGTTACGACCGGGGACATCAGCTCCCTTCGGCGGACCGTACGGCTACGCGGGAGTTGAATCTCCAGACGTTTTATGCGACCAATATGACGCCGCAGCTCAACCGGCTCAACCAGGATATGTGGGCCAATCTCGAAGCCAAGGTGCGTGCGCAGATATGCAACGACACGCTTTATGTGGTGACCGGTTGCTATTATGCCAATACCAATACGACGACGACCGACCGTGACGGGAAAGTTTGTCCGGTCCCGACGAATTATTTCAAGGTATTGCTTCGCACGCGCACCGGTACGACCGGTAAACGTATCGCGGATTGTTCGGCCGATGAATTGAAGGCGATCGGATTTTGGGTGGATCAGAAGAGCTACGGCGATATTCAGCCGCCTGCGTCCATTTGCATGAGCGTGGCGGAGATTGAAAAGAAGACCGGCTTTACGTTCTTTCCCAATATTCCCGAGTCGGCTGCGGAATCCGTAAAGGCACAAAACTCTCCGAGCCAATGGGGAATCCAAAACTAATTTGACTTATGAAAAAACGACTGATTTTTACAGGACTACTGGCCTTACTGTTCGCAGCCTGCTGTTTCGCGCAGAAACCGTACAAGGTGGTCTTTTACAACTTGGAGAACTTTTTCGATACGATCAACGATCCCGAGGTCAATGACGACGAATTCACGCCGGAAGGACCTAAAAAATGGAATTCTGTCAAGTATGCGAAGAAGTTGGGTAATACCGAAAAGGTGCTTTTCGACATTGCCGGTATCGATAAGGATTATCCGATCGTGATCGGCGTATCGGAGGTGGAGAACCGCTCGGTGCTCGAAGATATCATCGCTACGCCGAAGATGGCTCCGGGCAATTACCGGATTTCGCACTACGACTCTCCCGAAGCTCGCGGTGTGGACGTCGCTTTTATGTACCGTCCCGATGTCTTCAAGCTGGAGGGCAGCGCACCGATCCGCACGCAGATTCCTTCGCTTCCGAATTTCAAGACCCGCGATATTTCGACCATGTGGGGTACGATCGACGGCGAACCGTTCTTCTTCATGGTGGCTCACTGGCCTTCGCGTCTGGGCGGCAAGGACGCTTCGGAGTTCAAGCGTATCGCCGTCGGCGAGCAGATGCGCCGAATCGCCGACTCTGTCCTGAAGGTCAATCCCGCGACCAAGATCGTGGCGATGGGCGACTTCAACGACGATCCGACCGATCAGAGCATGCTCGAAGGATTGGGTGCCAAGCCCAAGACGAAGGAGCTTCAGCCGGGTGATTTCTTCAGTCCGTTCCACGCCGTGCTGCGTGCCGGTATGGGAACGCTGGCTTACGGCGACGCCTGGAATCTCTTCGACAATATCGTAGTGTCGGAAAACCTGGTCAATGCGAAGCCCGGCGAGTTGCGTCTGGTGCGGGCTCCGGGATCGAAGTACTACGGGAATGTCTTCAAGCGTAACTATATGATCCAGCGGGAGGGGCAGTTCAAAGGCTATCCTTTGCGCACGTACGTCGGAAACAATTTCCAGGGCGGTTACAGCGACCACTTCCCCGTTTATATCTACATCGGTAAATAAATACCTTAACTTGAAAGGATATGAAAATAAAAAGTTTACTAATTTTTGTATTTACCCTGATGTCGCTGACTGCGTTCGCTCAGAGCGGCGGTATCAAGGGTAAGGTCGTTTCCCGCGAGGGACGTGTCGCGGTGGACGGGGTGAAGGTTTCGGTCACTCCCGGTGAAATGACTGCCACGACCGACGGCCGAGGTGGTTTCGTGATCGAGAATGTCGAGCCCGGCGAATATACGTTGCAGTTCGAGGCTCCCGAATTCGAGCCTTTGACGCTCGTGGTGCGCGTGGACAAGATGGTGCGCGACATCAATACGGTGATTCTGGTCCCCGAAGTGCTTTCGACCGTAATGGACGATTCGATCTTCGCAGAGTTCGACACCGAGAGCGGCAACGATGCGCAGTCGCTGCCTTCGTCCCTTTCGGCTTCGAAGGACGTTTTTAACAACATCGCTTCCTACCGGTTCAGCGAGATGCGTTTCAACGTGCGTGGTTACGATTCGCAGTATTCGGACGTTTACCTGAACGGTATTCGCTTCAACGACGCTATGACGGGCTATACGCCCTGGTCGTTGTGGAGCGGTCTGAACGACGCTACGCGCAACCAGGAGATCACCAACGGTTCGGTCATGTCGGATTACGGCGTGGGTAGCATCGGCGGTACGACCAACATCAACGCCCGTGCTTCGCAGGTGCGCCAGGGCCTTCGCGTGAGTCTGGTGAACGCCAATTCGATGTATCGCTTCCGTGCCATGGTGACCTATGGCTCGGGTCTGCTGGACAACGGCTGGTCCTATGCGTTGTCGGTATCTACCCGTCAGGGCGGCAACTCCTACGTGGACGGCGTCTATTACAACTCCTACGGATATTTCGCTTCGGCCGAGAAGATTTTCAATTCGCGTCACCGGTTGGGCTTCACGATTATGGGTGCTCCCACCGAGCGCGGTGCGCAGCAGGCTTCCACGCAGGAGGCTTACGATCTGGTCGGCAACAACTATTACAACCCCAACTGGGGCTACCAGGACGGCAAGATGCGTAATGCGCGCGTGCGTAACAGCCACGAGCCGATCGCTATGATCAACTATACGTTCGATCCCAATGAGCATACCCAGTTCAACCTGGCCACTTCGTTCCGTTTCGGTAAGAACGGTTATTCGGCGCTGACGTGGTACGGCGGTGCAGACCCCCGTCCCGATTATTACCGCTATATGCCGAGCTACAAGTTGCTGAACGCTACCGACCTGGAGGCCGCTTCGATGGCTGCGGCCAGTCTGGCGGATCAGTGGATGCGCAACGTGGGTAATATCCGCCACTTCGACTGGGACGAAATGTACCAGACCAACATGAATTTCCGCAATGCCGAGGATGAAGCGATATACGGTCCCGGCGCCCGTTCGAACTATATCATCGAGGAGCGCCATACCGACCAGTTGGACTGGAACCTCGCCGCGCAGATCAGCCGAATCTATAAGGATAACTCCCGTCTGACGGCCGGAGCCAACGTCCGCATCAACCGCACGTGGTACTACGACGAGGTGAAGGATCTGCTCGGCGGCGACTATTACGTGGACGTCGATAAATTCGCACAGCGCGACTTCGGCGATCCGATCATGGCGCAGAACGATATGGATTATTATAACCAGTACGGTCATGCAAGAGCCGTCAGAGAGGGCGACAAGTTCAGCTACAACTACAAGGCGCATCTGCGTTCCGGCGGTGTATGGGCTACTTATGCCACCCGTTTCGGCGGTTTCGGCATGAAGTTGGGCGCCGAGCTCGGCGGACTTTCGATGTGGCGCGAAGGTCTTTGGCGCAAGGGTCTCTTCCCGGATAATTCGAAGGGCAAATCGGAGAAACTCGAATATTTCGTATATAAGGCCAAAGGTAATTTCGACTATGTCATCAATGCCAACCATACTTTCGAACTCAACGCCGTGGCGATGCAGAATGCTCCTGCGTTCCAGTCGGCCTTCGTTTCGCCCCGTACGCGTAATTCGGTAACTCCGGGGCTTACGACGGAGAAGGTTTACGGCATCGACGCTTCGTACAACCTGCGTTACGGCGATTATAAACTCCGTGTTTCCGGTTATTATACGAAGGTGAACGACCGTTCGAAGGTGATCTCCTTCTACGATGACGTGCTGAAGACCTATACCAATTTCGCCTTGAGCGGTATCGACGAGCAGTATTTCGGTCTGGAAGTCGCCGCTTCGATTCCGATCTACAACGGTTTGTCTTTGAACGGTGCGATCAGTTGGGGTCAGTACACTTACACGTCGAATCCCAATTACGTGCAGATTGCCGACAACAGCGCCGAGCCGCTGAACTCCGGTACGGTCTATTGGAAGGATATGCGCGTGGAGAGCACTCCGCAGACGGCTATGAATATCGGTTTGTCGTACCGCGGTCCTCATAACATCTACGCATCGATCGATCTGAACTATTACAACAATATGTATCTGTCGATGAACCCGCTTTACCGTACGGACGAGGTGTTGTTGCCTACGATGACGGACGAACAGATCCGGGAGCTGCGCAGTCAGGAGAAGTTCGATTCGGCCTACACCTTGAGTGCGAGCATCGGTAAGAATTTCTACATTCAGCGTCGTTATACGCTCGGCTTCAGTTTGCAGGTGAATAACATCCTGAACAACCAAAATATCAAGACCGGCGGTTATGAGCAGATGCGTGTGCAGGGCATTAAGACCGGCAAGGAGATCACTTCCTACCAGAAGTTCGCTCCCAAGTATTTCTACCTGTTCGGCACGACTTACTACCTGAATGTCTATTTCCGTTTCTAACGGCTTAACGAATTAATATTGTGAAGAATATGAATAGAATAGCAACCATATTTCTGGCGGTGACAGCAAGTTTGTTCTTCGTCGGCTGTTATAACGATTTCGATACGCCGGCTCCTGCGAAGGTATGGACGGATGCGGACTTCAGCGACAGTAAAATCATTTCGATCAAGGAGCTGAAGGATATTTTCGAGGAGGCTTATCCCGGGACCAGCGGTATCGGCCAGTCGCTGACCATTACCGACGACCTGGTGATTCGGGGCAAAGTCATTTCCAGCGACCAGGCCGGTAACGTCTATAAGTCGATGTACCTGTACGATGAAAGCTGCCAGTCGGCCATTGAAATCAAAGTGACTTCGGGATATTACATTACCTATGCTCCCGGTCGCCTGGTTTATATCCGTTTGCAGGGTCTGGTGCTGGGAAATTACCGCACGATGCTCAGCGTGGGTGTCGCATCGACCAATTCCGATTATGCGAACGGTAACATGGAGGATCGCAATACCTTGGAAGAGCATGTCAAGCTCGGCGAATTGATCGGCTTGACGGCGGCCGATACTTTGGTGGTTACTCCCGCTTCCTATTCGACGCTGACGGATGAGTCGCTGGGGCGTTTGATCCGTTTCGAAGGGTTGGAAAGCAAGTTCGGCAAGGCCGGCTGGGGGTATAAAAATACATTCCCCAACTACTTCGCCAACAGTACCTCCTACGATGTGAATTCTCCGGGTTGGACCGATATCAACGATTGGGCTACCTGGGCGACGAAGCGGGTCGATGAGCTTACGCACGAGAGTACGTTCTATTATGGCTCTGCCTGGTTCACCTATGGCGACATCAACACCCTCGCAGGCAATTATGTCGTACGTTCGAGCGGTTATTGCCGTTTCCGTGACGAGAAAATACCTGCGGACGGTTCCGTGGTGAACATTACCGCGATCTATACCAAGTTTTCGCAGGGCAGCGATGCGACGGCGGCCTATCAGTTGTTGCTGAACAAGGCGTCCGACGTGGTCGTGACTTCGAAATAGCCGCAGTTTGCAGTTGAAATCGCCGGGCCTCATCTTTTTGATGAGGCCCGTTTTTTATTCTTTATGCGGTTGCGATTCCGCTCGTATTGTCCGCGAAGGAGCTGCCTCCGGTCTTATGAGGCGTAAATTTCAGGGAAGAGCAGTGCGCGGAAGTCGGAGCGCATGATCTTGTCCCGTTACTGTTTTTCCTGCCTGCCGGGGAGCCGGTTGCCGTATGTCCGAAAAAAGCAAGACATTGTTCGGATCGTTCTTTTGCTGCAAGTTGGCAGGCTGTCGCACCGGGGGACCTGCTGTCCGCATAATGCGATTCCGACTGCCGGGAAGGGGCAACGTGATCGGCAGAGAGCTGTCCGCAAACGGAAGAGCGTCGCCGAAACGGAGAATTCGATGCGAAGTGCGGAATCGGAAAGCATGGCGGGGTATGACATAACGTCGTTCGTGGAGTTTGGTTCCGCGTCTGTTTTCCGGAAACGGATACGATTCCTGTGCGTGGACGATCTTCCTGCATTGCAGATAGGAGCGGAAAAGGAAACATCCGTGAACAGGAGTCCGAAACCAAAGAAAACCCCCGAACCGGTGAGAGTTCGGGGGTAGTAGTGAATAAAACCTGTTATTGATGATTATTCATCTGTTTCGGGTTGAGCTTCGGGACGCATGGTGACCTGTATTACGTTGCCGCTGTCGAGGAGCTTCTTCGCCAGGTCGCGGATCTCGTCGTAAGTGATGCTGTTCAGGGTCTTTTCGTAGTCGGCGAGCAGATTCTGCTTGTGACGGTTGTAGTCGTCGATCAACCCGAACCAGGTGCCGTTATTTTCGAGCGTATTCTTGAATTGCTTGACCAAGTATTCGCGGGAGTCGTTGATGTCTTTGGCTTCCGGTCCTTCAGTCGCGATTTTCTCGATTTCATCGAAAACGATCGGCACGAGTTCGTCGGCCATCTCCTCGTTGGTGTCGAACGAAATGGTCATGCTGTAAGTCTCGCGGGGGATGTACTTCGTCGAACCCTGGACGCGCACGCCGTAGGTTCCGCCCTTCTCCTCGCGGATCGAAACGAGATAGCGCGAATTGAGCGCCTGCGTCAGGAACGTCAGGGCCATTTTGTTCTTGAGCGTGTAGGGCATCTCACCCGAGAAATGGTAGTTGACCGAGACCTTCGGCTGCTGCATCGGAGCCGTGAACTCCTCCGTAACCTCGCCTTTCACCGGATAGGCCTTGTCGTCGACGTAACTGATCGGTTTGCGGGCGGCGGGGATCGAACCGATGTATTTCTCCACGAGGGGTTTCAGCGTTTCGGGGTCGATGTTGCCCACGAACGTGAAGACGAAGCCGTTGGCTCCGGGGTAGAGCTTGGCGTAAATGCCGGGCAGCTGTTCGAAGTCGAACTTATTGACGATCTCCGTCGAGATCATCTGACGGCGGGGATTGTGGCCGTAGGTCACGTCGGGCACCTTCTCCTGCC
>ERZ773217.2542-NODE-2542-length-11796-cov-2.988331_pt1 | contig 11796 bp, 9 predicted proteins | sample MGYA00580995_ERZ773217 | MGnify/ENA primary metagenome ERZ773217 (study PRJEB29015, sample SAMEA2737772) | human gut metagenome | biome: human gut; feature: human-associated habitat; material: faeces | place: China | collected 2012 ...
TTCCGGCTTCCCGCCCCTGACCCTTCAGCATGAGGATTGAGAAAAATGGAATATACGCATCTCGGTCAAACCGATATCCGCGTCTCGAAGATGTGTGTCGGCTGCATGAGTTTCGGAAAAGCGGGGTCGATGCACCAGTGGACGCTCGACGAAGACGCGAGCGCCGCGATCGTGAAGCACGCGCTCGACCTCGGGATCAACTTCTTTGACACCGCGAACGGCTACTCCGCGGGGACGAGCGAAGAGTATCTCGGGAAAGCGCTGAAGCGGTACGCGAAGCGTGAGGACGTGGTGATTTCGTCCAAGGTTTATTTCAATGAGGGGCGGCTTTCCCGCGAGGCGATCCACCGTGAGATTGACGGGACGCTGAAGCGCCTCGGGACCGACTACCTCGACCTCTACATCATTCACCGCTTTGACTACGAGCATCCGATCGAGGAAACGATGGAGGCTCTGAACGACCTCGTGAAGGCCGGCAAGGTCCGGGTGCTCGGTGCCTCCGCGATGTATGGCTACCAGTTCCACAACATGCAGATCGTCGCGCGTGACCACGGCTGGACGCCGTTCTCCGTGATGCAGAACCACTACAACCTGCTGTATCGGGAAGACGAGCGGGAGCTGATCCCGGTCTGCCGGCAGTTCGGGGTCTCGCTGATGCCGTACAGCCCCTTGGCGGCCGGCCATCTCTGCCGCCCGACTCGGACAGCGACTCGATCCGGAGCCGGACGGACGTTGCGGCGAAGAATAAGTATGACCGCGCGGAAGAGGACGATATGAAGATCATCGCCCGGGTTCACGAGCTCTCTGAAAAGTACGGTGTCGCGATGAGCGAAATCGCGCTCGCGTGGCTCTGGGCGAAGGGCGTGGAGACCCCGATTATCGGAGCGACGAAGGCGAGCCACTTCGATTCCGCGGTGAAGGCGCTCGGGATCAAATTGACGGACGCCGATGTCGCGTACCTCGAGGAACCCTACACGCCGCACACGATTGTCGGCGCGATCGACAAGAATCCGCCTCAGGGCACCACGATCATTCTCGATAAGAATCCGAAGTAATCGGTAGCCGTCATCCATCACGGCAAACAAAAAGCCCCGGGGTCATTACCTCGGGGCTTCTGATGTCAGGGGGGAAGGTTTCGATCCCTGGAGTCTGACTCTCAGGATCCTTCCGGAATCCGGATCTGGGGGTAAAGCTCCTCCGCGATCGGAAGCGCCCAGCTCATATCGGCGATGAGAGGCTCATCCCACGCGCTGATTACGGATTTATTCACGAGCTGCAGGTAGAGGTCGAGCGGGAAATTGACGACCCGGGTGCGCTTTCCGGTTTCGCTCGTGAACACCACGTAGAAGTTTTTGAGGTGACCGTAGTCCCCGAACACTTCAGGGTTGGAAACCGAGAAGCGGGCGTTCGCGTACGTGAATCTATCGTCCGTTTCTTCCTGCATCCGGAGGAGGCAAAGCGCCACGGTGATCGCCGCGTAGTGGTCGTAGAGGTGGACCGAAAGCATCCGGCCGTGCTCGATAAAGTCTTCAATCGTGAAGCAGACACGCCGGGTGCGGCCCATGAACATCGCGCGCGACATCCGGCTCCAGACAGTGGGTTTGCCGGCGACGCGGATCGCCGCTTCTTCCCGCGTCTCATCCGGTTTTGGATAGGCAAGGAAGAGTTCTGTGTCAAAGCCGCGGTACGGGAAATAGACCCGGAGCTCGGGCCAAACCGAGCTTTCCGTGTGCCCGCACCGGGGACACATGAAGGTAAACGGATTTTCTTTTTTGAACCCCGACTCGGCGCTTTCGAATAACTTCACGAGCGCCGGGAGGTCTTCTTCTTTCCCCGCGTTCATCACGGTCGGCGCTTCGAAGCGGTACTTATCGCCGCATTTCGGACACCGGAGGGTGATTGTCTGATTCTCTGCCATGATGAAGCTCCTGGGGCTGCGGGGTGAAAACAAGGTGACAATGTCACAGGAAAAATCTTACGTTCAAATTCCGTGAAACTAAAGACTGCTGAAGACTTAACCGCAACACGAAAAAACCCCTGAAAGGAGAACCTTTAAGGGGCGTAGAGGCACCGTTCATATGGTCTACGACGGATGGCGTTATCAGCCGATCGGACTCGGCGCGGCGGCGTTCAGATCCGGCCTCTGAGGGAAGCGTCGGGCGAGGATTCAAACCTGACAGAAATCAGGCGGTGTTAACACGTAAAATGTCTGAAACAACCGGGCGGACGCCCGAACAAAGGAAAACCAATGAAAAACCGATTCCTTGGGAAAATTGAAGTCTCGCCGATTGGCATGGGCTGCATGGCGTTTTCGCACGGCTACGGAAAGATTCCGGATGAGGCCTACGCGGTGAGCGCGATCCGGGCGGCTCTCGATTTCGGATGCACGTTTTTTGATACGGCGGAAGCGTACGGCGAGCAGCTCTACTACCGGGGCCATAACGAACAGATCCTCGGGAAAGCGGTGGAAGGGTTCCGGGACAAAGTCGTTCTCGCGACGAAGATCCACTTCCGGGGGACCGCCTATAAACCGGGCGACCCGATCTACCCGATCCTGAAGGAGCACCTCACGCAGTCGCTTAAGAATCTCAGGACCGATTACGTGGATCTCTATTACCTGCACCGCGTGAATCTCGAGATGCCGGTGGATGAGGTGGCGGAAGCCTTCGGACGCCTGATTGAGGAGGGCCTGATCCGCGGGTGGGGATTGTCGCAGGTGTCCGCCGCGCAGCTCGACGCCTTCCATCGGGTGACGCCGGTTTCCGCGGTCCAGAATCTCTACAACATGCTGGAGCGGGACTGCGAAAAAGACATCTTCCCGTACTGCCTCGAGCATAACATCGGCGTCGTGCCGTTCTCCCCGATCGCGAGCGGCTTCCTCTCGGGGAAAATCACGGCGGACACGACTTTCGAGAAGGTCGACGATGTCCGGGTCTTTGTCCCGCAGCTCTCAAAAGAAAACATCATCGCGAATCAGCCGATCCTCGATATCCTGAACCGGTTTGCCGAGGAAAAACAAGCGACCCCGGCGCAGATAACGCTTGCCTGGATGCTGCATAAATATCCGAACGTCGTCCCGATCCCGGGTTCCAAGCGAAAGGAGCGGATTCTCGAGAACCTCGGGGCGTGGAATGTGACGCTGACGGATGAGGAATTCTCGAGCCTCGAAGCGGCGCTGAATGCGGTCGAAGTCCACGGACATCGGGGGAATGTGGAGAACGAGTCTTCCACGATGAAAGAGTGGAAGCGGTAAGCCAGAGAATCCGATAGGCACAGAAAAACCCCTGAGGGACAGTCCCTCAGGGGCGTTGTGTTTCTGGAACCGAAGATGCGGCGATCAGTCGGTCGGCAGCCGCTCGAGGAGCTTCGCGGCGTAGGATGCGGCCCAGGCGGCGTCCACCACCGGCGGCTCATCGACAAGCTTCATATCGTCCACGATCGCGTCGTAGAACTCCTTCGGGAAGGTGTCCTCGCCGATCGGTTCGCCGTTCTCATCGAAATAAACGATGAAGTTCTTATTCTCGTCATCGATCATGAATCGGTTCGAGGCGACGTCTGTCGTTTCGCCATCCTGCTTCTGGATCGAAAGCGTCATCGACTTGATGATTTCCACATAGCGGTCATCGAGCCCCGCCTTGAGGATCATCGCCTTTTCGCGAAGGTCATCCGGCGTGGTGACGACTCGGAAGTGTTCCCCGAAATCCGCGTCCGCCTCAGGCAGCTTCGCGCGGAGTTCCGCCATCGTGGTCTCGCGCTCCGCGATCGCGTCTTTCACGGAGTCCTCAAGCGTGAGCCCAGATTTCGCGGTGACGATCTGCAGCGTCGTGCGGCGCACGAGATCCTGGTAGAGGAGCGGGAACGTGAGCACCACATCGGTGCCGCAGCCCGGGCACTGGTAACTGAAGAGGTCACCCGAGATCACGCGTTCCGCGGCCTCGGGTTCGGTCACCGTGTTCACGGAGCGCTGGATCTCAGGCTCCGACTCTTTGCCGCACTTCGGGCACTTGAAAGGAATGCGTTCAGCTTCAGACATCGTGGGGTTCTCCGGGGGAAGAGGGAAATATTGTTATCGGCGGCCGTCTTAACCCTGGAACGTGTCCTGAGACTCGATCTCAGAAATCACTTCGCGGGCCCAGCCGGTGTCAATGATATCGGTGTCCGCCTCAACGAGTGAGAGTCCGTTCTTGAACGCGTTGTAGGACTCCATATCGAAGTCGCAGGAGCCCGCTTCCTTCCCGTCCTTATCGAAGAAGTAGAGGTACTGCTTCCCGTCCTTATCGAGGAAGAACCGCACGGACTCAATCCCGAGATCCGGCTTCATGTTGGCGGCCTGCGGCATGATGTAGGCCTTCACGAGTTCCACATAGCGGTCGTCGAGCCCGGCTCGGAGAATGAGCGCCTTTTCCCGAAGGTCGTTGAGGCTCGTGACAAAGCGGAAGACAGAGCCGTAAAGCTGCTTCGCGAGCGCCGGATCCTGGGCTTTCGCCGCTTCAATGGATTCCTTCCTGGCCTTGCGGTACTCCGCCATCTCTTTCGCGCGCTCCTCGCGGTCCGGCGTCGCGATGTACTGAATCATCATCCCGTGCTCCACGTCGTGGTAGAGGAGGGAGTAATTCGCCATCGTCTGATAGCCGCACTTCGGGCACTGGATATAGAAGAGATCACCGTAGGCAAGCGCCTCCGCTTCTTTCGGATTCTCAGCGGTGTTCACCGACTGCCAGAGCGTGAGCGGAATCTCTTCCCCGCATTCCGGGCACTTGAAGGTGATGTCTTTCGTAAGCGGCATTTCAGTTCCTTTGGTTCCTTTTTGGGATCTATCTATCTGTTTTACAGAGAGCAATCCATTAATACTAGCTTTTCTTCTAGAGATATGCCCAGAGCATCACAAGAACAATCTGACCCGAAATGATACGGAGAAACATCGCGGAGGGGTAGATGTTCGAGTACGCGATCACGGCAGTGCTCTTTTCAGAGAGCGTCCCGGCGAAGGCGAGCACCGCGGTGTTGGTGGAGGTGCCGGCCATCAGGCCGCAGACCGAGTGGAAATTAAGATGCATGAATTTCCGCCCGATCACGGCGATTGTGAGCATCGGGATCAGCGTAATAAGGAGCCCGAGCCCCATATACATGAACCCGGTGCCTTCGGCGAACGCGTGGAAGAACGGGACACCGGCCGAGAGCCCGATGGACGCGAGATAGAACGAAATCCCCCACTGACGCAGCATCAGGTTCGCGGAATTCGTCATATAGGTGACGAGGTGGATCCGGGGACCGTAGTAGCTGAGAAGGATCGCGGCGATGAGCGGGCCGCCGGCAAGGCCAAGCTTTACCGGGGCCGGCATCCCGGGGATCGCGATCGGGAGGTTCCCGAGGATGACGCCGAAGAGAATTCCGATAAAGAGCGCGATCACGTTCGGGCGGTCAAGCGACTTCGTCTGATTCCCCATGAGATCCGCGAGGCGCGCGAGTGAATTCTTCGGCCCCACGCAGTAGAGGCTGTCCCCCATCTGAAGCTGGAGGCTGTTATACGGGAAGAACTGGACGCCGGAGCGGGTGACGCGCGTGATATTGACGCCATCCAAATGCGAGAGATGCAGCTGCTCAATCCGGACCCCGTTCATGGCGGACCGGGTCACGCGGATTGACTGCGCCATGAGGGGCGAATGTTCCGTCGCGAGGTCGATCGTCTTGTCCTCTTCACCGAAGAAGGAGACGACAGAAAGCTTCGCGTCTTTGTTCGAGACGATCCGAAGCTTATCCCCGAGATGCACCTGGCAGTTCGCGGTGGGGGAGGTGATGACAGCGTCGTGAAGGATGCGGCTGCAGATAAACGGCCGGTCGATGATGTCGCGGAGTTCTTTAAGCGTCCGGCCGTCGAGCGCCTTATTCGTTACCGTCACGTGGTAGTAGATCGGAGCCGGGGAGAACTTCATCTGATGCTCGGCCCAGGCTTCGTCCTCCGCCGCGATATCGACGTGGAAGGCTTTCTTAAGGAACAGAATCGCGAGAATCATCGCGATGATGGCAACCGGATAGGCGCAGGCGTACCCCACCGTGATATCGGTGTGGTTCCCCATCGCGTGCAGCGCCTCCTGCGTCGCGCCGAGACCCGGTGTGCTCGTCACCGCGCCGAAGTGAACGCCCATCATCTGCGCGAGACTGATGTCGCCCTTAAAAATGAAGAAGAGCCCGATCGTGACCGCGAGACTGAGGAGGACGCCGAAAAGCGTGAGCCCGTTTAAGCCCCAGCCGCCGTTTCGGAAGGTGGCGAAGAACGACGGCCCCACCTGCAATCCGATAAAGAATACGAAGAGGATGAGGCCGAAATTCTTGAAGAACGCGATGAGGTCCGGGTTCACCTGAAGGCCAAGCCAGCTGAGGATGAGCCCGAGGAACAGCACCCAGGTCGACCCAAGCGACACGCCGAAAATCTTGATGCGGCCAAGCGTCAGCCCGAGCGCGATCACAAACGAATACACCACCATCCCGTGGCTGAAACCCGATGGATTGAAAAGCAAGTCACTAAGCCACGTCATAACCGATACTTCACTCCTTCAAAATCTGACGATCTGTTTTTTCCGTAAAACCGCGTATTGTAGGCGCTCTGAATTTTCGTGAACCGCGGAAAACACCCGGATCCTGCGGGTTTTGTCTCATCTGGGTCGGAGAATGACACCCGCTTTGATCAGAAGCCAAAGGAAGCACGCTCTTTACATTTCGGGGCGGCGGAAGCGTCGTCTCTTACCGGGGCGAAATGGCAGGTCTCAGTCTGCCGGATCCCGGCCGGTTTGAAAAGCGGCGGGAGAGAAAATCGGTTTTGAGGCTAAGCGTGAGCGAGCGTGAAGAAATCGTCCTTCATGAGGCGGGTGTTTTCAAACGACACCGATTCCACGGTGATCCCGTGCTTCCAGAGGATGAAGCTGAGCGCCAATTGATCCCGCTTCGAGTATTTCTCAATCATTGCCCACCACTCGTCCATCAGTCGGACAATCTCAGGGTTTTTGTGGCGGCGGTAGAGGATGTTCGTTTCATTCAGCCCGTAGTTCGCAGGGAACCCGGCCGCCTTTTCCAGCGCGACCTCGGCGTCAACGAGCGCGGGGTCATCGATCCCGGCCGCTTTCACCGCTGCCGCCTCTTGATAAATACAGGTTCTCGCGAAGTGGCGAGGGATCAGAAGGTCATGATTCTCGGTCCGGATCTTTTTAAAGAGGAAGTCCGTGAGGATATTGACGTTTCCGTCTGCCCAGACGCTCTGATCGTAATTTTGAAGAAGCGCGTGCGGGTGCGTCTTATGCCAGCGGCTGTTCCGGACGGGGTCGAGTCTGTCGTATTCCAGCGGCCGCACGTCCCACGCCCCGTAAGTATGGGCGGAAAGAAGCGATTCGTTATCGGTGTAGAGAATGTAGTCCCAGGCGGGGTCAAGGTATTCGTGCGACTTCAGGTGCGCCATGCTGTCGTACTGCCCTGTGACGCAGGTGTAAACCGCGCCCTCGCACTTTGCCCGCGCTTTTTTCGCTTCCCGGTACCGCTCGGCGTGCTCTTCAATCCGGTCTTCGTAGGGGTTAGCGGTGAGATGCGTCACCCAGTCCGTGTTGGAACCGAGAAGGAAGATCACGGGGTTGATGTTTCCGGAAACACTTCGGATCGCGCCCACATCAATAAAGGGGCAGGGATTCTCGTTCAGCTTCCACCCCGTGAGGTACCAGTAGTCGAGCGCCTGAGCCCGGGTGAAATCGTGGTGATACGTTTTGATGTACCACATATAGTCCCAGTAGCGGGACGAACCGATTTTCTCTTTCTCCAGAAACTCGAGCCGCGCGATCGCGTCGGACTGAGCGGCAGCGAGCACCGCCTTCTCCGTTTCGAGCGTCCCGATTCTCGCCCGGAGAGTATCCACCGTGGCAGTCAGCGCCTGTTTTTCAGACGAGAGGGTTTCAAGCCCCCGGGTGAGCGCGGTTTCACGGTCTTCGAGCGCCGTTTTTTCGGTTTCAAGGCGCGAAAGCTCATCCTTAAGCGTCTTCTGCGCCTCACGGAAAGCGGTCTGCTGCTCGGTGAGCGCCGCAAGAGCTGCTTTCGCTTCCGCTTCAGACTGCCGGACCCGGTCCCGCTCCGCTTCCAGGCTTTCGAGCTGCTTCACCATGGCTTTCTGGATTTTGAGGAACTTGAACACGGCGTCGGTCCTTTATCGATAAACGGATGAGAAAACGGAGAAGAGCCGAAAACCCACGGCCCCCGTCGTTTTCCTGCCTGAGTTTAAAACAGACACGGAAATGGGGGTCTTGCGACGATCCCGGATAGGGGGCAGTCGGGAAAACGAAACGCCGCGTGAGACTCGGTCCAACAGATGCCGTCCGGATCCCTATGAATCCGTGGATATTTCCGCTATACATTACGTTATAAGTAACGTTTCGTTCTGCCTCGGTCCCATTCCCCCTCGTGTAAGATAGACCGGCAATGGATTGGTTCGGGAGCGAGCGAAAAGTGTCCCGGCCGCGAGAGGAGCGAGATGGAAAACGAAAACCAGCGGGGACCCCGGTTCCACACGTTTTACAGCAACAGCTTTGAAGTGCTGGAGAAGATCTTTTTCCAGATGGCGGAGCGGGACCGGAAGAATCTCGCGAAGGATCAGAATGGATCCGCGTTCCCCGGGCTCTTCACGCCGATCACGGTGATTGTGCCAAGCCGCGCGGTCGGAAATCGCCTTTCCCGCGGGTACGCCTCGGGGTCAGGAGAAGGGATCTCCGCCGGGTTCAATTTCGAGCTCCCGGGCGAGTGGCTGACGCCGTTCCTCGGAGCCCAGGTCGGAAGCCTCGCGCAGACGCCGGAACTCGAGTGGCTCGTCTGGAACCGGCTGCTCGAGGACGATTTTCTGAACGACCCCCGGTCGGAAAACGTCCGTCACTATCTCACCGATCCCCTCACGGGGAACCCGAGAGCGGAGGACGACACCGCCCGCATGGAACTCGCGGTCCGGGTGTCCGCCGCGTTCGCGAAATACGCGACCTACCGCTTTGACTGGATTTACCGCTGGATGACGGGCGAAGGGATCGAGCATCACCGGGTCCCCAACTTAAGAGAAGAGCGGGAACGCGTGGTTTTCCATGAGCACCCCGAGAACGCCGGGTGGGAAGAAGGCCTCTGGCGATGGCTCGCGGAAGAGAGGGGGACGGAGGACCGCCGCTGGCACGGAGCGGGGCAGCTCCTGCGGCGCCGCGCCGACACTGGTATCAGACGACACCGCGCCTCTTCATATCTTTGGGCTCTCGGCATTGCCGCCCCTCATGCTCCCCTTCCTCTATCAGCAGAGTTACCACCGGAGTGTGTCGCTCTACCTCATGAATCCGTCCCCTGAATACTGGTTTGACGCGACGGGGGCGGAGGAGTCAGGGTGCCCGTGGCTGAGACGCAACGCCGGGCAGACCCGCGCGATCGTGGACCGACTCTGGAAATTCACGCAGGCCTCGAGCGCCCCGGTGGTGGAGGATGACGTGGGGTCCCCGAAAGAAACGGAACCGGAAACGCACGCGATGCCCTTTAACCCCGCGACCCCGATCCAGGACGCGGAGCTCCTCAGTTCCCCCGAGCCCCCCTTTATTGAGGCGGACCTCGCGAGGATTTCGGGGAGACCGATCGATCAGCGGGGGACGATGCTCGACCGAGTGCATGAGGCGGTGCTTCGGAACAACACAGCGTTCCTCGAGGATCTCGATCCCGAGGAGCTAGCCGAGTGGACCCGGCCCGAAGTCGGAATGCCATCCGTCCGGATCGCGTCCGCCCCGACGCTCGCGCGCGAAGTGGAAGCGGCGGCGGACTGGATTTACGCGCTGAAAGCTGAGCACCCGGAATTGACGTCGTCTGACTTCCTGATCGCGACGCCGGATCTTCAGACCGCGGCCCCGGTCTTTGACGCGGTGTTCTCATCGCTCCCGAAACCGATCGCGTACGGGATTGTCGGGCGGTCGCTTTTTGATTCCTCAGGTGCCGCCCAGGCCTATATCGCGCTCGGGAATTTCCTCTGCGGAACCGCGGATATCAATGCGTTCTCATCCCTCATCAGCCTCCCCGCGATCGCGGAAAACTGGGGCTTTGGTGTCGAAGACCTCGGTACGATCCGCTCGTGGCTCGATGACGCGGGGTTCCGGCTTGGAATCTCGGAAACTCACATCCGGAACCTCTCGAAGCTGCCCGGAAACCGCTATATCGATGACGGGACGGGGTGCGAGGGGACCTTGATGCGGGCGCTCGAGCGTCTGACGCTCGCCGCGATGGCGGGGGACGAGGAGTCGGAGCAGGACGCGTGGCTGGATGTCCGCCCGAAGTCAGGCGGCGGGTTCTCGACCCGGGTGACCAGCCGCCCCGAGCTCTTCCAGGCGCTCGTCCGCTTCGCGGACGGGCTCGACGCCGCGGAGCGTCTGATTTTTGAGCTCGAGGATCAGGGGACCGATGACTGGAAACCGGTGCTTCAGATGCTCCTCGATCAGTTCTTCCCGAAGGGCAAGAGCTGGTGGGCGGCGCCGGATCTCGAGAGCCTCCGGACAATTGTGGTGAGGGAGGCCGAAACCGCGCGTGACGCGGCGCTCCGCTCCGGCCGCGCCCAGCCGATCCGGATTCCGTTCCCCGTGATGTGGAGTTCCGTCACCCGGCGCTTCAAGAGCGGGTCGGTCCCGGCGCGCCCGACCGGCGCGATCGCGATTTCGTCGATGGACGCCCTCCGCGGCATTCCGTTCAAGGCGATCTGCGTGGTGGGGCTTGATGCCGCAAGCGGCTTCCCGGGCACGGTGCAGCTGGATGAATTTGACCTCATGGGGCTCCCGGGGCTGAAGCGCCGCGGGGACCGCGACAGCCGGCGGGACAACCGGAACATTTTCTTTGACCTCATTATGTCGGCCCGCAGCTGGTTCTCGGTCTTCTACGCCGAGGGACCGGAGAAGGAGCGGCCGCTTCCGCCCTCTGAAGTCGTGACGGACTTCCGGGGGTTCCTCGCGGATTTGGAAGCGAGCCGCGCCCTTGCGACCGGGACCGCCGCCCGGAACACCTGGGACGCCGAGGTGCCGCTCGCGCGGTACTCACGCCGGAATTTCACGAAAGACGCTGAAGCGAAGCACCTCCTCGGGTCGAGTGTCGACGCTTTTGACGCGATCCGGGAGGGCGGAGGAAACGCGGCCTCGGTGTCCTTTGTGGGGACCGGGGCGGCGCTTCCCGGGTACCTGGATCTCAGGCTTCCCGTCTCGGATCTCGGAGACTTCCTCTCGGCCCCGGAAAATTTCGCGATGAAACTCGTGGGGCTCAGGCGGGATGATGATTCCGGGACGACGGCCGCGGCGCTCGGGTTCCCGAATGACGGTCTCAGCATGTGGGCCATGCGGAAGGACGTGAGTGACGCCGTGGCGCGGGGCGAGACGCTCGAAAACTTCGTTGCCGTCCGGGAGCTCGATCCGGCGTACGGGACGAAAGCGGTCCGGAAGACCACGCTGCCGCTGGTGTCGGGCCAGCACTACCGGGCGGCGCGGCTGGTGTCGGATCTCGCGGCCGGTGAAACCGTCACGCTTCGCCCGTACGAGATGCGGATTGACCCAAGAGCCCCAAGCCCTCACTGGACCGTGGAGTTTCCGGAGGAACGGCTTTACAAAACGCCTTCCGGCCGGTGGGCCGCGATTGAAAGCTTTCTGTCTGATGGCGAAAAGGTGAAAGCGCTCCTCAGAGCCGCGGTGCGCGGTGTCCGTGTACCCGACACGCTCACGGTGCTTCTCGATATCAAAAAGCTTTCGGGGCTGAATGACAGCAAGTTCCCGTCTG
>ERZ773217.2548-NODE-2548-length-11763-cov-5.754612_pt1 | contig 11763 bp, 9 predicted proteins | sample MGYA00580995_ERZ773217 | MGnify/ENA primary metagenome ERZ773217 (study PRJEB29015, sample SAMEA2737772) | human gut metagenome | biome: human gut; feature: human-associated habitat; material: faeces | place: China | collected 2012 ...
CAAAAGTTCCTCTGCATCTTCGGGTTTCGCAATTCTGATAACACTCTTTGACATACGGTTTCGCCATCCCACGCCCAATTCCAGGATCGCTAGTCTTTTACCATGATATTTCTTAATAAAGTTCTGATAGTCTTGCATTTTCTTTTGGAACTGTTCGGTCTGAAAGAATGCATTGCTGTTTGCCATATTGACCGTAACTGGCCCTCCACAGCAGGAACAGCAGGGAACCAGTTCTGAGGGGATCTGTCCGTTTTTTTCAGCTTCCGCCATTTTGAGAATTTCATTCTGGTTTTCGTAAGGATCTGTTCCGCATCCATTCTGGCACCGGGACTGGGTGAGACGGCCTTCCATCTCAAAGACTTTATCCCTGTTAAATCCTACAGGCACGAAATGGTCCTCGCCATTGGAGGTCACAATAAAATAATCTTTGGAACCAACCAGACGATACAGATCCTCCATTACAGGACCGGGCTGTTCCAGATAACATTTCCGGCTGATCAGTCTGCTGAAAAATGCCCATTTAGATTCTTCTGTAGGATACTGAAAGAATAATCCCTGCAGTATGTTTCTGATCCCGTATCTGCTGCGGAAATCTCCGAAATCTTTCTGAAACCAGTGATCATCTGCAAAAATATTGTATCCTTCTGAAATAGATAATCCGTTACTGGCGCCGATGAGAAGAGCGTCTGCTTCCTGGATAGCTTTATAAATATTTCTGAAGTTTTCTTCCATAATGTTATTTCTCCTTTTCCAACTGTATCCGAAGTTCCTTTAATATATCTGCCAGATCGCCTTGCAGGTAAAGACTTCTCCCTTTTTAATGTTCCGGAGCAGAAGAGGCTTCCTGGTTCAGACAGACGTAAAACACCTGGCTGTTACGGGCCGTCATGTCCCAGAAAGGCAGTCTGATCACCCCCGGTGTCATCTCTCCAATCTTTTCCGGCAAGTACAGCCTTAAGAGCCAGATATAGCTGACCTGTAGGCAGATGCCACATACTGTAAATATATTTTGTATAGTAGGCCCATTGCTGTTCCAGGGATGTCTTTGTGACTATGCTTCTCCATGCTCCTTGTTTTCCTCTTTCTTTACCCTCACTGCCTCCTGCAGCACCAGGGCAATGTCTTCTTTGATAGCCAGCCCCTTCTGTTCTATTTCTCTGGGAAGAATGGCGTCCTTTGGATTAATGGTAATGTAAAACGCCTTAGGCAGGGAGTATGTGAGATTCCAGAAAGGTTCCTGGATAAACATAGGGGTCATTCGTCCTACGCCCAACTCCAGAAAAAGGATCTTCTTCTCTTTATTCTTTTCCAGAAATTCGTTGATCTTCCGATATTCGTCTTTATACTTGGCACCTTCCAGAAATGTATATCCCCGTACCCAGGGCTCCATCTGGGCTCCGCATTTTGGACAGCGGGGGATCATTTTGGCGGGGATACACAGATTCTCGTCAATAGCTGCATTCATGGCATAGACCATATCCTTGTTGTAATAAATCTGGTCATGACATCGGCGGCTGCACTGATAATAGCGGAAATCACCCTGGATGGCGCTTAATTTTTCTTCGGACACCACACGGGTAAACTGGAAGTCCTGATTGGTGGTCATAATATGATAGTTTTTACCCTCAAGGAGTTCCATGAGATCGTAGTAAGGCTGTCCTGTAGGACACTCATATTCCATATAGCCCATACGTACAAGAAATGCCCAATGAGCTTCCGGGGAAGGATAATGATAGTAAAATCCGTTAAAGGCTCCGGTAAATCCATATTTTTTATGGAAATCCCCCAGATATTTCTGAAATATCGCATCATTCTGATAGAAAAAATTATAGCCACAGGAAGCGGACATGCCGGCTGCTGCTCCTACCAGAATGGCTTCAGCAGAATTAAGTTTATCTAATAAGGTCCGGGCATTTTTTTGATATGCATTTTCAAAAACAATATTTTTCATTGGCTGCATGGTTGACTTTCCTTTCTTTTATTGTTATTATTAAAATTACATCAAAATCGTACCATGTTAAAATATAAATTACAAGAAGAAAAAGAGCATCTGACCAGTGCCCAGATTGCAAAAAGTGTAAAAACAAATCCTGCCTATATCCGGCAGCTGATGGCCGTGCTGAAAAATGCAAGCCTTATCTCCAATACCCAAGGCCAGGCAAACGCCTGTCTTACCAAACCTGCGGATGAAATTACTATGCTGGATATATACCGGGCAGTGGAGGGAGAAAAGCCTTTGCTTCATCTTGATATTGATACCAACCCAGAGTGTGGAGTATACTGATAATAATAAAGAGACTGTAACATTCATGGAAAACTATGAGTTGTTTCAGTCTCTTGAGGCACCTCTTTTACATCTCAACTTATTCAATCATTTTTTGCGCCGCCCTGTATTTTCCGATCCCCGTACTTCTTCATGATAGAAATAGTCCACGATTACAGGATGGCCTGGCTCTGCGCGGTCATAAGGCAGTTCGTTGTCTACAAAAGGACAGTCGTATTTTTGGGACATCTGTGCTGCCTGGTTTTCCAATGCCCGAAAATAACTTCGATCTCCCTTGCGATAGATTTCATCATACAGGGTAACAAGGTGGGGATAACATTTCTGAATATAATCCAGGATCTCCTGTTTGAAACCACCGCGGAGATTTAGATTTTCTAACCATACCAGGTCACACTGATCTTTCACACGTTCAAAAATCTTTTCAAAATCTGTGATGCCCGGAAATACTGGGGAAATGAAACAAACCGTGCGTATTCCGGCTTCGTATACTTGCTTCATTGCCTCAAGTCTGCGGCTGATGCTGACAGCTTGATCCATGTCTGCCTGAAATTTTTCATCTAATGTGTTGATCGACCATGAGACAGTGACTTTTCCCATTTCTTTTAGCAAGTCAATATCCCGGAGTACAAGATCCGATTTCGTACAGATAAGGATTTCTGCACCGCTATTTTTTAACTGTTCTAAAATCCTGCGGGTATTTCTTATCTCCTTTTCCTGGGGCAGATACCCATCTGTCACGGAACCAATCACTACCCGTTGGCCTTTATATTTTCTCGGGTTTTTAATTGCCGGCCAGTGTTTTATATCCAGAAATGTTCCCCACGATTCGGTATGCCCGGTGAACCGTTTCATAAAAGAGGCATAGCAGTATTTGCAGCCGTGGGTACATCCTACATAAGGATTGACAGAATATCCCCCTACCGGAAGACTGGATTTAGTCATGATATTTTTTGTTTCTATATCCCGGATCAGAATATTCTTTTCCATTATTTTTTCCATGCGTTCTGTTCCTCCAAAACCCGGATAAATGCCGAGGGCAGATCCTGGATCATTTGATTATCTCCCATAACGGGAAGTAGATCCTCTTTCATAAACACCGGTTTTGAATCATCTACAATCAGAATTTTTTGTCTTTTATTCATATTTTTTTACCTTTATCCTTGTTGATTTTATGATGTTCCAAATCATATCCGATTGACTACCAGTTTCTAACATCTTGCTATTTTCTTCTATTCAGCCTTCCCCTCTGGGAAAATAATTTTAAACACAAAGAAAAAAATCACCATGGAAACTCCACCTGTAATAATTGTCACAAGCATGTTATAGACTGCCGGTGCCACATATGCAGATGCAACTGGCATCCACAGATTATTAAATCCATTACAGATTAGTGAAATTACCACCCATGCAACAAAATACCAGATTGCCTGATATACAGGATTTCCATGGCTTTTAAAAGTAATATTTCTCTGAAGTGGAAAATTGATACACTGTGCAAGAAATGACCCCAATTCATAACTGATAAAATAGCCAAGTCCACCACCGATCAATATATTCCCCGTTGCATCACGCAATACATTATACCCCAGCAAACTCCATGTAAATTTTACTCCAAACAGATTCATGGAAACCTTTGGCCACATAAATTCTGTACCAGCCAGACCAATTCCCAAAATCCCTGGTAAAAATGTAAATACAAGATACTGGAATACTGTCACGCCCATACTGAATATAACAAAATAGAATATCTGATAAAGCCATTTTGCAATAGCAGAATGTTTCTCTTCAAAACATTTCCATATATTTTTTATACGATTCATCTGCACTTCCCTCCGGCTTCTTTTAATAATTTTTCATATTTCTTATTATTTCTTCTGTTTCTGAAATATCCGCCAACTACTTTTTTTACTCCAAGCATAAAGTGGCCATTCACAGCATCGACAATTCCATATACCATTTCCATACTGACTGCCCCGCCGGTCATCTTGGCAATCCCCCGAAACGGCATATTGTAAATAAAAAGAATATTCAGATCTGGCTTTCCCTGTGCCTCACTCTTCTTTTTCATTTTTGTGAGACATCTATATATCAGTCTTGCAAGTCGGCTTTTTGCATAATACATCTGACAGATTGCATCATTGATTTCCAGGTTTCCACTCCATCTCCCGTTCGGTATCTCATGGCCAAGAAGTTCACGAAATTCCTCATCTGATATTTTCTGCACGATTCCTGTATAATAGTAAGGCATTTTTGCCGGATTATACGGATACCCTTTACTATTTCCTGTTCTCTCAGTCGTACCTGTTAAACGAATATCTGCAACACTGGCTCCTACCATAATCTGATAAGTTCCTGTTTCTATTTCCCACTGTCCCGTTTTTATATTCCAATAACGGAATGTCTTATCATCAAACGGAATCCTGAGCTGTCTGCTTTCTCCTGCCTTTAGATAAACTTTTACAAAACCTTTCAGTTCTTTTTCCGGTCGGAACACGATTGCATTAGGAAGTCCTACATACATCTGAACAACCTCAGCTCCGTCTCTGTCACCTGTATTGGTAACCGAAACTTTGATTCCATCCTCTTCTATGATAAGATCAGAATATGTAAATTCCGTATAGGAAAGCCCAAAGCCAAATGGATATTGCACCCGGACTTTTGAAGTATCATAATAGCGATATCCCACATAAACACTCTCTCGGTATTCCGATGTTTTCTCATTACTTGGATAATATCGGAATGCCGGTGTCTGTTCATAAGATATGGGATATGTTTCTGCCAGTCTTCCTGATGGGTTCACCTTTCCGGTCAGAATATCCAATGTTGCAGAAGCGCCTGCCTGTCCATTCAGATAGCCATGCAAAATCGCTTTGCAGCAGGTGTGCCATGGCATTTCTATCGCAGATCCTGCACTCAGTATTCCAATAATATTTTCATTCACTTTACTGATATCCTGCAGAAGATCGATCTGGTCCTGCGGAATACGCATATGGGTTCTGTCCAGTCCTTCTGATTCACTGATCTCATCAAGACCAAAGCAGAAAATCACAATATCTGCGTTCATGGCCAAATTTAATGCAAACTTTCTATCATTCTCATCTACATCTCCATTTCTCTGATAGCCTCTTGTCATCCCCAGAATATTCAGATCATATTGTTGCAAAATCGATGACATATCTTCTACTTTTGTTGGATTGACCATAGAAGATCCTGCCCCCTGATATCTGGGTGAAAAAGCAAAATCTCCAATAACAGCGATGGATTTTTTTGTATCCAGCGGAAGAATCTGTTTTTCATTTTTCAGAAGAATCATGCTTTCTGCTGCTGCTTTCCTTGCCAGTTGATGATGTGCATTTCTGTCAAAGTTTTTATCTGAAAGCTTCTTCCCTGATGTCAGTTCCATCACTGCATCCACCAGTTCTCCAACTCTTTCATCCAAATCTGCTTCCTTCAGCTTTCCATTTTGGACAGCAGCAATCACTTCTCTTGCAGAATCGTACCCACAGGACGGCATCTCCAGATTTGAGCCGGCAGCAACACCTTTCACATGGTCATTGCTTCCGCCCCAGTCTGTTACTACAATTCCATCAAATCCCCATTCTTTGCGCAAGATATCTGTCAAAAGATGTTTGTCCTCATTAGCATAAATCCCATTAATCTGGTTGTAACTGCTCATGATTGCTTTTGCGTGTCCTTCTTTAACAGCTATCTCAAAACCGGTCAGATAAATTTCTCTTAATGTCCGTTCGTCAACAACTGCGTCCATTGCCATTCTCCGAAGTTCCTGACTGTTAACCGCCAGATGCTTCGGGCAGGCATAAACGCCTTTACTCTGTATTCCACGAATATATGACGCTGCCATCTTCCCGGAAAGATATGGATCTTCTGAAAAATATTCAAAATTTCTTCCACATAATGGGCTTCTTTTAATATTTAATCCCGGACCAAGCAGGATATTTACATCCATACTTGCTGCTTCCTCTCCAAGAGCCTGTCCAATCTCTTCCCCCAGATCCTGATTCCAGCTGTTTGCTATCGTCGCTGCTGTGGGAAAACAAGTTGCATTCAAGGATGCATTCAGTCCCAGATGGTCTCCTGCTCCTGCCTGTTTTCTGATTCCATGCGGTCCATCTGAAAGAAAGATGGACGGGATGGAAAGCCTGTCAATTTCTCTGGTCTGCCAGACAGTTTTTCCACTGAGGATTGCTGCCTTTTCTTCTATTGTCATCTTTTCAACCAATTTTTGCTGTTTCATAACTGTTTTCCATCCCACTTTCATCCTTATTCAACATTCTTTCTTTTCTTATATCCTTTGATTACCAATACTTCCATTCCTGCCATGAAAAGTGCTATTACAATGTCGATACCAATTCCTGCTTTTTTCCAGTTTTCCATACCTGTTTCTTCGTGTTCTCCATCATAAGCCCAGCTGCTTACAACTGTATACATGACATTTTTGCAGGCATTTCTCATCTGAAGTACAGATGTTGGATGCTCCGGATTGGCTACATTGTTCTCTTCTCCGTTAAATGTGGACAACATTGCATCTACTCCATTCGCCAAAGCTGCATCTGCATTCATAAATCCATGACCATTGTTTCGGAAGAAGTCTGTAAGCGCCATTCCCCTGAATCCCCATTCATCTCTGAGAACTGTATTCATAAGGTTACTGCTTTCTCCAGTCCATTTATCTCCAAGGAAACTCCAGGAAACCATAACTGCATTTGCGCCACCCTGTTTTACAGAAATTTCAAATGGTTTCAGATAGATTTCCCGGATTGCCTGCTCATTTGACCAGACACTTACCATCTTTGCATTTCCCTCATACAGAGCAAAATGTTTGATATAAGAATAAACCCCATACTTTCTTGCTCCTTCTACTGCTTTTGCTCCCATATTTCCTGCAAGAACTCCATCTTCTGAAAAGTATTCATAGTTTCTTGCTCCAAATGCGGTTCTATGAGTATTCATACCTGGTGCATACCAGCCCTCTGCACCCATTTCCTGACTGATCTTGCCCATGCATTCACCCCAGGCCTGTGCAAGTTCCTTATTCCATGTGGAAGCAACCACAACTTCAATTGGAAATCCAATAGAACCAACTCCTGTAAAGTTGTTATTAATTGCTGCTGGTCCATCGAAATCAAGTGTAGCCACTTTTCCCACAGAATCCATGGCTGCTGTCTGATAACCAGCCATTGCAATCATATTTGCCATTTCATCAACAGTAAGCTGATCCAGAAGTTTTTCCCAACGAGGATCGTCATAATCAGCATCACGCATATCAGCTAATGTAAGTCCATTATCTGCTCCCGTTGTCGGCATTACATCCTCATCATTGAGATATGTAGTCTTATCAAAGTTGCTGTTCAGATGATATTCAGAAACATATGGCTCACCCAGCTCTGCAGATGCCGGTGCTGCTGTAGCCTCTTCATAATTTGCAAAATGATCTGCTCGTGATAAATATGTCACATCGCCTTTTGCATCTTCAAATACATTTGTTGCTGCAGTATCATCTGATGCTCTTTTATTTTCTCCCTTATATACTACATCTTTATCTGCAGTATAAGTTTTCTGATCCAGCACAGTGTGTGAATCACTGTTAATAGAGATTACATAGTCACCTTTTTCAAGAACATACGCTTTTGCATTATTCTCATCATAAGAGGCCATATCTTCTATACTGAATGTAACTGTAACAGTCTGAGATTCTCCCGGCTGAAGCAGATCTGTTTTTGCAAACTCGATCAGATTTGCAGAAGATTTCTCAATTCCCCCATTTGTATATGGCGGTTTATAATACACTTCTACTACATCTTTTCCGGCAACATCTCCGGTGTTGGTTACTTCTACATCTACAGAAATCTGTCCGTCTTTTTCCTCCAGTTCACCCATTTTCTGTTCAAATTCCGTGTAACTCAGACCATATCCAAATGGATACTGTACAGTTTTATCGTAATCAATCGCACCTTCCTGTGCAGCTGTTTCATAGTACTTGTATCCTACATAAATACCTTCCACATAATTGGTAAATGCCGGAGCATACACCTGCGCAGTTCCTGCGTTCATTCCTTCAACAGCCATATCTGCCAGATTTGTATACTCTATTTTTTCTGCATTATTCCACCACGGAGCAGTCGTCATATCATAAATAAATGTATCCGGTGTTTTTCCGGAAGGATTGACTTCACCTGAAAATACTTTACCAAGTGCATTAAATCCCACATTTCCCGTTCCGGGGCACCATACAACAGATTTAATCTGAGGATATTCATCTGCGAAACCAAGTTCAAACTGATTTGCCCCATTATAAATCACAATCACATTATCAAAGTTTGAGCAAACCATATCCACCATATCTCTCTCAGTTTGTGAAAGCTGTAAATAATGCTCTCCCTCAGGAAAATCATCATATTCATCTGAATTATTATCATATGCTGCTTTTTTTACATCCATAGGAATATCATTATGACCTTCACCTGCTTTTCTGGAAAGAACCACAACTGCCACATCAGAATACTCTTTCGCACTTTCAATAAGCTCATCATCGTAAGTATCTACAGGTGGCTCCGGTAATGTCCAGCTCTGTTTCTGGATAGACATTTCCGGATTATCTGCACCATAATTGTTATAAAAATCAACCAGTTCCTGGTTAATAGAAAATCCGGCATTTTCAAGTCCCTGATTCAGACTGACAATATCATACAGATCATTAATTCCACCGGAACCAGCTCCTCCGTAAGCCGGATTAATAGATTCCCAGCCAAAAATATTCAGTTTTTTTGTTTCATTTAAAGGAAGCAGGCTTTCATTCTTCAGAAGAACAATTCCGTCTTCCATAATTTCTTCTGCTACTTCCGCAGCTTCTTCATTTGTTTCATCGCTTAAAGTTCCATTTCCCGTTGCCAGTCCAATCAACGTAGCCATTGGTCCAAAACAGATCATATTCACGCAGACAACAACTGCAAGAACCATTGCGATCGCAGCTTCCCCTCTTATCAGAAATCTTTTGTCCCTGGACATCCTGCGGCATGCTATCATAATTACGATTCCAATTACAAGTGCAGCAATAATACCGATAATATACGGTTTGCATAATTGTAATACCGCCAGAACATCTTCCATTTCAACACTGATCATTCTCTTTTTCCTCCTTTGACTCTCTTGTCTTTTTCAGGTATCATTTCCTGTTGGCATTACTATAACATGATTATTATTTTGTGCTGTTTTTGGCACAAGATGCAGCAAATATGGCACAAAATACTAAAAAAGGTCCACCGGACCTTTTTGTCGTATGCTTGGCAAAAAAAATACCCAGAGCATTACAATACTCTGGGTAAAAGAATCTTTAATTCAAACCAGTTCTGCTGTACTCCAAATACTACAGAACCATCATATTTTTCTACAGCTTTACGAATACTCTTCAATCCAAAACCATGGTTTTTACTATCCTTTTTTGTTGTTGTAATCAGATCCTCTTCATTTTTGGAAATTTCTGCTTCACAATAATTCTCTATCTTGATGAACACAAATCCTTTTTGAAGGGATACTGTCAGATGGATCAGTCTTTTTTCCTGATCTGGAATCAAAATTACATGTTCAATCGCATTATCCAAAGCATTTCCAAATATAGAACATATATCTGTTACATGCATATGATCCAATAATTTTCCATCTGCCACACAGGTAATCTGTATATGATTTTTTCGACAATGGAAAATCTTAGCTGCCAAAATCGTATCAAGTACCTGATTCCCCGTTCTGCTTATATTTTCAAAAGCAGCGATTTCCTTTTCCATAGAATCAATCCATTTTTTTCGTTTCTCTTCATCTGATTCCGCACGAAGTCCCGTTATCTGGTGTTTCAGATCATGGTATTTCATTTGTATGAGATCCAGGCTGTCCTGATAATTTCGGTATTGATCATACTGGCTTTTCAGCATCACGTTCATTACTGAAAGTTCTTTCTCGGCAACATACTCACTGATCCTGCTCTGATAAGCATGCAGGATTGCAATTCCTCCAAAATCGATCAGTGTTCTGATAGAAAAAATATCTGCACGTTCTCTGCTCGCAAATGGTGCATTTTCATTTAAAAAGCTCAGATTACTAAAAGCAAAGATTGCAACAGCCATGATTGCCGCCGCTGCTACTTCCTTTACTGTCATCTGTTCAAGATAATTCTGCTTCAGAAGATCTTTTTCTAAATAAATATCAATAGTAAAGCAGCCTCCAAAAACAACCATTGTGATCAGAATTTCAACCCCGAGGCTCTGATTCCCCCATGCCTGTACAATAGATACCATCTGCCACTGCAGCGAAGCTGCAAACTCAGCAAGAACAAATGCACGGGCACAGCAATAAGCCGCTCCCAGAGGCTTCATATTTCCTCCGACCATAAGAAATCCATACATCATACCTGCAGCGATCATCATACAGGGAACCCACAAAATTTCAGTTACGCTGCCTGTCAAAGTCAGAAAGATACTCTGCATTGCCAACATGAAAAGACTGCCTATAAGAAAATGTACAGATTTCATGTTTTCTTTTTTTAGGATATAAAGATAAACCAGACATGATCCCCACTCTGCTATTGCCGTATAAATTCTTGGAATATCCTGATATAACATAGTATCCTCCATTTCGCATGAAATCATTCCATATTGAGGTTTTGCAGAAGCAGATTCATGAATTCTTTTTTTCTGGTTCTGCTGACAGGTATATGTACATTATGGATCACACAATCAGAACCAACAAATCCCTCTACATGATTCATATTTACCAGATATCCCTTTGCACATCGAAAAAAATTATGTACCGCAAGTTTTTCTTCGAGTTCTTTCATCGTAATTCTTGAACAGTAATCTCCTCTCGAAGTATGATAAATTACATTATGTCTCTGCCCCTCAATAAAATAGATATCTGCTATATCTATCTTTACAACTCCTTCCCCAATCGGAATCGTAAGAAATTCTTTAACCTCAGAACGCATACGACCAACTGCTTTATCCAGTTTCTGCGAAAAAGAAAAATACTCAACTGGTTTTACTACATAATCCATTGCATCAACTTCATATCCACGTACTGCATATTGAATCATATTTGTAATAAACATAATAATTACTTTCTGATCCATCTGACGGATTTTTTCTGCTGCTGTCATACCGTCCATGAACCGCATCTGAATATCCATCAGAATAATGTCAAAACCGCCATTGTAATTTTCAGTGATATCTTCTCCATCACCAAATACTGTAACCTTTATTGATCTTCCCCTTTCCGTTTGATATTTCCGGATATACTCTGTTAATTGTTTTACGTAAATTTCTTCATCTTCCACAATTGCAATCTGTATCATCACATACCCTCCACAAGAATTGCATTTTTTGTAACTGTTCAATCACACAATATAGTTCCAGGGTTTTATTATTATTTTATAAATAATTTTTGTTTCAGTATATCACTGCTTTTTTCTT
>ERZ773217.2551-NODE-2551-length-11752-cov-3.643669_pt1 | contig 11752 bp, 8 predicted proteins | sample MGYA00580995_ERZ773217 | MGnify/ENA primary metagenome ERZ773217 (study PRJEB29015, sample SAMEA2737772) | human gut metagenome | biome: human gut; feature: human-associated habitat; material: faeces | place: China | collected 2012 ...
TGAAGATCACCTCTTTTCCTGAAGGATACCATCTTTGATCGTAACCACCCTCTTCGCATGTGCGGCAATATCCGCATCATGGGTGATCATCAATACAGATACCCCCTCATCATTCAGTCTCTGGAAAAGTTCCATAACCTGCGCACCTGATTTACTGTCAAGAGCACCTGTAGGTTCATCTGCAAGAAGAAGTTTCGGGTTATTGACGATCGCCCTGGCAATGGCAACCCTCTGCATCTGACCTCCTGAAAGCTGATTTGGCTTAAAATCCACTCTGTCCGCCAGGCCCACTCTGTCAAGTGCCTTCAGAGCGCGTTCTCTTCTCTCCTTCTTAGGTACTCTCGCATAATTTAATGGCATCTCAACATTTGCCAGAGCACTCTGCTTAGGGAGAAGATGAAAACTCTGAAAAACAAACCCTATCTTATTCAGCCGGATATCTGACATTTCATTCTCCGAACACGCCTTAATATCCACTCCATCCAGAAAAAAAGTCCCCTCTGTCTGCTTGTCCAGACATCCGATAATGTTCATCAGAGTAGTTTTTCCCGAACCGGATGGTCCCATAATTGCCACGTATTCTCCTTCTTCCATGGAGAAATTCACATCTTTTAATACCGGAACCTTCATTTTACCCTGCTGATATTCTTTATATATACCCTTTAATTCCAGTATCATTCGATCCCCTCCACGTCTTCACCTGCGCTCATACCAGGTGCCTCATCGATTGGTACAAGTTCCTCATTTGGATCAATCGAGTCATCCGAACTGTCATCTTCAGAACCCTCTTCCATATCTGGATCTGTATAGGCTTCCCCATCTGCGGAATCTGGCTGTTCATCATCCATATTTCCATGATCAGCATCCATATCTGTAATCCCGTCCGCGCCTCCGCTCATTGTCTGAGCCAGATCTCCGATCTCTGTTTTTTCGCCTTCTTCCAGAGCCGCTGTCGGGAATGCAATCGCATCTTTCTTTGTAAGGCCCTCAACAATCTTATATTCTCCAAGATCATCATCATGTTCTCCAAGTGTTACATAACGCTTCTCCAGTCTGTTCTTATCGCTGGCTGCCCATACATACGGTTCATTGGTATCTGTGTCCAGAATATAGTAATCACTGAGCCACAGACCGTCTTTTTTCTCATCCTGTCCGATGTCACGTTCTATGTACACATGCTGTCCAAGCATCAGATTCTCAGAGGAATCCAATTCCACATAAAAAGGATAAGAAGTAGACGTTGTCTGATCATCGGAACTGGTACTTGCCATACCCATATACATATCATTACTGCTGTCATCTGAAGTTCCATTATTCACATCTACGGATCCCATCGTTCCTTTCCATGTTTTACTGCTGTCTACTCTGGAACGGATGATCACTGCCTCTCCGGGTACAATAGAATCCCTGTTCTGTTCATTGACTTTACCTTTTACTCTGTAAGCACCTGTACTGAGAATTGTAATAAATGCAGAACTGTCCGAACTTCCGTCACCTGACGACATGCTACTGTCCATTGCACTGCTGTCATCCACAGAATCACCGTCGTCACTTGTCATTTTGGAAGTGTCAATTTTCTGTATCACACCATCTATTTCACTTCGAACCTCTGTATTCTGTGTTGCGCTCTGAAGTTTATCAATTTCAGACTGTTTACTCTTCTGACTATATTCATTCTTCTTGAGATTCATTTTGTTAGTCTCGATTTCAATGGTATAGGACAACTGATCTTCGGCCTTTGCTTTTTTCTTCTCCGCTTCCAGCGTAGCTATCTGTTCTGTCAGGCTGATCTGTTCATTTTTTAATCTGTCCAGATCCAGTTGCGCCTGCTTCAGATCATCCTCAATACTGCTGAGATCATATTCAAAAAGAAGCTGTCCGGCCTTTACCTCTTCTCCGGTCTTAACTTCCACTTCTTTTACTTTTCGTCCACTTTCTATTTTTACGTTTACAGTTTTCTGCGGTTCTACCACACCGGCAAACCGATTTACCGCTGTTGTTTCAGATCCGGTGATCACACTTACTTTTGACACATACACAATAGAATCACCGGTTCCACTCTGACCGTTTCCTTTAAAGTGATACCAGACTCCGGTTCCGATACCGCCTGCTGCGATCAGGATTCCCAAAACGATAATAATACGTTTCTTCATAAATTGCCTCCTTGATATTGTCACCTTGTTCAGGCTAACATCTATTATACACTACTGCTTCTTTATATTATTATTATTCATTTTCCTATCATATCAGATTCCGTCTTAAAATAAAAGCTTTGTAACTAAATGGCAACATTTTTCACAATTTTTTCACGTTTTTCTTATGAATTTCGTTCACCTTTTTCACTTTTTTGACAGTCAGTACAAAATCTGTTAAAATAAACAGAAAAGTAACTGTCAAACAGTTGCACAGAAAGCACTGTGAAAGGAAAGAACACGTATGAATATAAACAAACACCTGATTCTTCTTTTCTCTGTCTTATTTTTTCTTTTTGCTGTATCTGTAAGCAGCGGCTGTTTCCGCAAAAATGAGTCAGATGTAAAGAGTGTAGTCAGAAATGAACTGGATCAGTTAAAAAATCTCGATTCAGAAACTACGCAAAAATACATACCCTATACAGAGCTGTTCCCCGATGCCACAGAGAATACTGATTTAACTGATGAAATCAATAAAACCTTTTCTCTCTTTTTCCGGAAATTTAATTACAAAATTTCGGATGTCATCGTCGGCACAGCCAATCATTCTGCCACTGTTTCTGTCAAACTGACCACAATCGATTCCAAAGTTCTTGCCAGAGATTTTAAAGCAGAACTTCTCCGGACACAGATCACAGAGTCAGCCCAGGCACAAAAAGGAAATATCAAAGATTCTTCCAGATCTCTTGAGGCTCATTATCTGATCCTGAATCATCTTTTAAACACAAATGACTATGATACAGCTGAGACAGACTGTAACATACAGCTTGTCAATACAGGCAATGATAAAAAGGAAAAATGGAAGATCCAGCGTACCAATTCTCTGGAAGATGACCTTGTCGGCGGTCTTATAGCTGATCTGGCAGATCCGGATATCCTTTCACCGGAAGATACCCTGACCGTCTATCTTGACACTCTACAGAAACTGGATTTGAAAGAAATGACATCTTATCTGGGTGTAGTAAATATCATGAATACATCCGATACTGCAAAAAATTCCATTGCCTCAGCACTTGCCGAACAGATTCATAAAAATTTTAATTATGTCATTAAATCCAGCAGTGAAAATGGATACAATGCCACTGTTACAACTGAAATTACAACCTTTGACAGTGATTCGATCCTGGCTGATTATCAGGAAAAGCTTGATAAATATCTGGCTTCTGCTGACGCAGTTATCGATGGCTCCCAGAAACGATACGAGAAATCTTTCGAAATTCTTCTGAACAGCATCAATGATAATACCGTTACTACCGTCAATGATGTAGATTTTGTTCTAATCAATGATGGGGTATCCTGGAAACTTCAGGATGAGGGAAATACTTTGGGAAATGCTATTTTCGGTACTTTGACAGATTCTCCTCTCGAGACTTCTGATTCTGAGGATGAAAATATTTCTGCCGATACAGATAAGCAGACAGATGATAATACTTCTACTGAAAGCAGTTCCAATTAACGATTAGTCAATCGGATATTCGCAATCCGCTTCCGCTACTTGCTCATAACCAAATAACTGCTTCGCAGTTTGGTTAAACAACTAAAAAGGCCACCATATCACAGAAATGTTCCTTTCCCGAATCATTCTATGATATGGTGGTCTTTTTAATCTTTGTCTTATTCTTTTTACATCCCCGTTATAATTTTGATAAACAGTAAAACCAGAACGATCAGAATAATCGGTCTTACGATTTTATTTCCATTTTTCATTACCATTCCAGATCCTACATAATGCCCTGCAATGGAAAAAACAGAAGCTGCAAGTCCAAGATATATGACAATCTTTCCACTAAATAAAAAAACAACTAATGCCATTATATTAGAAGAAAGATTTGCAAGTTTCATAGTTCCGGAAGCTTTCGCTACGGGAAGTTTTGCTACTCCTGTATATAAAATAAGCAGAAACGTACCAGTTCCCGGCCCATAAAAGCCATCGTAGCAGCCAACAGCCAGAGAACACACCGCACACAAAATCCACTGTTTCTTTCTGGAAATCTCTACATTGCTGTTATCATCCAGATTTTTCTTCTTCATTACATAAAACGCAACAATAGGAAGTACTGGAATCAGCATCCATTTTAATATCTTATCACTGGCAAGAAGCGCAATATGAGCGCCTGCAAAAGAACCGACAAGAGCCATGGAAATACATGGCAGTGCAACTCCCCAGTCTACAAATTTATTCTTACATAAACGTGCTGTTGAAATCGCTGTCCCAGTTGCCGAGGATAATTTATTCGTTGCTATCGCATTGTGCATCGGAACCCCTGCAAGCAAATACGCAGGCAGGGAGATCAAACCACCCCCGCCTGCGATAGAATCAACTAATCCTGCAAGGAATACCAACGGGCATACAATCAAAAACGTCTGAATTGTAAGCTCCATCCTTATTCAGTTACTTCCTCCGGTCTTACTTCCAGTTCCAGTTCTTTTAACTGCTCCTCGCTTACGCGGCTCGGAGACTGAGTCATCAGACAGGAAGCATCTTTAACCTTCGGGAATGCGATTACGTCACGGATGCTGTCAACTTTCGCCATAAGCATTACCAGACGGTCAAGTCCGTATGCCAGTCCGGCATGAGGCGGAACTCCATATTTGAATGCGTCCAGAAGGAATCCAAACTGCTCGTGAGCAGCTTCTTTTGTGAATCCAAGTGCTTCAAACATTCTCTCCTGAATATCATCCTGATGGATTCTGACACTTCCTCCACCAATTTCATTACCGTTTAATACGATATCATATGCTTTTGCACGAACTTTTCCAGGATCTGTATCCAGAAGTGGAAGGTCCTCTTCCATAAGCATGGTAAATGGATGATGCATTGCTGTGAAACGATTCTCTTCTTCACTCCATTCAAGAAGCGGGAACTCTGTTACCCATACGAAACGATACTCATTCTTATCAAGAAGATCCATCTGCTTTGCAAGTTCCAGACGAAGTGCGCCAAGTACATCATAAACCAGTTTCTTCTTATCTGCTGCAAACAGAAGTAAGTCTCCTGCTTTACCATCCATAGCTGTTACCAGAGCATCCATTTCTTCATCTGTCATGAATTTAGCAAAAGAAGATTTTCTTGTGCCATCTTCAGCGATTGCAATGTATGCAAGGCCTTTTGCACCATAACCTTTGGCAAACTCAACCAGTTTGTCAATTTTCTTACGTGGCATAGCGCCCTGTCCTTCTGCATTGATACCACGAACACTGCCGCCATTTTCCAACGCAGAAGTAAACACGCTGAATCCACAGTTTTTAACTACATCACTTACATCATGAAGTTCCATTCCGAAACGCATATCCGGTTTATCAGAACCAAATCTGTCCATAGCTTCCTGCCATGTGATACGCTGGATTGGAAGTTTTACATCAATATCAAGTACTTCCTTGAACAGATAAGCAAGGAATCTCTCATTTACATCAATTACGTCATCAACATCTACAAAAGAGAGTTCCATATCAATCTGGGTAAATTCCGGCTGTCTGTCCGCACGAAGGTCTTCGTCACGGAAACATCTTGCAATCTGGATATAACGGTCATAACCAGAGCACATCAGAAGCTGTTTGTACAGCTGCGGAGACTGTGGCAGACCATAGAAATGTCCCGGATGAACACGAGACGGTACCAGATAATCTCTTGCACCTTCCGGTGTACTCTTACCAAGCATCGGAGTTTCAATTTCAAGGAATCCTTCTTTTGCGAAGAACTGTCTTGTAATCATCATGACTTTGCTCTTAAGCATAATATTCTTCTGAAGGTCAGGTCTTCTTAAGTCAAGATAACGATATTTCAGACGGATTTCATCTTTTGTCTTGCTGTTCTCTTCAATTGGGAACGGAGGTACCTCTGCTTCAGACAGAACACGAAGGGATTTTACGCGAAGCTCAATTTCACCTGTTGCAAGATTCTTGTTAACAGCGCCGCCTCTTTCTTCTACCACACCGGTAACAGCGATTACGAATTCACTTCTCAGCTTACCTGCTTTTGCAAAACCTTCTTCATCAATGCTGCCATTCTCAAAAATCAGCTGCATGATACCGGAACGGTCTCTTAAATCTACGAAAATAATTCCGCCTTTATCGCGGGCTTTCTGAACCCATCCCATAAGGACAACTTCTTTGCCGATCATTTCCTTTGTTACTTCTGCACATCGGCATGTTCTGTGCAGTCCCTGCATACTTTCAGCCATGTTTCTTTCCTCTTTTCATGCTTTCTATATTATAAGAATTGTTGTAACTATCCGGCAGTCTGCTATCTCGCAATGTTGCTGAACAGTTACGAATTATTACATTCTGTCTTTAAAGAATTCTACAAACTCTGTATAGCCCTCTGCTGTCATCTGATCTTTCTGGAATTTCTTATTCTTCTTCATAATAGAAATATTGATCTGTGTTCCGGCATTACGCTCTTCCTGAGCCTGTTTCAGAATCGTCAGCATCTTGTCTGCCGGCATATTCTTCTCGATAAGATATGCTTTCTTACCATTCTTTGTCGGGATTTCATAATTTCTCTCAAGAAGAAGCATTACGATTCTCTCGAATCCAATTGAAAATCCGCAGGCAGATGTATTGTTTCCTGTAAATTTACCGATCATCTCATCATAGCGTCCACCGCCGCCTACGCTGCCGCCAAACTCATCCATAGAGATTTCAAAAATCGGTCCTGTATAATAAGACATTCCACGTACCAAAGTCGGATCGAAAGACATCTTAAAATCTGCTGTTTTAACAGAATCCACAGTAGAAATAATAGTCTCAAGATCCTCGGCAACCTTAGGATCCAGAACATCTTTTAATTTCTCCTTGCAATAACGGACACCCTCAATGTCAGAAGTGATCTCTTTGAAAAGTCCAAGATAAGTATCAATGCTCTCTTTTGCAAATCCTTCCTTCTCCAGTTCTTCTGCAACACCTTCCAGACCAATCTTGTCCATCTTGTCCAGAATGATAAACACAGTGTCAAAGCTTTCCTGTGGGAATCCACTGTACTGCGCCATCGCTTTTAAGATTTTTCTGTCGTTGATGCGAATCGTAAAGTTATGGAAATCCAGCTTTCCGAGCAACGTTGTGGTAGCAAGAACCAGTTCGATCTCAGCCAGATAAGTAGGCTCACCCAGAATATCAATATCACACTGCATAAACTGACGGAAACGTCCTCTCTGCGGTCTGTCTGCTCTCCATACATTTCCCATCTGAAGTGCCTTAAAAGGAGCCGGAAGCTCATTTGCGTTGTTGGAATAATATCTGGAAAGCGGCACAGTCAGATCGTAGCGAAGTCCGGAGTCAACCAGATCACTTTCTTTCTCTGCTTCCGCAAGTTTCAGTTTCTCCCCACGTTTCAGGATCTTGAAAATCAGTTTTTCATTCTCTCCGCCCTGTTTACTGGAAAGATTTTCAATATGTTCCACACATGGTGTCTCTATAGATGAAAAGCCAAATGTTCCGTATGTTTCACGAATCATGTTCATCACATAATTACGGATTTCCATCTCTTTTGGTAAAATGTCCTTCATACCGGTTACCGGTTTCTTCTTTAATGCCATGTTGTCCTCCTCTTTTATAAAAATTCTGCCCGTCTCCATTATGAACCACTCTCTGAAACGCAAGAAAAACCTGCATATCAAAATTTTTTACTTCATCGATCATCAACTCCATAACTGAAGAAATATCAAATCCTCTTCTGTATGGTCTGTCAGAGATCAATGCTGCATATACATCGCAGACTCTGAGTATCCGGGCACCTATGGGTATATCATCACCTGCTTTATTGGACGGATATCCACTACCATCATAATTCTCATGATGGTACAGGATACTCTCCAATACAAAATCCGAATATCCCTGCCCTTTAAGTTCCTCATATCCCAATGCAGAATGCATCCGGACATACTTCAGTTCCTCGATCACCAGAGGATCCTGCTCCTGTCCGTTAATATAACTTGTCAGCTTCAGCTTTCCTATATCATGGAGCATTCCTGCTATTGCAAGCTCATAACACTGTTCATGCGGCAGTCCCATCTCCTCTGCAACCGCATAAGCCAGATTACTTACCAGCATTCCATGATGCAGTTCAGAAGCAAGGTCAAATTCCAGGATCCTCTGCTGTGAACCTGCTGCTGTCTTTTGTACTGTGTCCAAAATGTTACCTCCACATCCTACAGCCAGGTAGCTATTGCTGTCCGTTTTCTCTCGATCATCTCATCAATGCGGGAAATATAATTAGAAACGTCTTTTACATTCTCCACACGTTCAATTCTCTGTCCATGGTCAAAGACCAGCTTGGAAGAACCGCCTGCCCCCAGTGCGATGATAGGCTGTTTTTCCTCCATAATCAGTATATTGTAAATTCCCGCTTTGTCAACCTTTGCATAGCCAACATTTTCAAAATTTCCCTTCATATTCTTCTGTCTGTACAGATAATAAGGACCCATTCCCATTTCATACGCAGTTTTCATGGTCAGATCCATAATCTCCTGATTATTCTCAAAAGACATTTCCTGATATTTCTCTTTAAAAATATTCAGCCTTGCTGCACGTTTCACTGCCAGTGAATGTACGGTAATACTGTCCGGTGCCAGTTCACGAACCTGTTCAAGAGTCCGCTCTACCATGTGAATATCCTCACCCGGGAGTCCTACGATCAGATCCATGTTAATGTTATCGTATCCCAGCTCTCGTGCCAGATGAAACGCTTCTTTTGTCTGCTCCACAGTATGTCTGCGGCCGATAATATCCAGGGTTTCCTGATTCATAGTCTGTGGATTTACGGAAATTCTTGTTACCGGATACTCCCTGATCGCCATCAGCTTTTCACGTGTAATACTGTCCGGTCTGCCGGCTTCCACAGTAAACTCTGCCAGTCCTTCATAGCCAAAAGCTTCTCCCACTGTATCCAGGAGCTTACGGATCTGATGTGGAAGCAGTGTAGTCGGGGTACCGCCGCCAATATAGATGGTGTCCAGTTTTCTTCCCTTCATCATAAGAGCAGTCTCTCTTACCTCACGGCAGAGAGCTTCCACATATTCATCTGTTCTCTTCTCCCACACTTTCAGCGGATAGGAGCTGAAGGAACAATACAGACAGATACTTGGGCAAAACGGGATTCCAATATAAAGGCTGTATCCATTTTCATAGTCAATATCCTTCAGAATCTCTCTTTCCCTGTTTGCAATAGTGATGGCAAGCGCTGTTTTCTGCGGACTCACCAGATATCTCTCACGCATCTCCCGGGCTGCTTCCGTATTTTTCATTCCGGATTCGATCATTCCCATTGCCAGTTTGGCAGGACGTATTCCTGTCAGATTTCCCCATGGAAGAGTTCTGCCCGTCAGTTTTACCAACAACTGATACAGAGCATATTTGATATTATCTTTATTCTCTTTTCTCAGAGCATGAGCATCCTGTATTCCACAGCCTGCATTCTCTTTAGAAAGTATGTCTGCGGAAATTACCCCTTTTTGCTCTGTTTCCTGTTTCGACAGATTCTCTGTCCTTTCGTATTTTATGATATAACTGTCATTATCCCGTTCCACACTGAAGCGGAGGTCATACTCTGCTTCACCATTTTCATAAAGAGTATGTATCTCCGCTTCGGGATAAAACGCTTTGATCAGTTCATAAACATCATGTTCAAATTCTCTGTTCTCAAACAGAATGCCTATTTTACACAAATGGATTATACCTCTTTTCATAACCAATAGTGGTAGATGCATCATGTCCGGGGAAAACCTCGGTCTCTTCAGGAAGCGAATCTACCAGTTTATGGAGACTTCTCACAATTTCTGCTGTACTTCCACCCGGAAAATCCGTTCTTCCAACAGAGCCATAGAACACTGTATCACCGCTGAACAATACACCTTCATCTTTCAGATAATAACAGCAGCTTCCTTTGGTATGTCCCGGTGTATGGATCATCTGAACGGAAAATCCCGCCAGTCTGATAACATCCAGATCCTCCAGAAATACATCCGGCACAATAGAACATCCCTGTCCATAATGTACAGTCATATTGATCGAAGGTTCGCGGAGCATCTCCTCTTCCTGACGACAGGCATAAATCGGAATATTATATTTCTCCTTTACTGCCTGTGCAGCCAGAATGTGGTCAAAATGTCCATGGGTAAGAAGAATCGCCACCGGTTTTCCATTCATCCGGGAAATCTTCATTTCAATCTTCTCCGGACAATCTGCGGGATCAACAATGATCAGTTCTCCGGTTTCTTTATTCTTAAGGAGATAGCAATTTGTATATACAGGTCCTAATATACATTTCTGTAATTCTAAATTCTTCATGTTATTCCTTTCTGTCAATCTGCAGCAGTTCCATAAAATAATGTTCCAGCAGATTTTTCCATGATCAGCCTGTAGTTCTCTCTACGTCAATGACACTCTCTACCTGACGGATCTTCTCGATCAGGGAACGCAGTTCCTCTTTGCTTCCAATCTCAAAACTCATGGAAATAGTTGCCTTCTCCTGCTTGCTTGTACGGCTGTTGATACTTCGCAGGTCGATCTTACGTTCTGTAAATATTTTAGAAAGATCCACAAGAAGCCCTGTACGGTTATTTGCATAAACCTGAATCTCAGCCATATACTTCTCTTTTTCCTTGGTATCAGGCTGCTGCCATTCCGCCTCGATCAATCGTGTCCTGTCCGTCTCAGACATATTCAGCACATTGACGCAATCTGTACGATGGATTGTGATTCCACGTCCTCTTGTAACAAAGCCTACAATCTCGTCACCCGGGATCGGATTACAGCACTTGGAAAAACGGACTGCCACATCATGGATTCCTTTTACCACAATTCCACTCTTGCTCTTGGCAATGTGAAGCTTCTCCTGTGTCTCAGAAGCAGCCTCAAGAACCTGCTCATCTGTCAGATTCTTCTTATTTTCCTTATCATAAGCCTCTACCAGCTTATTGAAAACCTGACCTTCTTTCAATCCGCCATGACCAATTGCAGCAAGTACTGAATCCCAGTCCCTGAAACCATATTTACGCAAAACAGCCTCCAGATACTGGGTTTTTGTATAATTTGCGATCTTAAATCCCTTTGCACGCGCATACTGCGCAAGCATCTCCTTGCCCTTAAGGATATTATCTTCTTTTAATTCCTTCTTGAACCACTGGTTAATCTTGTTCTTTGCCTGAGTACTCTTAACCAGTTTCAACCAGTCGCGGCTTGGTCCCTGAGAATTCTGTGAAGTAATGATCTCAATACGGTCACCATTCTTGATCTCGTATTCAATAGGAACAAGCTTTCCGTTTACACGCGCACCTACCATCTTATTTCCAACTGCGCTGTGGACACTGTAAGCAAAGTCAACCGGTGTCGAACCACTTGGAAGTGTCTTGACATCTCCCTGTGGAGTAAAGCAGTAAACACTGTCTGCAAAAAGGTCAAGGTCATTTTTCAGAAGACTCATAAACTCTTTGTTGTCAGACATATCTCTCTGCCATTCCAAGATCTGACGCAACCAGTTAAGCTTCTCTTCTTCACTCTTTCCTACAGGTGCTTTGCCGTCAGAAGATTCCTTATATTTCCAGTGTGCCGCAATACCATACTCA
>ERZ773217.2553-NODE-2553-length-11745-cov-3.892814_pt1 | contig 11745 bp, 10 predicted proteins | sample MGYA00580995_ERZ773217 | MGnify/ENA primary metagenome ERZ773217 (study PRJEB29015, sample SAMEA2737772) | human gut metagenome | biome: human gut; feature: human-associated habitat; material: faeces | place: China | collected 2012 ...
TGCAAACAAAGACACCCGTATGGCTATCCGTTTCATCGTAGAGGTAGCTTGGCAGGCACATTTCGTAACAAACATGTTCATCAAGCCTTCCGCTGAAGAACTTGAGAATTTCGAGCCTGATTTCGTAGTATACAATGCTTCTAAGGCTAAAGTTGCAAACTACAAAGAGTTAGGATTAAACTCTGAGACATGTGTAGCTTTCAACATCACAAGCAAAGAGCAGGTTATCATCAATACATGGTACGGCGGAGAAATGAAGAAAGGTATGTTCTCTATGATGAACTACTTCCTTCCACTCAAGGGTATGGCTTCTATGCACTGCTCCGCAAACACAGATTTAGATGGCAAGAATACAGCAATCTTCTTCGGTCTGTCTGGAACAGGAAAGACTACACTTTCTACAGATCCTAAGCGTCTCCTGATCGGTGATGATGAGCACGGCTGGGATGACAACGGCGTATTCAACTTTGAAGGTGGATGCTATGCTAAGGTTATCAACCTGGATAAGGATTCTGAGCCAGATATCTACAACGCAATCAGAAGAGATGCTCTTCTTGAGAACGTAACTGTAGATGCAAACGGCAAGATCGATTTCGCAGACAAGAGCGTTACCGAGAACACTCGTGTTTCTTACCCAATCGATCATATCAAGAATATCGTACGTCCAATCTCTTCTGCTCCAGCAGCAAAGAACGTAATCTTCCTGTCAGCAGATGCTTTCGGAGTACTTCCTCCAGTATCTATTCTGACTCCAGAGCAGACACAGTACTACTTCCTTTCCGGATTTACTGCAAAGCTTGCTGGTACAGAGCGTGGAATTACTGAGCCTACACCTACATTCTCTGCTTGCTTCGGACAGGCATTCCTTGAGTTACATCCTACAAAGTATGCTGAGGAACTCGTTAAGAAGATGCAGAAGAGCGGCGCTAAGGCTTACCTCGTAAATACCGGATGGAACGGATCCGGAAAGCGTATCTCTATCAAAGATACCCGTGGAATCATCGATGCAATCTTAAACGGAGATATCAACAACGTTCCTACTAAGAAGATTCCTTACTTCGATTTCGAAGTACCAACCGAATTAAACGGTGTAGATACAGGAATTCTTGATCCTCGTGATACTTATGCTGATGCTTCTGAGTGGGAGACAAAGGCTAAGGATCTTGCAGCAAGATTCATCAAGAACTTCTCCAAGTATGAAGGAAATGCAGCTGGTAAGGCACTGGTTTCTGCTGGTCCTCAGTTATAATTTCCCTGTATCAGGTAAATTCGATATGCAAAAAGAGCATCCCATGTGGATGCTCTTTTTATTGTTTACCAAAACCAAAACTCAATGCTGTAGATTCTGTTAAAAATCTAATTTAAGGCGTCAGCCCCGCTCTCTCTGGTACGGATCTTTGTAGCAGTACGGATCTCATAGCTAAAAATCTTTCCATCCCCGACTTCTCCGGTAAATGCAGCCTTCTGAATGGCATCAATGGTCGCTTTCTCCCATTCCTCGGACGATACCACAATCTCAAACTTAATCTTCGGCTGCATCATAACATCTACTTCTGTACCACGCACTCTCTTTTTATATCCCCTCTGTGCACCGCATCCCATCACTTGTGATACGGTGATACCATTCACATCAATCGCGTTTAATGCTTCCTTTACATCCTCAAAAACTTCTTCCCGGACGATTGCTTCCACTTTTATCATCATAAGCTTCTTTTTTCTCCTTATACATGATTATTTTATACTTCCAGATTTATCTCTGTTTCGAAATAACTGACGGATCCATTATAACATACGAGGTCTGTTTCTGGGACTTATGAATCCAGACCATTAAATGTCGGATACGCACTCTCTCCATGCTGCGAAATATCCAGACCAACTTTTTCTGCTTTTTCATCTACACGAAGCTCCGTAAACAATCTTACAATGCCAAGGCAGACCAGTGTACCGACAATCGCCACGGCAACTGTCACAACAATTCCAATAATCTGTGCAACAAATAAACGGTAATTTCCAAAAAACAGTCCATCCCAGCGGGCGACCGGATTGATAGAATGTTTTGCAAACAATCCGGTTGCAATTCCTCCCCAGACTCCTCCGATGCCATGGCAGCCAAATGCATCGAGTGCATCATCAATCTTTAATCTTCCTTTCAACAGGGAAATGGTACCACAGCAGATCGGGCTGACCAGTGCTCCGATGATAATTGCCGACCAGATCGGAACAAATCCAGCTCCCGGTGTAATTGCAACCAATCCAACAACCAGACCGGTAGAGGCACCTACCAGGGTAGGCTTTCCATCCTTGATCACATCAATAAACATCCAGGACATCATGGCGCTTGCACTGGCAAGTGCAGTTGTCATAAATGCATGTGCTGCCAGTCCGTTTGCTGCCAATGCACTTCCTGCGTTAAATCCAAACCATCCAAACCATAAAATAAATGCTCCGAGTGCTACAAACGGAATGTTATGTACCCGGTATGCCGTCTGTTCATATCCTCTTCGCCTGCCAAGGATAATGGAAAATACCAGTGCACTGACACCGGAACTGATATGTACCACATTTCCTCCGGCAAAATCAACCGATCCGATCTCTGCAAGAAATCCTCCCTGTCCCCATACCATGTGCGCCATTGGGTAGTATACAATGACGGACCAGAACATAATAAATAAAAACAATGCCTTAAATTTTACACGACCCACAAGAGAACCCGTGATCAAAGCCGGCGTAATCATTGCAAACATCATCTGAAATGCAATATAAACCAGATGCGGTATCGTCGACGCATATGGACCTGCTTCATTCATTTTAATTCCATGCAATCCAAACCACCGGAAATCTCCAATAATTCCTGCATGATTTCCACCAAAAGACAGTGAATATCCAAACAATACCCACATGACAACCGACAATCCCATAATCGCTGCGCATGCCATCATGGTGCTGACGACATTCTTTCTTCGCACCAGTCCTCCATAGAAAAAGGCTAATCCAGGTGTCATAAAAAACACCAGAGCTGAACATATCAGCATAAATCCCGTATCCCCTGCGTTCATCTAATCTTCCTCCATTCTTTTATACTTTTAAACGCAAAAAAGGCGTCAAAAGAATTCTCTTTTGACACCTTCGTCGTAATAATCATAGCAGACTTATTACTCCAATGCAAGCATTTTTCCATAATATTTGCTATTTTTTATGGTACAAATTACTTCTTTCGTACCATTTTTCCGTCATTTCATAAAATCTTCAATCTTTTGATTCAATTACAATAAGTTGTCCGGAAGATAAAGAAATTGACGCTTCATCTGAAACAATTTCATTGCTGATTCCGAGAGAATTAAATCCTCCCATCGTATAATCCGTAAGCGGATACTTTAATCCACGCAGGGTAACACCACTTACTTTTTCAGAAAATGGAATCAAAGAAACATACTTTCCATACTGCTCCGCTTTCCGGATCGTCAACGGCTGATTAATCATGCGGATACGATTATGTTCATCGACCAGGCTGATCTTTATCTGTTCCTCCAGACCAATACCAAGCAGACTGATATTGCCCAGTACATGATCAATTCTGGTACCGGTTGCACCAATGACCACAATCTCCATTGCACCTCTGCGAATGGCCTCCCGGATCGCATATTCCGTGTCGGTATCATCCTTTTCCGGATTCAGCATGCACACCTCGATCTGCTCTTTGTCATGAAAATATTCAAGGGTATCCGGATTTACCGAATCAAAATCCCCCACTATGATATCCGGCAGAATATGATCCCGATACAATGCTTCCATTCCCGCATCTGCCGCTAATATGACATCAAATCCTCCATTTTTTACAATCCAGGTTAAAAAACCTTCCTTCACTTCTCCCCCGGAAACAATTAAATACTTCATCTTCTACCCCTGCCTTTGCAACTTTTCCAGAAATGCTTCCACATTCTTTTCGATCTCTCCCTTGAAAACCGCAGAACCTGCCACAATTATGTTGGCTCCTGCATCCATGGCTTCTTCCACATTTTCCAGATTAATTCCCCCATCTACTTCAATATCGGTCTTACATCCGGACTGCTTCACAAGATTTCTCGCTTCACGCACTTTATCTAACGTATACGGAATCAGTTTCTGTCCTCCGAATCCCGGATTAACGGTCATGATAAGAAGCATGTCCACCTTCGGAAGAATATATCGGACAGTTTCCAGCGGAGTGGCCGGATTTAATGCCACACCGGCCAGAACTCCCTTTTCCCTGATTGCCTCCACTGTGCGGTCAAGATGCCTGCATGCTTCTGCATGAACCGTAATAATATCCGCTCCCGCGTCAACAAAATCATCTATATAGCGAATCGGTTCCTCAATCATCAGATGGACATCAAAAATCCGATCGGTACATTTACGAATGGAACGAATGATCGGAAATGCAAACGAAATACTCGGAACAAACATTCCATCCATAACATCGATGTGTACATATTCCGCACCTGCCTGATCCAGCAACCGAATCTGTTCTCCCAGATTAGCAAAATCTGCCGATAAAATTGACGGTGATAAACAGTTCATTGATTCCTCCTAATACTTGCGCATATTCTTCATTTCCTGATAAAGCTGCACGTAATTATCATACCTCACCTGCGATATTTTTCCTTCTGCAAGTGCCGTCTTAACACCGCAATCCGGCTCTCCGATGTGACTGCATCCGATAAATCTGCATCCAGGCTCAAAACGCACGAACTCCGGATAACATGTCCACAGATCCTCTTTGGAAAATCCGGGCAGATCCATAGAACTAAACCCCGGAGTATCCATAATATAGGTGTTTTCCGCAATTGGTATAATCTGCGAATGGCGTGTCGTATGTTTTCCCCGCTCAATCTTGTCACTGATTCCTCCGGTCTGCATCTGCACCGCATCCTGCAGATCATTGATCAGCGAAGATTTTCCTACTCCGGACGGTCCTGCCACTGCCGTCATCTTTCCCTGCAACACAGATTTGAGTTTTTCCACATTTTCCTGTGTCTTTGCACTTGTAAAGAGCAGCTCATACCCCGCCAGTTCATAAATTTTTCGTAATACTTCTCTTTGTTCTTCCGTCACCAGATCGCATTTGTTAAAACAGATCGTAACCGGAACTTTCTGATATTCCATCATACACAAAAAGCGATCCAGCAGATTAAAATTCGGGTCCGGTTTTGCAGCCGCGAAAATTACGAGTGCCATATCGATATTTGCCACTGCGGGGCGGATCAGTTCCCTGGTACGTGGAAGAATTTTTTCTACATTTCCAATCTTTTTTTCTTCATCCAGTACAACGATTTCCACATCATCACCCACGAGAGGTTTGATCTTCTGATTACGGAAAATTCCTTTTGCCTTACATTCATAAATTCCGGTTTCTGCCACGTGAACGTAGTAGAAACCGGAAATTCCTTTTACAATCTTTCCCTTCATATATTACCTACTGTTTTGAAAAGCTGACAGAATGTGTTTCTGTCTTTGTAGACGTATCGGAAAGACCTTCATCATCTATTTCTTCAATGCTCCAGGTAATCGTCACTTTACCGGACTCACATGCCATATCGGATGCCCCAATCGTAAGAGAACCATCGACATCACTGTTTCCGCTTGCATAGGTCGTGCCATCACTTCCCGTCAGTGTATACGTTGCACTGACTGCTCCTTCCGGTGCTGCATATGACTTTGAGAATTTATAGCTGTAATTTATCTCTTCCGGTCCCTTGCTTACCGTAATCGTTACCGTTGTATCTGCCGGTACAATCTTGCCGGATGATACACTCTGTGAAATTACCTGACCTGCTTTGACAGAATCACTGTATTCTTCTTTCACTGCAACTTTTAAGCCAGCCTTCTGCAAAGCCGCCTGTGCATCTTTCTTGGATTTACCCTGAACAGATGGCACCGTACTAGACTTCTTTCCCTGACTGATCACAATCGTAACCGTACTTCCCTCCTGTGCATTTCCGCCTCTCGGGCTCTGGGAAACAACCTTTCCTGCATCTACGGAATCATCATATTTGTATGTTTTGGACACTTTAAATCCAGCAGCCGAAAGGGTAGAAGAAGCATCTTTTTCCAGTTTTCCAACTACATTTGGAACCGGAACATCGTTCTGCTCACTCTGACTCTCCGAATCTGTGAAATCCACATTTTCTGTTCCGGCAACAATTACATTGATTGTCGTTCCGGCAGATACTTCAGAACCGCCAACCGGGTCCTGATTCAGAACGGTTCCTTCCGGCTGATCCGACTTCTGCTCCTGAATAACAAACATATACAGCCCCTGTGCTTCCAGTTTAGACTGTGCCTCCTCCTGTAACTTTCCGCATACATCCTGTACCACGACAGGCTGTTCACTTTCTGTCTGTGTCTGTGTCTGCGTCTGTGTCTGCGTCTGCGTTTCTGTATTCTTTGATGAATTACTGCCAAAACGGAATAAGCCAAAGAAACTTCCCACAAGGTAAATAATCACTGCAAGGATTACAACAAACACCACAATTCCCATGATGGTCATTGCCTTATCCATCTTCGGACTGAGTCCTTCGTTTTCGTCCTCATCCTCATCGTCCTCATCCTCATCCGGATCATAGGAAGATTCCAGCTTGGAAGCGTGCCTGTCTTCTTTTGGCTCCACCCCGTGTTCTTTGATCTGCTTTAATTCTTCCCCACTGATGACCTTGGTCTTTCCATTGTCCACAAGCGGAGCAATCACAACAAAATCCTCATCCGGATGTACCAGCGATCTGCGCAGGTCCGCCAGCAGATCTCCAATGGTCTGGTAACGGCGGTCCGCATTCTTCTGTGTACATTTTAAGATAATCTTCTCCATGCTGATCGGCAGATTCTTTGCATACACACTTGGAGGTGTCATCTCTTCCTGCAGATGCTGAATAGCGACTGCAACCGTTGTATCTCCGTCAAAAGGTACACGTCCGGTTACCATTTCATACATAACAATACCCAGAGAATAGATATCGCTTCTTCCGTCTACAAACCCGTTTCTCGCCTGCTCCGGAGAAGAATAATGAACCGATCCCATCACATCCGAGCTGACGGTATTGGAAGATGCGGCTCTGGCAATACCAAAGTCCATGACCTTGACTTTTCCCTCTGTGGAGATCATGATATTCTGCGGTTTGATATCCCGATGGATGATCTGTTTGTTGTGGGCAGCTTCAATACCTCTTGCTACCTGAATGGCAATACTGACGGCTTCCTTAAAGGATAACTGTCCTTTCTTTTCAATGTATGTCTTAAGTGTGATTCCCTCAACATATTCCATGACGATATAATGAAGCCCCTCTTCGCTTCCTACATCATAGATATTTACAATATTTGGATGCTCCAGCCCTGCTGCTGACTGTGCCTCCGTGCGAAATTTTGCTACAAATCCACGATCTTCCGAAAATTCCGGTTTTAATACTTTTATTGCCACAAAACGGCCAAGCACATGATCCTTTGCTTTATAAACATCGGACATTCCGCCTGCACCAATCTTACTTACGATTTCATAGCGATCTGCTAAATACGTCCCAACTGTTAACATTCTTTCACCTCATCAAGAAAATGGTTCTATAATCATTACTGTAATATTGTCTTTTCCACCGTTGTCATTTGCAGTTTTTACAAGAAGTCCGGCGCGTTCCTCAATGGAAGCATCCCGCAGAATAATACTGCAGATTTCTTCGTCTTCCACCATATTCGTGAGTCCGTCCGTACAGATTAAGATGTGGTCATCTTTCTTTAATTCCACTTCAAAAAAATCTGCCTCTACTTCTTCCCCTGCACCGACTGCGCGGGTGATAATATTTTTGTCCGGGTGCTCACGTGCTTCCTTTGCACCTACTTCACCGATCCTGACCATCTCTGCCACAAGAGAATGATCCCTCGTGATCTGCCGGATGCCATCCGTACCGATGATATACAGTCTGCTGTCTCCGACATTTGCAACATAAAGCCGTCCGTCAATAATGGTGGCTGCAACAAGTGTCGTCCCCATACCTTTTTTCGCTTCATCTTCTGCAGCTTCTGTGATCAGAAGTCTGTTTGCAGTTGTTATTGCCTCTTTTAAAATTGTAACTGGTTCTTCTCCCGAACTCCGGGACACGGATGCAACGATGCGCTGCGTTGTGTAACGCGATGCGTAATCTCCTGCCTTGTGTCCCCCCATGCCATCTGCAACAATGTACAGATTCGGGAGATTCCCAACGGGTTCATCCGACGCGAAAAAATAATCCTGATTCATTTCACGAAGAATGCCTGTATCCGTTATGGAATACGTCTTCATCCGCTTTATCCTTTCTCAATTACATGTAATATACATACTCTTCCATCATCTGTCTATCTTAGCACATGACTTTTCGTTATGCAAGTCTCTGATTCTCTTTGTACTTGCGCCTTAATTGTCCGCAGGCACCATCAATATCACGCCCCATCTCACGGCGTACTGTCACCGTTAAACCACTCCGTTCCAGTTTCTCCTTAAAAGCTTCGATGACATGTGCATTTGACTGCACATAATCCCGCTCCCTGATCGGATTCACCGGAATCAGATTTACATGACAGTTCATCCCGTGGATCAGTTCCGTCAGTTCTTTTGCATCTTCTTTTGTATCATTGACACCACCTACCAGACTATACTCAAACGTCACACGTCTGCCGGTCTGTTCAAAATAATACCTGCAGGCATCAATTACTTCATGAATGTCATATTTGTTCGCCACCGGCATCAGCTCCAGACGTTTTTTCTGATTGGAAGCATGCAAAGATAATGCCAGCGTAATCGCAAGTTTTTTATCCGCCAGTTCCCGCATCCGCGGAACAATTCCGCAGGTGGAAACAGTCAGGTTTCTCTGGCTGATGTGAAGTCCGTTCTCATCCGTCAGCAAAGTGATAAATTTTACCAGATTATCAAAATTATCCATCGGTTCCCCGGTGCCCATGACAACAACATTCGAAATCCGCTCTCTGATATCCTTACCAATCTGATAGATCTGATCCAGCATTTCCGCCGGTGCAAGTCCTCTCACCAGTCCGTCCAGTGTTGATGCACAGAACCGGCATCCCATCCGACAGCCGACCTGTGAAGAAATACATACGGAATTTCCGTGCTTATATTTCATCAGCACACTCTCAATGACATTTCCGTCTTCCAGTAAAAACAGATATTTGCGGGTTCCATCCAGTTTTGAAATCTGTACCTGTTCTTTTCTGAGTGTGATGATCCTGCAGGTCTCATCCAATCTCTCCCGCAAGGTTTTGGAAAGATTCGTCATCTCTTCAAAGCTTTCCACCTGCCGCACATGCAACCACTCATATACCTGCTTTGCACGAAACGCTTTCTCCCCCATATCGGAAAAAAAGGTTTTTAATTCTTCCAGATCCATGGACTTAATATCTGTCTTTTCACTCATCCTCTTATTTACTCCTTACCAGCTTTGCAAGAAAAAATCCGTCACTTCCGGCTTCTCCCGGGAAAATCTGTCTCTGGAATTCCAGGGAAAATTCCGGATGTTCTTTTAAAAACCATGCGGTGTTATCCTCATTTTCTGACCGGTGGATCGTACAGGTACTGTACACAAGTGTCCCGCCCGGTCTGACATAATCCCATACAACAGAAAGAATCTGTCTTTGCAGTTTTGCAAGCTCTGCCGCCTTTTCTTTGGTCATCTTATAACGGATATCCGTCTTCTTTCCCATAACGCCAAGTCCGGAACACGGCAGATCACAGACTAAGACGTCCGCTTTCTGATGGGAATCCGGATCATCCACCGTTGCATCCATCTGTACCGCTTTCATATTTGACAATCCATGTCTGGCTATGTTCTCCCGGATCAGATCCACCTTATATTCTGTCAGATCTCTTGCCTCTACCATACCACTTCCCTGAAGCAGTTCTGCCATATGGGTACTCTTTCCTCCCGGTGCCGCACACACATCAATCACATAATCATTCTTTTTCGGTGCCGCAGTTTCCGCAACCAGCATGGAGCTGACATCCTGTACATAAAACAGCCCTTCTTTAAAACTTTTCAGTCCCGCCAGATAATCCAGCCCGGATATTTCAAAAGCATACGGCAGTTCCGGAACCGCATGTACTGTCACCCCTTCTGCTTTCAGTTTGTTTACGAGTTCTTCCGGTGTCACAGCGGAAAGATTGGTACGGATCGTCAGCCGGTTTTCTGCGGTAAGTCCCTCCAGAATCTGACGGGTCTTTTCCTCTCCATAATTTTCGGTCCATATGTCCACGATCCATTCCGGCATTGAATATGTAACGCTCAGATTCGGGAAGCGAACTTCTCTCCATCCTCTTGCCACACTACGCAGCACACCGTTGACAAATCCGCTCAGGCCGGAAAACCCACGCTTTCTCGCCAGCTTTACCGCCTCGTTGCACACTGCGGAATCCGGCACACTGTCCATATACATAATCTGATAAACGCTCATGCGCATAAGATTGCGGATGAGCGGTTTCATTTTCTTTACTCTGGTTTTGGAAAACTGATCGATCACATAGTCCAGTGTCAGCTGTCTTTCCAGCGTTCCTTCCATCAGGCGCGTCAGAAAAGCGCGTTCCTGTTTTCCCAGATACTGATATTTATCGAGCACATCGCGGAGGACCAGATGACTGTACTGTCCCTCCTCATTGACCGTCAGAAGCATTTCCAGCACCAGTGCTCTCTCATTGACCTTAGTCGTCACGACTTCTACCTCCAAACAGTAAAACGATTCGAAGCAGCTGCAGAATCGCAGCTGCTGCACTTGCCACATACGTGAGTGCTGCTGCTGTAAGAACTTTTCTTGTGTAATGGAGTTCCTGATCTCCCAGAATTCCCTGTTCCCTCAGCTGAACCATCGCACGACGCGAAGCATCAAACTCAACCGGAAGCGTAATCAGCTGGAATAACACAGCAAACGAAAACAGCAGAATTCCGATATTGATAAGCATCATGGATGAACGGCTGTTTATGATCACACCAAGAATGATCACCGGCCATGCAAGCATGGAACCAAAGTTTGCAATCGGCACAAATGCGGTACGCAGCCGAAGCGGCACATATCCTCTGGCATGCTGGATCGCATGTCCGCACTCATGGGCAGCCACACTGACTGCGGTGACTGAGGTTCCGTTATAATTCTTATATGACAGTCTTACGGTATCTGTCCGGGGATCGTAATGATCGCCGTCGTTTGCGTTCAGACACTCGATCTGTACGTTATACAAGCCTTCTCTATTGAGAAGATTCCGGGCAGCTTCCGCTCCCGTAATTCCTCTCATATTCCGGACCTTACTGTATTTTCGCATGGTGGAATTCACCAGCGCACTGGCCCCAAGACATAACACCAGTCCGATCAGTACCAGAAAATACGTGGGGTCAAAATAATAACCATATCCATAATAACCACCGTACATAGCAAAGTCTCCTTTCTAATTGCCTGGATTGTTTATCACTCTCCCAGGATCTCTCCAGGCTGTACCTTCACGCCTAACAGGAAATCATGGGCTGTCATACGTTTTTTGCCTTCCAGCTGCAATTCCATGACCTTCAGACCGCCTTCCGACGCTGCCACCTCAAAGGAATCCTTATTCACCGTAAGGATCGTTCCCGGGGCTTCCCTGTGAGCCGTCACCATGGGAATCGCCTTCCAGATCTTTAACTGTTTTCCGCGATAAAATGTGTAGGCACTGGGCCAGGGAGTGAGTCCTCTGATCAGTCTGTCCAGTTCGGCTGC
>ERZ773217.2561-NODE-2561-length-11719-cov-2.576046_pt1 | contig 11719 bp, 12 predicted proteins | sample MGYA00580995_ERZ773217 | MGnify/ENA primary metagenome ERZ773217 (study PRJEB29015, sample SAMEA2737772) | human gut metagenome | biome: human gut; feature: human-associated habitat; material: faeces | place: China | collected 2012 ...
ATATTCCGCCTTGTCTGAAATATCCATTTGGAACAGACTGGCTTGGAAGAGATATGTTTGCAAGGACAGTAAGAGGATTATCTATCAGTATTATTATAGGAGTCTGTGCAGCGACATTTAGTGCTGTAATGGCATTTATCCTTGGGGTTGTGTCAGCGACAATGGGAAAAACGGCAGATACGATCGTGACATGGTTTATTGATCTGATCATGGGAATTCCTCATATGCTTTTGCTGATTCTTATCTGTGTGGCATGTGGAAGAGGGCTCAAAGGCGTGATCCTGGGCGTTGCACTGACACACTGGACTTCTCTGGCAAGATTGATCAGAGGAGAAGTGCTTCAGTTAAAAGAGCAGATTTATATCAAAACTGCCAGAAAGCTTGGAAAAAGTAATTTATATATTGCCATGAAGCATATGGTTCCGCATCTGCTTCCACAGTTTATCGTAGGATTGGTGCTGCTTTTCCCGCATGCGATCCTTCATGAATCCAGCATTACATTTCTTGGTTTTGGTCTGTCAAATGAACAGCCAGCCATAGGAATCATCCTTTCAGAAGCGATGAAATATCTGGCAACCGGTAAATGGTGGCTTGCACTCTTTCCGGGAATCATGTTGATTCTTACAGTTGTGTGCTTTTATACTACAGGTGAAAATCTCCGCAGGCTGCTTGATCCGGCCAGTGCGCATGAATAGAGGAGGCAGTGAATTGGAGAGAGAAAAAATTCTGGAAATCAATCATATGCAGATATCTTTCTGTCAGTATCAGAGGGGAATACAGCAGATACAGCTTCCGGTAATCCGAGATCTGAACGTCACAGTTCATGCAGGAGAGATGGTAGCTGTTGTTGGATCATCGGGTTCCGGAAAGAGCCTTCTGGCACATGGAATCATGGGAATTTTGCCATACAATGCTACGATGGAGGGAGAGGTTTATTATTGCGGAGAAAATCTTACCGAAAAGAAGATAAAGCAGCTTCGTGGGAAAGAGATTGTTCTGGTGCCGCAGAGTACTTCTTATCTGGATCCACTTATGAAAGTGGGGCAGCAGATCTGTAAGGGAAAGAAAACTCCGGAAAAAAAGCGAAAACTGGATTCTATTTTTGAAAAGTATGGACTGGGTAAGAATGTTCAGGAACAGTATCCGTTTGAACTGTCGGGGGGGATGACAAGAAGAGTCATGATCTCAACAGCTCTGATCGAAACTCCGAAGCTGGTGATCGCGGATGAACCGACGCCCGGACTGGATCCAAAACTTGCCAGAAGGGCGATGGAACATTTCAGGGAACTTGCGGATATGGGAGCTGCGGTACTGGTGATTACGCATGATCTGGAGCTGGCATTGCAGACTGTGGACCGGATTCAGGTATTCTATGCAGGATATACAATTGAGGATTCACCGGCAGAGGATTTTGCGAAGGAAGAAACTCTGCGCCATCCGTATACGAAGGCATTATGGCGTGCCATGCCAGGACATGGATTTCACTATATAGACGGAGTTCAGCCATATGCAAGGGATATGCAGCAGGGCTGTCCGTTTGCACCACGTTGCGGGAAATGTACAGATAAATGTAAGGAAGAAGTTCCATGGCACCAGTCAGGGAATGGTTATGTGAGGTGCATTTATGATACTTGAAGCAAAAAATCTTTCGTTTCGTTATGAAGAATCCGGAAGAAAAATACTTGATCAGTTCAGTCTGCAGGTAGATAGCAGCGAACGTGTGGGAATTCTGGCACCGAGTGGATTTGGAAAGACAACTCTCTGTAAGATCCTTGCGGGATACGAAGAACCAGAGACAGGTACAGTGCTGATGGATGGAAAATCATTGGACGGCCGCCCTCTCTCCTCCTACCGGGGCTTCTGCCCGGTACAGATGATCTGGCAGCACCCGGAGCAGGCGGTGAATCCGAGACTTCGGATGAGAAATGTGTTTGAAGAAGGAGATCAGGTAGAGACGGAACTGATAAAGAAATTGGGAATAGAGCATGACTGGATGAATCGCTTTCCAACGGAACTTTCCGGGGGAGAATTGCAGAGATTCTGTATTGCAAGAGCGCTTGGAAAAAGAACAAGATTTCTTTTGGCAGATGAGATCAGTACAATGCTCGACCTTATTACTCAAAGCCAGATCTGGCATTTCCTTATGGAAGAAACCCAGAGAAGAGGAATTGGTATGATCGTAGTCAGCCACAGTCCGGAACTGGTAGAGAAAGTGTGTACCAGAGTGGTGGAACTTAAGTAAATGGAAGATGTGAAAAAAGACCTGGAACATTATCTTGCTGATGATAAACAGGATAAATAAAAGAAAAATGCCGTCCATTTATGTTCTGTTTTGAAAAAGATGGCGAGTTATGGTTCTAATACATTCAACAGTTGTAGCAACAGTAGACGCGGAGGGACATCCTGTAACTCGTGTGATCGATATGATGCTGCACGATGACAACAGCTTATATTTCCTGACCGCAAAGGGAAAAGTTTTTTACGAACAGCTGATGGAACAGAAGTTTATCGCAATCAGCGGAATGACAGGCGGCGAAGGCTCTATGAGCAAAAAGGCGGTTTCCGTACGTGGAAAGGTTAGAAATATCGACACAAGCAAAACCCCTTTTGTAATCAGCCAGGAACATTGTCTGCATTGCGGAAACTGTATGGCTGTCTGTCCTTATAATGCTGTAGAAAAAAGATAGAAGGGTGTGGTGGAAAAATGAATCAGCAGGAAAGACTAAATTATTTAGTAGAGAGATTTACGGAAGATTCAGGAGAATACAAAAACCTGCAGGTGGGAGATTCAGAAGAAGAGAAACGCACTGTACTTCGCTCACTGATGAATATCCGTATGCCTGGAAGTATCAGTGAAACTGTCCTGAAGATTCAGAACGAATTTCTGACAGAAGATGCAAAAGAGAAAGAGACTTCTGGGGAGTCAGTGTCAAAATAAGGAGAAAAAATATAGATGAGTAGTATACAATTACTAGATAAAACAAGAAAGATCAATAAATTACTTCATAATAACAATTCACAGAAAGTTGTATTTAACGATATCTGTAAAGTTCTGACAGAAGTAATGAATTCAAACGTCCTTGTCATCAGTAAAAAAGGAAAGATCTTAGGTAAAAATGAAGCAGACCACATCGAAGTGCTTCATCAGCTGATCTCAGGAAATGTCAAAGATTATGTTGATTTTTCATTAAATGAAAGACTATTAACGATTCTTTCCACCAATGAAAACGTCAGCCTTTCCACACTGGGATTTGAGTCAGACGTTGATGATTACTATGCGATCATCGCACCGATCGATATCGCAGGAGAGAGATTCGGAACATTATTTATGTACCGCCAGAGAGAAAATTATTCCATTGATGATATTATCTTAGCGGAATATGGAACAACCGTTGTCGGACTTGAAATGTTAAGATCTGTAAGCGAAGAAGTGGAACAGGAACGAAGAAAGAAAGGAATCGTTGATTCCGCGATCAGTACATTATCTTTCACAGAACACAAAGCAGTGATCCATATCTTAGAAGAATTAGAAGGCAATGAAGGAGTCTTAGTTGCAAGTAAGATCGCAGATAGATTCGGGATCACAAGATCTGTTGTCGTAAACGCACTAAGGAAACTAGAAAGTGCCGGAGTTGTTGAGACAAGATCCTCTGGTATGAAGGGAACATATATTAAGGTAGTGAATGACTTTATATTTGACGAGATCACAAAGCTTGATTAATTCTTTTAGAATTAAAGAAAAAGTTCTTGCAAAGAAGGACAAGGTTTGATATACTGTCATAGGTAAAAATAAACACGCTATTGGAATTCTGGTAAGTGCCCAAGAGGTTTGTCAGAACGATGAAAATAGCGGAAGCAAAAACTAAAGGAGATTTAAAATGAGCGTTATTTCAATGAAACAGTTACTTGAAGCAGGTGTACATTTCGGACATCAGACAAGAAGATGGAACCCTAAAATGGCACCATACATCTACACAGAGCGTAATGGTATCCATATCATCGACTTACAGAAATCTGTAGGAATGGTTGACGATGCTTACAACGCAGTAAAAGATTGTGTAGCACAGGGTGGAAAGATTCTGTTCGTAGGAACAAAGAAACAGGCTCAGGATTCTATTCAGGCTGAAGCAGAACGTTGCGGAATGTTCTACGTAAACCAGAGATGGTTAGGTGGAATGATGACTAACTTCAAGACAATCGAATCTAGAATCGCTAGACTGAAAAAGATCAAAGAGATGGAAGAAGACGGAACATTTGACGTACTTCCAAAGAGAGAAGTTTTAGAACTTAACAAAGAAAAAGACAAATTACAGAAGAACTTAGGTGGAATCGAAGAAATGGGTGGACTTCCAGACATGATCTTCGTTGTAGACCCTAAGAAAGAAAGCATCTGTGTACAGGAAGCACATACTTTAGGAATTCCTCTTGTTGGAATCGCAGATACAAACAGCGATCCTGAAGAATTAGATTATATCATCCCAGGAAACGATGATGCGATCCGTGCAGTAAAACTGATCACATCTGCTATGGCTGATGCAGTTATTGAAGCAAACCAGGGAATCGATGCAGACTCTGAAGAAGTTGCAGAAGACGCTGAATAATTTATTCACACTTTCAATTTAGGAGGAAAAAGAATCATGGCTATCACAGCAGCAATGGTAAAAGAATTAAGAGAAATGACTGGTGCCGGAATGATGGATTGTAAGAAAGCTCTTACAAAGACAGAAGGAGACATGGACGCAGCAGTTGAATTTTTAAGAGAAAACGGTCTTGCAAAAGCAGCAAAGAAAGCTGGACGTATCGCAGCTGAAGGACTTGTTGCAGTAGCAGTATCTGAAGATGCAAAAGAAGCAGCAATCGTTGAAGTTAACTCTGAAACAGACTTCGTAGCTAAGAATGATACATTCAGAACATATGTAGCAGAAGTAGCTGATCAGGCTCTTACAACAAAAGCAGCTGATATCGAAGGATTCTTAGCAGAAGAATCTAAAGCAGAAGCTGGAAAAACTGTAAAAGAAGCATTAGATGGTAAGATCGCTGTTATCGGAGAGAACTTAAACATCCGTAGATTCGCTAAAGTATCTGCAGCAGACGGATTTGTTGCATCTTACATCCACGCTGGTGGTAAGATCGGTGTATTAGTAGAAGTTGCTACAGACGTAGTGAACGACGAGATCAAAGAGATGGCTAAAAACGTAGCAATGCAGGTTGCAGCTATTTCTCCAAAATACACAAGCAGAGATGAAGTTTCTAAAGATTACATCGAACATGAAACAGAAATCTTAAAAGTTCAGGCTATGAATGAAAACCCAGACAAACCAGAAAACATCATCGAAAAGATGATCGTTGGACGTCTGAACAAAGAATTAAAAGAAGTATGTCTGTTAGATCAGGTTTACGTTAAAGCTGAAGACGGAAAACAGGCAGTTGGAAAATACGTAGAACAGGTTGCTAAAGCAAACGGAGCTAATGTTACAATCAAAGGATTTGTTCGTTTTGAAACTGGTGAAGGTATTGAAAAGAAAGAAGAAGACTTTGCGGCTGAGGTTGCTGCTCAGTTAAAATAATTGATTGATTCTTTGTTAGAGTTAATTTGATATTTTTGAAATTCAACAAAGGAGCATATATCCTTGCGTTAGATATATGCTCTTTTGCTATGCATATATTTAAATAGAACTATTGTTCGATTTGTATTGCAATTATTCAGATAAATGAATATAATATAGATAATATGGAGGAATCAGATGGAATATTTAACAACGGTTGAAATGTCAGAGAAGTGGGGAATAACAGCAAGAAGAATAGCCTATTTATGTAAAGAGGGGCGAGTGTTTGGTGTTATTAAAAAAGGAAAAACATGGCTTATTCCAGCTGAGTCAAAGAAACCAGAAGATGCAAGAAAAACTGGACATAGACAACGAGAGGTAATGAAATGCTAAAAGATAAAACATTAACATATATTAGTCTTTTTAGTTGTGCAGGTGTTGGGTGCTATGGGTTTAAGAAAGCTGGATTTGAATGTATAGCAACAAATGAGATCATTGAAAGAAGATTGAATGTTCAGAGATATAATAATAAATGTAGATTTGAATCAGGATATATTTGTGATGATATTACGACTGATGGAACAAAAAATAAAATTTTTGAAGAAATAAATAAATGGGAAAAACTAGGAAATGATAGAGTGGATGTACTTATTGCGACGCCACCATGCCAGGGAATGTCCGTTGCAAATCATAAAAAAGCAAAAGATGAAATAGTTAGAAATAGTTTAGTTGTAGAGTCTATAAAGCTAGTTAAAGAGATTAATCCACGCTTTTTTATATTTGAAAATGTGGCGGCATTTATGAAAACAGGTTGTACAGCGTTAGATGGGAATATAAAAAGTATAGGTGATACAATTTATGAAGAATTAAGTGATAAATATATTATTGTGAGTAGAATTCTTAATTTTAAAAATTATGGATCAAATTCTTCTAGAACGAGAACAGTTGTTATGGGAGTATCTAAAGAGATGTCAGATTTTCTTTCTCCAATAGAATTGTATCCAGCTTATAGAGAAGAAAAAACTTTAAGGCAAGTAATTGGAGAAATGCCAAATTTAGAATGGGGTGAGATTGCTTCAAACGATTTCTATCATGCATTTCGAACATATCCGGATAGAATGCGTTGTTGGATTCATGATTTGCGAGAGGGGGAATCAGCATTTGATAATAAGAATGAATTAAAAAGACCTCATAAAATAGTAAATGGTGAAATTGTTCCAAATAAGAAAAAAAACGGAGACAAATATACAAGACAATATTGGAATAAAGTTGCACCTTGTATTCATACAAGAAATGATCAATTGGCGAGTCAAAATACAGTTCATCCTGAAGAAGATAGAGTATTTTCTATTAGAGAACTTATGAAAATAATGACGATTCCAGATGACTTTCGATGGACAAATAAATCATTAGAGCAGCTTAATGAAATGAGTGAAGACGAGAAGAAACGAGTATTAAAAAAAGAAGAAATAAAAATAAGACAAAGCATAGGAGAAGCAGTACCAACAGAAATTTTTCGTCAAATAGCAGAGAAGATAAAAGATTTCATGAATCAGGAACATTTTACTACAGCGATGATAAATAATACAATTGAATCCTATGATCTTGCAAATGCAGACAAATTAATTAATTTTATATATAAAAATCCATTAAAATTAGGAATAGCTTCTTTAGCTCGAATTGCTGAACTGACGAATTCAAAAAGAGAAAATAATTCTGCATATTATACAAATAAATTTATAATTAATGAGATTTATAAACAACTTCCGGAGTTTGAAAAGGATCAAATTAGTATTTTAGAACCATCAGTTGGTATTGGAAACTTTCTACCGTTTATTTTTAGAAAATATGAGAAAACAAAAAAAGTTTGTTTGGATATAGTTGATATTGATAAGAAAAATATAGCGATTCTTAAATTATTATTAGATAAATATGATATACCAAGCAATTTTAAAATTAATTATATAATTGCTAATACGTTGTTATATGAATTTGACAAAAGGTATGATTTAGTGATTGGAAATCCTCCATTTACTAAACTAAAAAGCAAGGATGCAAAAAAATATTTGTCCAACAATGTAAATAAAATAACAACAAATACATTTGAGTTTTTTTTAGAAAAAGCTATATCAATAGCAGATTATGTGGTAATGATTACACCTAAATCTGTTCTCAATACACCAGAATTCATTTCAACAAGAAAATTATTATCTACAAAAAAGATAGATTGTATTCAGGATTATGGTGAAAAGGGATTTAAAGGAGTGTTAGTAGAAACAATTTGTTTATTTATAGACACTATTGGAAAGTCGAAGAATACAATAATACAATCAATTACAGAAAATATAAATATTGTTCAGAAACAAGAATATATTATGGACGAGCAATTTCCGTATTGGATTATTTATAGAAATGAATTTTTTGATAAAATAGCAAGAAAATTGAAATTTGATCAATTTTATGTTTTTAGAGATCGGCAAATCACTAATTCAAATACGATAAAAGAAAAGTGTAAGGATAGTATAAGGGTTATAAAAGCAAGAAATATTAGAGACGATGGGAAAAAGATAATTGATATTGAAGGCTATGACACGTATATCAAACCAGAGGTTGTAAAAAAGTTAAGTGTATATAAATATATGGGAGATGAGAATGTATATTTAACTCCTAATATGACATATAAGCCAAGAGTGATTTGTAATCTAAAAGAAGCAGTTGTAAATGGCTCCGTAGCTGTTTTAATACCTAAAAATAAAATTAAATTAACCGAAAAACAAATAGAGTATTTCGCAACGGATGAATATAGAAAGTTTTATAAAATAGCAAGAAATTATCAAACTCGCTCTTTGAATGTAGATTCAACTAGTGTGTATTTTTATGGAATTCTAAAGGAGAATTAGTATGGATAATGAAACGATACAAGATTTTTTAGATCAGCATGATTATGATATAAGAAAATCACATAATGGACGTTGGATAGATCAGAAGTGTACAATGGATGTGTTATGTTTGGTATCGGATTGCATATTAGAATATGTAAGAAATAATTCAAAGCAAACTTTTACAGTAAATGATGTTTGGCACAATTCATATACAGTAGAAAATGTTCAACAAATTTTTAGCAAACCAAATCCTAGTGAAAAGGCATCTAATGAATATGATAAGTATTTTGGTCAACCAATTAAGTTACTTGATGCGGCAGGAGTTATATATGGAGAAAGAAAAGGGCGAGGATATGTATATTCAATTATGGACGGAGATATTTTAGAATATATTAGTTTTAGAGAAAGAAATAGCTATAATTTTTTATGTTTATATATAGAAAAAGTACTAAAAGATAGTGACTTATATGAAAAATTTGATTACTTTTTTAAAATGCAGGACAAAAATAGTTTTAAAGAATTAAAAGATGATTATACGCTTTTTACAATACAAAATACACGAATAAATGGTGCTCAGGAATGTGGTCGTATATTTACTAAAATTTTAAATCCTTTGGCTTGTAAGTATAGAAAGCTTGGTACAGAAAGAGGGCATTTGTCTAAAGATATTATCACTCAAGATAAAATTATGTATAATCAACGTAATTGGCGCGATATTTTATCAGAAAAACCTAAAGATATGACAAGAGAAGATTATAGAATTGCATTTCCAGAGATTAATGAAGATGATTATATGACAAGCTATAGAATTAATCGAGCTAAGAGAAATTTAAGACGCTTTAATGATAAATATCGATGTGGAAAAACAGAAGTATACGATGAAAGACATAATTCAGATCATGCAACACAAATGCATCATATCTTCCCTGCTAGTGAATTTCCTCAAATTGCTGATTGTGTAGAAAATATTATTGCATTGACTCCAACTCAACATTTTTCTTACGCACATCCAAATAATAATACAAGATATATTGATAAGCAGTATCAATATTTATGTTTGGTGTCAAAAACGGGAATTATTAGAGATAATTTATTAAACAATGATAATGCTCAACCGATTATTTATGATTTTTATTTATTTCAAACTGTATTGAATACAGGGTTACAAACTGAAGAATTTTTTGAGATTCAAGAGAATGATTTTAAAGAGGTATTAAATAGGATAGAAAATTATTACATTTAAAATTGAATTGTAGAATCATTATTTATCATATAATAAACTATAGTGAACATTAATAATATATGATATAATATAGGAGTGGATACTCTGAGATGTATTAGGTTATTTAATAGGAATAATGAGATTTACTTTATGAGTAAATGGTTTGCATGTGATAGAGAGAAAATACATTTTGTTTTGCTAAATATAGATTTGGCATAAATAATGAGATTGATGCTTCAGTGATAAAAGGAAATATCTTTTAATTATTTAAATAAGGGGGAGAATATTTGATGACACAATTAAATTTTGGACGTGGAATAGGAATACACTTTTATAATGAGGAAGAATATTATGAAACATTAGGATTTTTATCTAAAAATCCACCAGAAGTAGTTGTATATACTCATGATAATGATAAAAGTGGAGCATGGGCGGGACAAGGTAAATTAGAAACATATGTCGGAAAAAGGACATTACCACCAGCACTACAGAGAGCATTTGTTGAATCAGGAGACAATAGATTGAGCGTAACAAGTTATGTGAAGAATCTAATAGAAAATCATAAATTTAGTGAATATAGAGATCCAACAGGAAAATTGTACACATTGTATAGATATCCAAGATCAGTAGAAGATGTTAAAACAACAATTCCAAGAGTATATTTGCATGATTTTGACAGAGGATATAATTGGTAAAATATTAAGGAAAAGGGGAGAGTTGTAAAAATGCAATTCTCTCTTTTGTTTTCTTATACTCTAGAGAAATATTAAAATGGATATTGACTATGTTATAAAATAATTTTAATTATAGATATCGTATATTAAAGATTACCATTAAGGAAAATTTGGAGAAAAAATATGAGTTGGTTAGAAATGATAGTAACAGTATTATCAGAACTAGGAGGAGATGCGCCGTATAAAGATTTGTATGGTAAGATGCTAGAATTTTATCCGGATAAAATGAGTGAAGTAAAGGATTATAAAGCACAAATAAGGGGAACAATAGAACAGTTTTCAAGTGATTCAGAAGTATACCAAAAAAACAAATCCAAAAATAGACGGAATCTTTTTTATAAGAAAGATAAGGGACATTGGGGATTAAGAGTAGCTCAACAAATTGATTTAACTGAAGATGACGATAGCTATCCTGAGGGAAAAGCAAAATTAAAATTACATTTACAACGTGAACGTAATCAGCAATTAGTTAGACAAGCGAAAAAATTATATAAGAAAAAACATCCTGATATGAAATGTCAAATTTGTGGATTTTCATTTAAAGAAAAATATGGAAAAATAGGGGAAGATTATCTTGAAGTGCACCATATAATACCCGTTTCAAATTTACAAGATGATGGTGTAACAAAATTAGAAGATATAATTTTGATTTGTGCAAATTGCCATAGAATGATTCATAGAAAAAGACCATGTTTAGATATTGAATCGCTTAGAAAATTATTGAAATAAAAACAGAATATATTCTAAAATAAATAAAAAGTCTAATTTATTAGTTAGACATAATATTTTTTTGGATGTGGGTGATTCCCCGTATAAATTAAATCTTACACTTAGAAATCTTTTATTGGTTAATATTGATCTAGAAATTGTTTTAAAATATGTTACATAAAATTCATATTATTATTTTGAGGAGTCTATTGGAATATATTTATTAATTAAGATAGAAAAATTGTCATATGATGATAAAGGAGAAAAGTACAATGGATGGTTTAACATTGTTGTCTCAGAGGGATAATATCGAAGAAGCATTTAAATCTCTGATAAAAAGTGGTCGTCCTGATATTCGAGACGATGAAAATAAAAATTTGTTGCCACAGTTATATGTGGATTTGTTTGAAAATGATTATTTCTTAAAACAAGCATTAGATGAAAATCATGCTATTTTTAAGGGACGTAGGGGAACTGGAAAGTCTACTATTTTTTTGCAAGCAGAAGAAAAACTTAAAGAAAAGAAAGGTGTAATATCAGTATATATAAATTTACAATCTTGTTATGAGGAAATTAGAACATCAAATAGTGAAGAGCAGGAGTTAATGAATAAATATAATGTCTATT
>ERZ773217.2565-NODE-2565-length-11709-cov-7.902437_pt1 | contig 11709 bp, 10 predicted proteins | sample MGYA00580995_ERZ773217 | MGnify/ENA primary metagenome ERZ773217 (study PRJEB29015, sample SAMEA2737772) | human gut metagenome | biome: human gut; feature: human-associated habitat; material: faeces | place: China | collected 2012 ...
AGCTATTAAAGAAGATATTAGACTCATAGAAGTGTCCAATAAACGTTCGTTTAATAAACGTCTATTTTTAAGAAAATAAGTAGAGGTATAAAAGTTAAAAAGGAACAGAACTTTAAGATGTTAAATATTAGACGTACAATGCTGCAATTCAATATATTAATATAAAACAAAAATCACTTTGGGAATATTTTTATTAAACATTTTGTTAGTTCAAAAAATACGGCTTATCTTTGCGTCCATTAAACGAACGTTTAAAAAACACCTCATCATTTCCAATATATCATTCTACATTCCAATATCTTACCCTCATAAATGCATTATTGAAGTTTCGCAAAGATGCCTGCTGATAAATGGGAATTTATCGCACAAAACGCAAGTGAAATAAAAGCCCACTTCCATAATCTATGGAGAGAGAGTGCAAGCCCGTGAATTTCTATTTAAAACACAAGCATTCCTTTGCTTTTCACCCTTTGTTTGTCCACTGTTGCATAGGGAATTAATAACGCCTAACGGCTATGAACAGCTCTGCTTATGGCCATCAAACGATTGCTTCATGGCCGTTAGCAGAGCTGTTCATAGCCGTTAGGCGTCACTAACTCCAAGGCTTTTACAGATGAAGTACGTAGCCCGCGCCTATTGCGCACAAGGTGCAAACGTATTGTACAGCAACTTAAAAGACATCAGACTCCACTATTCATAGTCGGGCAAACTCGAAAATGCAGGAAAACTACACTGACCGATTTATGTAACCCACGCGCGGTATTATATTAAAGAACAATAAGTTACGACAAAACTCAGACGTTTTCGGCAGGTGGAAGCAAATTTTGCTTCCACCTTTTCAGGTTGCTTCCACCGCAGAGTAAATGCCGATGGATAGGGAGATGCAGGAGGTGGGTGGAAGTGTGGAAGCAAAACAGATGCAAATTTATGTTTCAGCAACACGCCTCAAGTTTTAAAAAAGATGTAGTACAAAGGCATAAAACATAATAAGTGTTACAAATACACATTTTATGCCCCGACACTCTTGCAAATGTCGAAAAAGTCCGTACCTTTGCAATGTGTTTTTCATAGTATTAGATTTAAGGTTAACAAAGGTTGGAGTACAGCGGTACTCCTTTTTTTATGCCCATACGTACCGTCCCGGTTCTCCAATAAATTTTTCACGTAAAATGCAAGGCAACTTTTTATATCCATTTAGTTTTTGGCTATCTTTGCACTGCTTTCGGCGGGCATAGGCACGCATAAAGCAACTTAACTAACAATAAATCAATAATTAAAAACAGAAAATTATGGCAATGCATACATGGTTTGAATGTAAGATCCGTTACGAGAAAACAATGGAAAATGGAATGAACAAGAAGGTGACCGAACCGTACCTGGTGGATGCCCTCAGTTTTACGGAAGCGGAAGCACGCATCATCGAAGAGATGACGCCGTTCATTTCGGGAGAGTTCACCGTATCGGACATCAAACGTGCCAACTATAGCGAATTGTTCCCCAGCGAAGAGGAAGCTGCCGACCGCTGGTTTAAATGTAAACTGGTTTTCATCACACTGGACGAGAAAAGCGGTGCGGAAAAGAAAACCTCTACCCAGGTATTGGTGCAGGCTGCCGACCTGCGTGATGCAGTGAAGAAACTGGATGAGGGCATGAAAGGCACAATGGCCGACTATCAGATAGCATCTGTAGCGGAAACCGCCATTATGGATGTATATCCGTACAGTGCAGAGCCCGACGACAAACCGGAAGTTTAATTTAAGTGATGAGTTATAAGTTATGAATTATTATTGCGAGCCATAACTTATAACTCATAACTCATAACTCAAAAAAACGATGATTGCAGAGAATTTAAAACAAGTACTGAGCGAACTGCCTGAAAAGGTACGGCTGGTGGCTGTTTCCAAATTTCACCCCAACGAGGCGATAGAAGAAGCGTATCGTGCCGGCCAGCGTGTGTTCGGAGAAAGTAAGGTGCAGGAAATGACTGCCAAATACGAAAGTCTACCCAAAGACATAGAATGGCATTTCATCGGGCATCTGCAAACAAACAAAATAAAATATATCGTTCCTTACGTAGCGCTGATTCATGGCATAGACTCCTACAAGCTGTTGGCCGAAGTGGACAAGCAGGCTGCCAAAGCCGGAAAAACCGTCAACTGCCTACTGCAGTTGCACATTGCCCGGGAAGAGACCAAGTTTGGATTCAGCTTTGACGAATGCCGGGAAATGCTGGCAGCCGGTGAATGGAGAGAGCTCAAGCATATCCGGATATGCGGATTGATGGGCATGGCCACAAATACGGACAATGACGAACAAATCAAAACAGAGTTTTGTTCTTTAAATAGCTTCTTCAATGAAGTGAAAGCCAAGTGGTTTGCCGATGCAGAGTCATTCCGGGAACTGTCCATGGGGATGTCTCACGACTATCACGAGGCCATTGCAGCCGGGAGCACCTTGATACGTGTAGGAAGCAAGATTTTTGGAGAAAGAAACTATTAACCATAAAAAATCATTATCATGGCAACATTAGAAACTACTTTTGCAGGGCTGAAACTCAGAAACCCCATTATCGTCAGCAGCTCCGGACTGACAGACAGCGCCGCCAAGAATCAGAAACTATCTGAGGCCGGCGCAGGTGCCATTGTGCTAAAATCACTCTTTGAAGAGCAAATCATGATGGAGGCTGACTGGATGGGAGACCCGAACATGTACCCCGAAGGCAGTGACTACCTTGTAGGATATATCCGCGAACATAAGCTGGGTGAATATCTGAACCTGATTAAGGAAAGCAAAAAGGTTTGCAATATCCCCATCATAGCCAGCATCAACTGCTATCAGAATGCCGACTGGGTGGAATTTGCCGCCAAAATAGAAGAAGCCGGCGCAGACGCACTGGAAATCAATATCCTTGCACTGCAGACGGATGTACAATATGCTTACGGCAGTTTCGAGCAACGCCACATCGACATTCTGAGCCACATCAAGAAGACGGTCAAGATACCCGTCATCATGAAGCTGGGTGACAACCTGACCAATCCGATAGCTCTGATAGACCAGCTGTATGCCAACGGTGCCGCCGCAGTAGTGCTGTTCAACCGCTTCTACCAGCCGGACATCAACATTGAGAAAATGATACAAGTATCCGGCAACGTATTCAGCAATGAAGCCGATTTGTCCAAAGCCCTGCGCTGGATAGGCATCGCTTCGGCAGCCGTAAACAAACTCGATTATGCTGCTTCCGGTGGTATCCACTCGCCCGAAGGCGTTGTCAAGGCAATATTAGCAGGTGCTTCGGCCGTAGAGATATGCAGTGTGCTTTATCAGAATTCAGCTACCATCATTGAAGAATACATCCGCTTCCTCAACTTGTGGATGGACCGCAAAGGTATGGAAACCATCAGCCAGTTCAAAGGTATTCTGAACGTAAACGACCCGAAGGGAGTCAATACTTTCGAACGTACACAGTTCTTGAAATACTTCTCTTCACATGAATGAGACAAAAGGCTGACAAGAAGACAATAAAATTGAAAGGGTGATAACACTACAATGACGTTATCACCCTTTCATTTTATACTATACCGCTATCTTTTTATTTCTTCTTATCCAGCGCCTCAAAGCAGGAATTCTTGCTCACGAATTCCGGAACAATATCCTTCATGGCAGCAACAATTTTCATCTGGTCATAGGTGTAACTTACATCAATCAGCTTCTGGATACGCTCCTTCACCTCGTCATAGTCATACTCACGCACCGTGGCAATCATAATCTTCTCATGATAGGTGGGCTTTGTAAGCTCCTTCACATTCAAGAGTTCCTCGTAGAGCTTCTCGCCATGACGGAGACCGGTAAATTCAATCTTCACATCCGTACGTCCGGAAAGGCTGATCATACGCTTGGCAAGGTCCACAATCTTCACCGGCTTACCCATGTCGAAGATATAGATTTCACCGCCGTTGCCCATACTGCCGGCCTCAAGAACAAGGCGGCAAGCTTCGGGAATGGTCATGAAGTAACGGATTATCTCAGGATGGGTCACTGTCACCGGGCCGCCACGCTGAATCTGGTCGCGGAAACGGGGAATGACAGAACCGTTGGAACCCAGCACATTGCCGAAACGCGTAGTGATGAACTGAGTGGCATGGCCTCCCTCCTTCTGCAACTTCTTCGCAAGAGACTGCACATAAATCTCGCAAATACGCTTGGAACAGCCCATCACGTTTGTAGGGTTAACAGCCTTGTCCGTAGAAATCATCACAAACTTCTCGGCACCGTATTTCACGGCAAGATCGGCAACGGTGCGCGTGCCGAATACGTTCACCTGGATGGACTCGGAAACGTTGTCCTCCATCATCGGCACATGCTTGTAGGCGGCCGCATGGAAAATATACTGGGGCTTGAACTCCCTGAAGATATCCTCCATGCGCGTGGCATTGGAGATGTCGGCTATGATGGTCTCAGCATCGATGTCGCGCCAACGGTCCTGAAGTTCCAGACGGATGTCGTGCAGAGGAGTCTCGGCCTGGTCCACTAAAATAAGCTTATAGGGATTGAACGAAGCCACCTGGCGCATGATTTCGCTGCCGATGGAGCCGGCGGCGCCTGTAATCATCACACGCTTGCCCTCCAGATGAGAGGCAACCTTATGGATATCTATCTCGATAGGATTGCGCTGAAGCAGGTCCTCAATCTGAATTTCCTTCAACTGTGTGCGGCTCAGCGCCTGACCGTTCCACTCGCTCAAAGGAGGCGCGGTCATCAGTTTGATGTTGTGCACCAGCAGGCGGTCAGCCATGTCGGACTTCTTCAGTTCCTCCATCTTGGCAGGAGAAATGATGATGGTCTGCACATCGCGGTCGTTCAGCACATCAATCAGCGTATCATCGTTGGGGAACACCCTGACACCCATCATCACCTTGTTGATAAGCTCAGGTTCGTCCGCAATGAATCCGCGCAGACGGTAGTGGTTGCGCAGATTGACACGCAATGCCTTGGCAATGTTGACCCCGGCTTCCTTGGCACCGTAAATAAACACATTGGCACTGTGGGTGCCGTCGAAGTTCAGCGCCTCGAAGAAAGTCTTGACAATCACACGGGAGCATGCCATCATGGCAAAGCTGATGATATAGGACATGAACAGCACGCTGACCGGAGCCAGGTTAAACTCCAAATAGCTTTCCGTCAGGACGCTCGTTATCATCAGCAGTGCATACGACACCGTCAATGACACAAAAATGCGCATGATATCCACAAAGGAGGAAAAGCGCAACACATTGGAATACGTACGGAAAACACGGAAGAAAATCAAGTTGACAACAACCGTCCATAAAATGGTCTTGTCAATGGTAGAGGATTCCAAAAAAATGCTTCTGAAATCATATCGGAGAGCATAGGCCAACAGACTGGATATGACGATGATAAATACGTCAATTAATAGAATAGTCCATATCGGAAGCACTTTCGCGGAAAGATACCGATGAAAAAAATTTCGCTTCATTTTGCTTGACAGTTTTGTTTTAGGCGAGGCAAAGATACACTATTTTAGTCAAAACGGGCAAAAAATCGATAAAAAAATGTTATAATAATTATCTATCCTCTATAAAGAAACCATCCCGCCTTCCCCTGTTTTAGCAGCCGGAAAGCGGGATAGAAATAGTTTTACCCCGGAAAATGCGATATCCGCTACATCAGATTACTTGCCAACTCGCTCAACTGGCTACGTTCTCCTTTCACCAGATTGACATGGGCAAACAAGTTCTGGTCCCTCATACGGTCTATCATATAGACAAGTCCATTGGACTGACTGTCCAGATAGGGTTGGTCTATCTGCTGAATATCACCGGTAAACACCATTTTCGTGCCCTCACCGGCACGGGTGATGATGGTCTTAATCTCATGTGGAGTCAGGTTCTGGGCTTCATCAATAATACAGTAGGTTTCGCTCAAGCTGCGCCCGCGGATAAAGGCCAATGCCTCGATGACCAATTGTTCACTTTTTTGCATATCCTCCAAGCGTTTCACTTCAGAGGAATTGGCAGCGAACTGATGCTTGATTACATTCAAATTATCAAACAAAGGCTGCATGTAAGGAGCCACTTTCTCATTGGCATCACCGGGAAGGAATCCAAGGTCCTTATTGGATAGGGCTACGATGGGACGTGCCAGAAGAATCTGCTTGTAGTCGGTAAGTTTTCCCAATGCAGCGGCCAGTGCCAGCAGGGTCTTGCCGGTTCCCGCCTTACCAGTCAGGGCAACCAGCTTGATGTTCGGGTCATTCAGCACCTCAAAAGCAAAGCTCTGCTCAGCATTGCGCGGTTCAATGCCATAGTTCTTTGTCTTGTTGACCCGGCAAATCGAATGGGTAAAGGGATTATAACGTGCAAGCACACTGCTGCGGTCACTCTTCAGCACAAAGCATTCATTAGGACGAATGATGTCCTTAAAATCAAACTCGTTGATGTCCAGTCCTTCTTTGGAAGAATAAATGCGGTCTATCAGCGCAGGGTCAATACCCTCGAACACTTCATTCGACTTTTCGAATATATCCACATTGATTACCTTATCATTGATGTAGTCTTCGCACAGCAGACCGATGGAACGCGCCTTCATGCGCAGATTCACGTCTTTCGTGACAAGGATGGTTTTCATTTTAGGCTTTTTGGTGGAAAGCCAGTCCACTACCGACAGAATCTGATGGTCGGGGATGCGTTCGGGAAAGGAATCACGTACCCGGGGAGAGTCCACCATGCCTGCCACCACAAACAGACGGCCCAAGCCCTCTCCCAATGGCGCCCCTTTGGTGAACAGATTGTCATCGGTAATCAAATCTAGCTCACGGACAAACTCACGCGCATTGAAATTAATCTGCTCATTACCTTTCTTGAATTTGTCCAGTTCTTCAAGGACTACGATGGGAAGATAAATGTCATTCTCTTGAAAATTCTTCAAACAATTATAATCGTGAAGAATCACATTCGTATCAATCACAAAATTTTTCTTAGCTCCCATACACGTTAGATTTAAATTGTTAATACCTTTGCATAAGCTTAAGATAAGCTACACTGCAAGCAATTTCAAGCAAGCTTGATTGCGTTCGGTCTGCATTATCTTTGTCGCTTTTAAAGATAACAAATTAATAGGGAGAAAGGATTGCTTCTCCGTTAAATATTATAAAAGATGGATTATCAGGACACTTTAACTTACTTATATAACAGTGTGCCCATGTTTCAGCAAGTGGGCGGCTCAGCATACAAGGAAGGATTGGAAAACACTCTGACCCTGGACGCACACTTCGAACATCCCCACCGCAGTTTCCGCAGCATTCATGTGGCCGGTACCAATGGAAAGGGCTCCTGCTCGCATACGCTTGCCGCCATACTGCAAGAGGCAGGATACAGGGTCGGGCTCTATACCTCGCCCCATCTGGTGGATTTCCGGGAGCGCATCCGGATTAATGGACAGCCTATACCCGAGGAATACGTCATCCGTTTTGTAGAGCAGGAACGTGGCTTCTTCGAACCCCTCCATCCCTCTTTCTTTGAGCTGACCACTGCCATGGCCTTCCGCTACTTTGCCGATGAGAAGGTGGATGTAGCCGTAATCGAGGTGGGACTAGGCGGACGCCTGGACTGTACCAATATCATCCGTCCGGATGTATGCATCATCACCAACATCAGTTTTGACCATACCCAATTCCTGGGGGACACCTTAGCAAAAATCGCAGGAGAGAAGGCAGGAATCATCAAAAGCGGTATCCCCGTTGTAATCGGCGAGACCACTCCCGAAACGAAACCGGTATTTCTGGAAAAAGCACAGACAACGGGTGCTCCCATCTACTTTGCCGAGGAGAATGACCGTGAAGACTATCCCGGAATAGAATACGAACTGAAAGGACTCTACCAGCAGAAAAATGCCCGGACCATCCTCACCGCCCTCCCGCTACTGAAAGAAGCCGGCTACCGGCTGGACGGACAAGCAGTGCGCAGTGGCTTTGCCCGTGTGGTGGAACTGACGGGCTTGATGGGACGCTGGCAAAAACTGCAGGACTCGCCCACCCTGATTTGTGACACCGGCCACAATGTGGGAGGCATCACCTACATTACAGAACAACTGAAACAGCAGGCTTACCGCCAGCTACACATCATCATAGGCATGGTGAATGACAAGGATATACGGGGGGTACTGGCCCTGCTGCCCCGGGAAGCGACCTACTACTTCACCAAAGCCAGCGTGAAGCGAGCATTGCCCGAAAGCGAACTACAGGAGCTTGCCGAAGCAGCAGGTCTGGAAGGACATTGCTATCCTGATGTACCTGCCGCCGTGCGGGCTGCACAAGAAAAAAGCCTCCCGGAAGATTTCATCTTCGTGGGAGGCAGCAGTTTCATTGTGGCCGACTTGTTAGCGAACCGCGATGCACTCAATCTCTACTAAGGCATCTTTGGGCAGCGCCTTCACTGCCACAGCCGAACGTGCCGGGAAAGCACCGTCAAAATAAGTGGCATATACCTTGTTCATATCAGCGAACAAGGACATGTCTGCCAGGAAAACGGTTGTCTTCACAATATTCGCCATGCTCAGACCTGCCTCTTCCAGGATATGCTTTATATTCTCCAAGGACTGGCGGGCTTGCGCTTCCGCACCTTCAGCCATCACTCCGGTAGCTGCGTCAATAGGCAACTGACCTGATACAAATACCATTCCGCCGGCTTCGATAGCCTGGCTATAAGGGCCTATGGCGCCCGGTGCCTTCTGGCTGCAAATCACTTTCTTCATGATTGTCAAAGTTTGTTTTTATTAATAATCGAGTCTATTTTCCTTTTTTGAAATAAAAAAATCCGAAGTATATGCAGTATTCCGGAAATCCACGCATTTTATAAATAAAACAACGTAATTTCACTCATAACCTGTTATACCTAGACTTAACTCATTTAACACGGGGGAGTTCCCCAAAACAGAGGCTCTGCTTGCGAAAGCAGAGCCTTTATTCTATCCCATCCCTTTACTTGCAATGCTTCTCAATCAAAGCATCCACATTGGGGTCACCCAATTCCTTTGCCTTGGCAAAGCTGGCACAAGCTTCCTTATCCTTCTTCATCTGCAGCTGGGCGATACCCATCAGACGATAGGCCTCGGCATAGTTAGGGTCTTTCTCCAAGGCAGTCTTCAGCACATTCAACGCCTCCTCGTAACGTCCCACGCGAAGATTCACCACTGCCAGTTCGGCACGGTAGGTCAAATCCTCCGGATTCAGTTCGATGGCCTTCGCCATATCGTCCAGCGCACGCTGGTACTGCTTGGCCTTCAAGGCAGCCTGCTCACGGTAATAGTAGAACATGTCGTTCACTTTACCGTTCACGGCATTGTAATAGGCGTCATAATCCAACATGGCATTACGCGCCTGGTCTGCATTCATGCGGGCTTGGGCACGCTCCAGCAAGTAAGGGGCAGCTTCCTCCGTATAGGGCTGGGTAAAGCGGGCCACACAGCTGTCCATCAGAGCCAGTACCTCTTCGGCAGGCGCCTGCATCAATTCCTTGGTCTTGGCGGCACTGAAGAAGGTAGCCGGAGAGGCCAGAATGGTCTTGTTCACTTTATCATAGCTGGTAAATGCCGACGGATAGTCCTGCTTGGCAAACTGGATGTCACCCTCCAATTGGACATAAACCGGAAGCTCGTCAATGGCTATCGCTTTCCGTACCTCGCCCAGAGCTTTGTCGAGCGACCAATCCTTATAAACTTTCTCGGGCTTGCCCAATGCATAATTATAGATTATCTTGGCCCGGTTGTAATACACATCATCTTTCTTTGCAGCAACCTCCAAAGCCTTATCCATATCTGCGGCAACCTTATCCATGGAAACATCTTCACGGGACATGAACAGATGCTGGGAAGCACGGCGCAGATAACCGTCGGCACTGGCAGGATATTGTGCAATGAAATCATTCAGAGTCTCCATATACTTCTCCGGAGACAGTTGGGAAGAAGCCATGTAGAGGAATACCAAAGCCTGCTCTTCGGTATCGGGCAATGCCTTCTTGATACCGATGCCCTTCAATGACATATCTCCATAAGACAATGCGGAGATATTCTGCGACATGGCGAAATTGGCATCAATAGCATAGCAGATGGTAGCCGTGTCTTGTCCGGAGGACTTCTGCGCAAGGCCGAAGACCTGCCCGTCCACAGTCATCAGCGGACAACTCACCATCTTGTCCTTCAGACGCATATCGAGCGTATAATAGGAATAGTTGCCGGAAATCTTATCAGCTTCCTTTACTTTCCCGGCAGTGTAGGAACGGTCTTTCTGGGTGGAATAAGGCAGCAGATATACATCCGCACCGGCAGCCGGAGCCACAGCAGCCAAAGTGAGTGCCGTGACTTTCTTTCCGGGGATACCGACACGGAACTTGACAACATCGTACATGTCATCGACCCCCATAATGGCCTCCACCGGCATCTGTGTCCCGTCCGAGCTCATCACAACGGCGCGCTGGGCACCTTTGAACAAGGTGTAGTCAGAAAGCGCAACGCCATCTTCAGTGACAAAAAAGCCGTTTCCAGTATTCAGTATCTTATCGTTCTGGTCGTAGGTCACCACCGAAAAAACGGCACGTTTGGCTTTGTCTACCCACTTCGGGGCTTGTGCCACACTCCACTGAGCCAATAAACAGAGAGTGAGCATCAACAGCAATTTCTTTTTCATATCTTAGTTGGTTCTTTGTTTTACCGCTTCATAAATCAAAATGCCGGCTGCAACGGAAACATTGAGGGACTCGATGGTTCCCAACATGGGAATCTTCACCCACTCGTCACACAACGCCAGGTTGTCATAGGACACCCCCTTGTCTTCGGCACCCATAATGATGCACATCGGACCGGTATAGTCGGCTTTGGTATAGTCGTAATCGCCTTTCTCCGTGGCTGCCACGATATGGAAACCACTATTCTTGAGGAATTGCAGGGTCTCTTTCAAGCTGTGTTCGCGGCAAACGGGCAAAGTGTGCAAGGCTCCTGCCGAGGTTTTCATGGCGTCTGCGTTGACTGATACACTGTTCCGTGCAGGGATAATCACGGCATCTACCGCCGCACACTCGCAAGTACGGGCAATGGCACCGAAATTGCGGACATCCGTGATGCCGTCGAGCATCACAAACAGAGGATTCTTGCCCTGCTCGAAAAGGAAAGGTACCAAGTCCTCCGTCTTCTGGTAAGTGACTGAAGAGATGAAGGCAATTACTCCCTGGTGATTCTTCCGCGTCACGCGGTTGATGCGTTCCACCGGAACGCGCTGTACCGGTATCAAAGTCCCTTTCAAGACAGCGAACAGCTCTTTTGACAAATCACTCTGAATGTCCTTCTTTACCAATATCTTGTCTATCTCTTTTCCTGCCTGAATGGCTTCTATCACGGCACGAACGCCGAAAATCATTTCACTGTTATCAACCATATATGGGTATTTACTATTTGACGATTTACTATTTACTATTTGATACTTCCAGCAATGCTCTGGCATTGTTCAGTGCGGCTTCGGTCAGCTTAGCACCACTCAGCATATGGGCTATTTCTTCCACACGTTCATCGTCGGTCAGACGACGGATGTGACTGTTTGTTTCCGTCTCGTTGTCCTGCTTGTACACCTTATAATGGGCGCATCCGCGGGCAGCAATCTGGGGCAGATGGGTGATACTGATTACCTGGCGGTCCTGCTCGCCC
>ERZ773217.2575-NODE-2575-length-11680-cov-4.113892_pt1 | contig 11680 bp, 10 predicted proteins | sample MGYA00580995_ERZ773217 | MGnify/ENA primary metagenome ERZ773217 (study PRJEB29015, sample SAMEA2737772) | human gut metagenome | biome: human gut; feature: human-associated habitat; material: faeces | place: China | collected 2012 ...
CCAATCAGTTGTCGTTATTTGATTTTGCATAAACATTTGTTTTGCCAGATAAAGATGGGATGCTCCGTCGTGCTTTGGAGAGAATCATCCAGCTGTATACCGATAAATCTCATTTTGTATATGAATTACTTCAGAATGCGGAGGATTGTGGTGCGTCAAAAATCAAGTTCTTTCAGTATGAAGATAGATTAGAAGTGCTGCATGATGGTAGACCTTTTTCACTTAATAATCTTCAAGGATTATGTGATATTGGTAAATCAGATAAAATAAATGACCTAAATCAGATTGGAGAGTTTGGTGTAGGTTTTAAATCTGTGTTTGGAATATGTGAAATCGTTAAATTATTCAGTCATCCAAGAGATGTTGATTATGCAATGCTTGAATACTGCATCCGTGAGGATCTGAAACTGAAACGTCCACGTCTGATGGCTGTTCTTGATCCGATCAAGCTTGTGATCGATAATTATCCGGAAGGCGAAGTAGAATATCTGGAAGCTCCGAACAATATGGAGAATGAAAAACTGGGAACCCGTAAAATACCGTTTGGCAGAGAACTCTATATTGAGAGAGAAGACTTCATGGTAGATCCGCCTAAGAAATATAAGAGAATGTTCCCGGGCACAGAGGTTCGTCTTATGAACGCATATTTTGTAACCTGTACAGGATATGAAGCTGATGAAGATGGAATTGTACGTGTTGTACACTGTACTTATGATCCTGCAACAAAGGGTGGCAATGCACCGGATGGCAGAAAAGTAAAAGGAACCATTCACTGGGTAGAAGCAAGTCAGGCAGGAAAAGCAGAAGTACGTCTCTATGAGAATATCGTAGACGAGGAGAAGGGTGTATACAACAAAGAAGATGGTTCTCTGAATGTAAATCCGAACTCTCTGACAAAAGTTACTGCATATGTAGAACCAGCACTTATGGAAGCAAAAGGCTATGACAGCTTCCAGTTCGTAAGAACAGGATTTTTCTGTGCAGATATCCATGATTCTAAAGAGGGTGCACCGGTATTCAACCGTATCGTGTCTCTGAAGAGCTCATTTAAACTTCCGAAAGCATAATGAGACTGAAATAGTAATATAATCAGAATAAAAAGGGAATGTTGCTTTTACGATTGTATAATCGTGAAGTAACATTCCTTTTTGGTTACGTTACTGTGAACGGTAACGTTTATTCTTCAGATTCAGATGCAGCGTCCATAGTCTCTTCAAAATTCTCGGGTTCATCGGCATCTTCTTCCTCTTCTGCATCTTTAATCTCAACTTCAGCAGCTTTATCGGAAGATTTCTCAGAATCGTCTGTATCAGCATCTTCTTCAGCTTCTTCGCTTTCGGTGTCATCTGTTGCAGACTGCTCGCCTGTATGTTCCCAGGACTGGAAATCTTCGGCAGGTTCTTGATCTTCCTTAGCAGTTTCCTTTTCATCAGTCAGATCGAAATCATCAAAGTCATCTTCAAAATCAAAATCCTCTTTACAGGATCCTTTTTTGGCAATAAGGGCAGCTACAGCACCGGCAGCAGCTGCTGTAAGGGCACCTATTGCAACATATCCCCAGTATTTATTAATTTTAGCCATGATAATCATAAACTCCTTTCTGATATTCTCCTATTTTTGACAGCGAGTCAGGATAAAAATATCTTTTACTCCTGACACCATTTTATTCAGCTATAGGTTATTGTTATTTTAATACTTTTCAGATAAAAAGAAAAGCGAAATTTTATGGAAAGAGTTAATGAAAGCAGTTGCATACCAAAAAGATACAAGGTATACTATGACAGGAAAGAAGAGGTTATTATGAGAAAAATTATTTTGGCATCTGCTTCACCCAGACGAAAAGAACTGTTGGAACGGGCTGGCGTGGATTTTGAAGTGCTGCCTGCATCAGGTGATGAGAATCGTATCTCAGACAATCCGGGAGAGGCAGTAAAACAGCTGGCTTCGGATAAAGCAGCTTCTGTTATCCGCACTATGAAAGATAGTGCCGACGGAACAATTGTGATCGGATCTGACACAGTGGTAGTGTTTGAGAATGTGATCCTTGGCAAACCTCATGATACAGAGGATGCAGTGAATACATTAAAGAAACTTCAGGCAAATACTCATCAGGTATATACCGGTGTTTCTGTATGGGAAAAGAAAGAAAAAGTCTGGACAGAACATACTTTTTATGAAAGTACAGATGTGACGTTTTATCCGGTTTCAGATGAGGAGATCAGAGAGTATGTTGCTACAGGAGAGCCTATGGATAAGGCTGGAAGCTATGGCATCCAGGGACTTTTCGGAATTTATGTAAAGGGGATCAACGGAGATTACAATAATGTGGTAGGACTTCCGGTTGCCAGATTATTTTATGAAATGAAGAAATCAGGAATTAACTTAAGAGGATGACAAAAGATGATTAAAGCATGTATATTTGATTTGGATGGAACACTGGCTGATACGCTGGATTCCATGGCTTATGTGACTAATATTATTATGGAAAAATTCGGGTTGAAAACACTTCCGGTGGATAATTTCAGATATTACAGCGGAGAAGGGGCAAATATGCTGATCCGCCGCGCGCTTAAGGATGCGGGGGATCCGGAACTTGCGCATTATGATGAGGGACAGAAGCTTTACCGGGAAATGTTTGAAGCAGATCCGATGTATAAAGTAGTTCCCTATAAGGGAATGCCGGAAACCTTAAAGAAATTGAAGGAACATGGAATGAAGCTGGCAGTTTGTTCAAATAAACCTCATCCTGCAGCTGTGAAAGTAATTGCGCAGCTTTTTGACGGGGAATTTGATATGGTAGTTGGTCAGAGCGAAGCAATCCGCAGGAAACCGGCACCTGATGGTCCGCTTATGGTTGCGGAGAAATTTGGTGTAAAACCGGAAGAATGTATGTATGTGGGAGATACAAGTACAGATATGAAGACCGGTAAAGCAGCAGGAATGTATACAGTAGGTGCGCTATGGGGCTTTCGTGACCGAAAAGAACTGAATGAGAATGGAGCAGATCTTGTCGCTGAGAAACCGACAGATCTGGTAAAGATTTGCGAGGAACATGGAAATGATTAAGCTGGTTGCAAGTGATCTGGATGGGACGTTACTTTTACATAAGGCACAGTCTCTGCCTGAAGAAATTTTTTCGCTGATCAGGCAGTTAGAGGAACTGGGGATTATGTTTGTAGCAGCCAGTGGAAGGCAATATCCGAATATGACAAAGCTGTTTGCACCTGTTGCTTCAGAGATTTCCTATATTTCGGAGAATGGTGCACTGGCAGTGGATCATGGAGAGGTACTGTATCAGGATTCTTTTGACAGAAAGCTGGCAGGGGAGATTATTTCTGCAATCCTGGAAAAGAAGGATGCCGAGTTTACCTGTTCTGCAAAGGATTACCACTACCTGATGCCGAAGACAAAGAGATTTCATGACCATATGTTATATGAAGTAAAAAATGAATGCAGATTTGTAAACAGCATGGAAGAGATGACGGCTCCTATCATGAAGCTGGCTGTGTTTGAACCGGCCGGCCTTACAGAAGAATCTGTGAAATACTGGATGGACAGATTTGGAAAAGAATGTGTTGTTGTCACTTCGGGAAATGAGTGGATTGATTTTATTCCTTTTGGAACAAACAAGGCAAAAGGAATCAGAGAATATCAGAAAAGATATCATATTTCGCCGGAAGAATGTATTGCGTTCGGAGACGAATATAATGATATAGAGATGCTTAAAGCGGTAAAATATGGCTTTGCCATGGAGCATTCCAAGGAGGGGGTACGGGCAGCTACGTCCTATATGACAAAACAGGTTGAACCGGTCCTTGAGAAGCTGATCCGGGCAAAGGGAAAGATTGAGGAGGTTATTTAAATTGTTTACAGAAGAATGTATTAATACGTTTCTTGAAAATCAGGAGCAGCTTTTTCCACAGGCGGTAGCAGAATCATATGAAGCAGCGGAAGCATTCCTTGAGGATTGCATGGCGCAGGTTGTGGATTCTATTGAAGAAGTGAGAGAATATCTGGAAGAGTCAGGCGCTGATGTGGAAGGAATGTCAGATGAAGAACTGGAAGATGCAAGTGAAGTATTTGCTCTGCCGGATGGAAAATATCTGATAGTAGAAGGATAAAAACTGTTCGGTCAAATTATGGATATCACGTGATATATTGGAGAAATAACTGTAAAACACAGTTCGGTCCCTGAATATTGGAGAAAATTGAACTCTGATACTCAGGGGCTGAAGTTGTTTTAAGGGAGAAAATACAGATTACATTTACGGAAAATGTGATGCTATAATGCTTTTATACAGAGAAAAAACGATGCTGTGGTCTGTGATGGGAATGAAAAGGGCAGACAGACACAGAAGCATCACAGAACTGTAATTATTCAGTACCTTCAGAGCGGATGCTGAATAATTACAAATTTTATTATAAATGAAAAGGAGGACTACAGATGGAGAGAAAGAGATTTCTTGCAGTTGTAATGACTGTGATGATGGTTATTTCAATGATTCCATCCATGGTTTTTGCGGCAGCTCCGTCAGGAGAATTGGGCGGTAAGCTTAAGATTAAGGGACTTGCAGCTGTAGGCGTAGTGTTGAGTGCAGATTATGCAAAGGTTACACCGGAAGAGGTTACGGATGAAGATTTCACTTTTTCCTGGTCAAGACAGACCGGGGAGAAGGAGTTAACACAGGTAGGTACTGAGAAGACCTATACGATCACTCAGGATGATCTGGGATGCAGACTGGTGCTTGATCTGACCCCTGTAGATGGAAGCGGACTGACAGGTATTCTTACTGCAAAGACGTTAGAGGTAGCTGCAACTGAAGAAGAGGCGAAAGCAGTGGAACAGGAAGCAGAGGATACACAGCAGACAGAAACGGCAGATGGAACAGAGAATGCACAGCTGGAAGAAACGGCAGATGGAACAGAGGATGCACAGCTGGAAGAAACAGCAGATAATGCAGAAGGCAGTCGGGATTCTGAAAATCAGGATGTAGATAGAACAGAAGATGTACAGCAGAATGCAGGGAATGAACAGGAAGATGACTCTCAGAACACAAAAGGTCAGCCGGAGGAAACAACAGAAGGTACTGATGATTCCCAGATGAAAATTTATACAGAAGATCAGCTGCAGGTGGATGAGAACGGAAATGTGCAGACAGATGGATCAGAGAAAGATGGACAGGCAGCAGGTGAAGACGATAAAGATCAAAAGACTTACGAAGCGACTGCCACTGTAGAGGATAGCGAAGATCAGATCTGTGATTTTGGAACAGTAAAGAGTGATCTTGAGGATGTGGAAGCACAGTATGTGCAGATTACGAACACCGGAAATGAGAACTTGAATTTTCAGGAGATCAGTCCGGAACATTTTATGGTTCAGGATATTACAGAACCGCTGAGTGCAGGTGAATCTGTAAGCGTATGGATACAGCCGAGGGAAGGGCTGGAACCGGGTAAATATGATGATATGATCACATACCGGACGGAAGAAGGTATTGAGGTTTCTTTTGAAGCGAAGATTGCAGTTGAAGGTGAGGATGATTCATCAGATGACGAAGATCTGAAGCCTTCGGATGAGCCTTCTGCAGAACCGACAGAGACGCCGGATGACAGCGAGGCTCCATCGGCAGGTGACAATGCAGATGCATCTCTTGAGGCACAGTCTCTTGACGTAAATACAGGAAGTCTTAATTTCAGCGATATCGAAGAAAATTATACACAGGCCAATGAGACACTGTCCGTAACCGTAACAAATACAGGGGATGGAACTGTCACTTTAAAGATACCGAAATCAGATTATTTTGAGGTGATGAACGAAGATGGAAGTGAAGCTGTATCAGGAATACAGATTGCAAAAGGTGATTCTCTTATGTTCATGGTACAGCCAAAAACCGGTCTGACGAAGGGTGATTACAGTGATACCCTGATATTTGAAAGTGAAGAGGATTCGGAAGTAGCAGCGCAGGTAACTGCGGAAGTATCTGTAAAAGAGGCAGAACAGGAACAGATCACAGCAGTTCAGGCAGATCCGGAATCTTTCAGTTATGATGATCTGAAGGAAGGTTATGATACTCCTGAAGCGACGACCATTACACTTACCAATACAGGAAATACAACTGTTTCGCTGATGCAGCCATATGCAGAGTATTTTGATATTGGGGAACTTTCGGCATCAGTGCTGGAGCCGGGAGATTCTGCTGCATTTACAGCAGTACCGGTGACCGGTCTGAAAGTCGGCAATTATCTGGACAGTATTCAGATAGCCCAGACCAGTTCGGAAGGACAGGAAGATGTATTAACAACGATCAAAGCTTCTGCGACTGTTTCGGAAGTGAAAAAGATTTATAAATTATCCGTAACACCGGAAGAACTGAATTTTGGAAAAGCAAAAGAAGGATATAGTGAGGCACCGGAAGCGCAGAAAGTTACAGTGACGAATGAGGGGAATACAAATGTAACTTTAAATGCACCGTCAGGTAAAAACTTTAAAATCGGGAAACTTTCAGCCACAGAGCTTGCACCGGGGGAGAGCTGTACATTTAAAATCCGCCCGAAGGCGGGTTTAAAGGCCGGCTCCTATACAGAGTCAGTTGTGATTGATAATGAACAGCAGATCAGTGCAGAAGTGAAAGTTCAGTTTACGGTTAAAGCTACCCGCAAGGCGAAAATTGCAGATCCGGCAGATAATAAGATTACAGGAATCAGTTCAGATGGATACACAACACAGTCAAAGATTACATTTACAGCAGTCGGAGCGGGTATGGACAATGAAAGTCCGGGAAAGGGAGATGTCCGCTATGTACCGTATAACTGGAAAGTGATCAATACAAATAGCTGGAGCAGTGCACCTTATACTGCTGCATTTGGAATTACGAAAGCTGGAACCTACACATTGACAGTTACATTTGACCGTCAGAAGTATAATGGAAGTGAATGGGAGAATACAGGGGAGCAGGATACTAAACAGGTGAATTTCAGTATTACACAGGCACAGACTGTAACTGCAACTCCGACTCCGCAGCCGAATGGAGCAAGTGCGAAAACAGCGGTAAAGACAGGAGATACGACTAATATCACACCGTTTGTGATTATTCTGGCGATTGCAGCAGGATGTATTGTGGGAGTTGTGGTATACAAAAGACGAAAGAAATAAGAGTTATCTGAAGAAAAAATACAGGGGAATATGTAAAATATAAAATTATTAGCACTCATTTTTAGTGAGTGCTAATTTTTTCTTGACTTTTGGAATAAATGGTATTACTATATCTTTCAGAGAAGCAACTTACAGGAGTCAAAAGCTATTTCAAAGGATAAACAGGAGAGGATAGTTTTGGCTCCGGAGGCAGAGCAGATAAGAATGCAGTATATTGACAGATAAAGTTGCGGCAAATGATTAAAAACAAAAAGGAGTGTGGACAGCATGGCTGTAAAACATGGAAATTTATCAATTAACAGTGAAAATATTTTCCCAATCATCAAGAAATGGTTATATTCCGATCATGATATTTTTGTAAGAGAGCTGGTCTCCAACGGATGCGATGCGATTACTAAACTGAAAAAACTGGAAGTAATGGGAGAATATACTTTTCCGGAAGGATACAAACCGGAGATTCAGGTAATTGTTAATCCCGATGAGAAAACTCTGAAATTCATCGATAATGGTATTGGCATGACTGCTGATGAAGTAGAGAAATACATTACCCAGATTGCTTTTTCAGGTGCAACTCAGTTTCTTGAGAAATATAAAGACAAAACTACAGATGATCAGATGATCGGTCATTTTGGACTTGGATTTTATTCTGCATTTATGGTGGCGGATGAAGTGCATATTGATACACTTTCCTATACAGAAGGTGCACAGCCTGTACACTGGTCCTGCGATGGCGGAACAGAATATGATATCCAGGAAGGTAACAAGAATACGATTGGTACAGAAATCACCCTGTTCCTGAATGAAGACTGCTTGGAATTTGCAAATGAGTACCGTATGCGTGAGATTCTTGAGAAATACTGTTCCTTCATGCCGGTTCATATTTACCTTTCCAAAGCAAATGCACCTCAGGAATATGAGACAATTGATGAATCTGAGTTAAGAGACGATGATGTAGTTGTTGAACATATTCATGAGGAAGCAAAGACAGAAGAAAAAGAAAATGATAAAGGTGAAAAGGAAGTTGTTGAAATTTCTCCTGCAAAGGATAAAGTAAAGATCAATAAACGTCCGGTTTCCATCAGTGATATTAATCCGCTCTGGATGAAGCATCCAAATGAATGTACAGATGATGAATACAAGGAATTTTACCGCAAGGTATTTATGGATTATAAGGAACCGTTATTCTGGATACATCTGAATATGGATTATCCGTTTAATTTAAAAGGTATTCTGTACTTCCCGAAGATCAATACAGAGTATGATTCCATTGAAGGAACGATCAAACTTTATAACAATCAGGTATTTATCGCAGATAATATCAAGGAAGTAATTCCTGAATTCCTGCTTCTTCTGAAAGGTGTGATCGATTGTCCGGATCTTCCATTGAACGTGTCACGAAGTGCATTGCAGAATGACGGATTTGTACAGAAGATTTCTGAATACATTTCCAAAAAAGTGGCAGATAAGCTTACCGGAATGTGCAAGACTGACAGAGAATCTTATGAGAAATACTGGGATGATATTAGTCCGTTTATTAAATATGGCTGTATTAAAGATGCTAAGTTTGCAGAGAAAATGGGAGATTATGTACTCTTTAAGAATCTTGATGGCAAATATCTCACATTAAAGGACTGCATTGAAGAGAATAAAAAAGAAACAGAAGAAACTGAGGCTCAGACAGAAGAAAAGAAAGAAGATGCAGCAGAGTCTGAAAACAAAGACAATGCGGAAGCGAAAGAACCTGAGAAGACAGTAATTTTTTATGTAACTGATGAAGTTCAGCAGAGTCAGTATATCAATATGTTTAAGGAAGCAGGAAAAGATGCCGTTATCCTGAAGCATAATATTGACAGTGCATTTATTTCCAGTCTTGAGCAGAAACATCAGGAAGTACAGTTTAAGCGTATTGATGCGGATCTGACCGAAGAAATGAAGGGTGAGGGTACTGCCGATGAAGAAACTGTCAAAGCACTGACAGAACTTTTCCGTAAGAGCCTTAATAAAGATAAACTGGAAGTACATGTTGAGAATCTGAAAAATGAAAATGTATCAGCAATGATGACTCTTTCCGAAGAGAGCCGCCGTATGCAGGATATGATGAAGATGTATAATATGTATGGAATGGATCCGAATATGTTTGGCGGACAGGAAACACTGGTTCTGAATGCGAATCATCCATTGGTTAAATATCTGGCAGAGAATCAGGAATCTGACAAGGCTCCGCTTATCTGTGAACAGTTGTATGACCTTGCGATGATGAGCCATAAACAGCTTTCACCGGACGAAATGACCAGATTTGTTCAGAGAAGCAATGAAATTTTGTTGATGATTACAAAATAAAATAGAAAGCAGGCAATTTGCCGGCAGATCAATGAGAGGACAGATACGCCTGTCAGAATAGCAGAATATCAAATAAGGAGCAGAGAATAACTTTTGCTCCTTATTTTTGTGGAAAACAATTACATTGGTATTGACAAATGTCTTATGAATTCCTATTATTAAGTTGCCGATATTTTAATGAATATGCCGAATCCGCAGAAAATATAACGGGTTACAGAGAATAGTGACTGCAATGGTGCTTCCGGGCAGCCAATATCGTGACTTTCATTTACTTATAGAGAAATGTGTGTAAATAAATGAGATATCCAAATCTGTAAAAACACAGATTATGGAAGTTACAGGAGGAACGATGTATGAGTGCAGTTTATGGAGTTATTAGAAAATTGGGTGCAACATCAAAGTATAAAGGATATTATTATGTTGTGGATGCAGTAGAAATGGCACAGAAAATTTATGAGCGACCGGTAAAAGTCACCAAAGATATTTATCCGGTCATTGCAAGAAAATATAAATCAACGCCGTCTAATGTAGAACACAACATAAGAACACTGGTAAACTTATGTTGGATGAATCATAAGGATACACTGGAAGAAATGGCAGGGTGTACAATGGCAGATAAACCGACGAACAGTGAGTTTATAGATATTCTGGTCTATTATCTGCGTTATTCGGATAAAGACTGATAACAGAATCTACTCATAATTTCTCACAGGGAATGTGATGACTGGAGAGAAAAACAGTCATGGAATCATCCCAGAGATGTTCCAGACGTTTATCCGGACTGAATGAAGTATAAGAAACACCTGTTGTACATAAAAGGGACTGGTTCTTGTACCGGATATTCAGATAAAAGCTTTGTACAGGAATATCTGCAATATGCTGTTCATTTTTTAACAACGACTGTGTCTGATCATGAGAAAGTTCAAATACAATCCTGAAATTCAAAGGTGTGCGTCTGCCGCGTATGATAGAAAAACAATAAGGTTTTACATCATGCCAGAGGGAATATTCTGTGGAATTCTCCTCAAAAGCAGCCTTTGTGTCAGTATCAAAGAAATCGTAATGAAGTTTTCCGTTTATGGTAAAAGTGTTGAAGGTTGTCACAGATGCCTCGACAAGAGAAAAACGGTCAAATACCTCACCGATCAGGAGTTTATTCATAAAATCTTTTACATCAGTAATTTTTAAAGCAAGCATACAACACCTCTCTGATAACATGATTTACAGCTGTTCAGAATTAAAAAAAGACTTCTGGATTGCTGCATATTTCTGAACATATTTTGTGGATCAGGCAGCGCTTCCTGCACTTTGCGGGAAGCGTCTTTTTATTATAAAGCACTTTTGAAAAAAAGAACAGTGTTTTTATTAAAAAGTCTTTTCAAACGTAAAGCGGTGTGATAAGATATATCTGGTATTGAATACTACATATAATGGAAAAGAGGACGATATAATTGAGATATAAGATTATCATAGATAGTTGTGGAGAACTTTTGGATGAATGGAAAGATGATGAACATTTTGAATCAGTCCCTCTGACTTTGATGGTGGGAGCTGAGCAGATCATAGATGATGAGACGTTTGACCAGGCGGCTTTTCTTAAGAAAGTGGCTGACTGCCCGGAATGCCCGAAGTCAGCCTGCCCGTCACCGGAGAGATATATGAAGGCGTATGATTGTGAGGCAGAGCATATTTATGCAGTAACTTTATCTTCTGAATTGAGTGGATCTTATAACAGTGCATTGCTTGGTAGAAATCTTCTTCTGGAGGATCATCCGGATAAAAAAATCCATATATTTAATTCACGTTCCGCATCTATCGGACAGAGCCTGATTGGAATGAAAATCCAGGAATGTGAAGAAGCGGGAATGAGCTTTGAAGAGGTGGTGTCAACAGTAGAACACTATATTGAAGGACAGCATACATTCTTTGTACTTGAGAACCTTGATACATTGAGAAAGAATGGACGCCTCAGCAAGGTGAAAGCTTTAGTGGCAAGTGCATTAAAGATCAAGCCGGTTATGGGATCTACAGATGATGGAAATATCTGTCAGCTGGATCAGGCAAGAGGAATGAACCGTGCCATGATCAAAATGGTGGAACAGGTGATAGCAAAAACTCCGGACAGTGCTGAAAAAGTGCTGGCAATCAGTCATTGCAACTGTCCTGCAAGAGCACAGGTGCTCAAGG
>ERZ773217.2583-NODE-2583-length-11630-cov-2.661685_pt1 | contig 11630 bp, 9 predicted proteins | sample MGYA00580995_ERZ773217 | MGnify/ENA primary metagenome ERZ773217 (study PRJEB29015, sample SAMEA2737772) | human gut metagenome | biome: human gut; feature: human-associated habitat; material: faeces | place: China | collected 2012 ...
ATGTGAAAACATTCGCCGCTATTTGCAAATGGGACCTTCGGCCCGCTTCGGCGATCCGCTCGTCGCCGATGCCAGGCCGTTGCTGCGCAATATCGTCGAGACGGCCGACCGCGTCGTTGCGGGGGAATCGGACCTTTCGGCCTCGCTGCGTTTCGGTCACGACACCTATGTGGTTCCGCTGCTGGCCCTGCTGCGCGCCGAGGGAGCCTATGCCCGCGTGGAGTCGCTCGACGACGTAGCTGCGGCGTGGAACGCCCATACGGTGACGCCGATGGGAACCAACGTCCAGTTCATCTTCTTCCGCAATCCCGAAACGGGGGACGTGCGCGTCCGCGTGCTGCATAATGAGCGCGACGCCAATCTGCCCCTCGCCGGAGGCCCTTACTATCCGTGGAAAGAGCTGAAGAGATACTGTGAAGCGTTGTACGGAGCGGAAAACTGAAAAAGATGACGAATTGATTTGGTTTTTGGGCGGAAATGTATATCTTTGAGCGATCAAAGGTTTGAACCATGTACATTTCCAGACTGGCATTTGTGCTCGCGGCATTGTCGGCCGCGTCGTGTATCGACAAGGATGTTGACAATACCGAATTTTATGAAAAGTATGCCAGGGGATTCGACAACCGGACGACCGTGGCGGTGAATATCGCTTCCGAGGTTGCCGGCGAGTATTATGCGGTCTATTTCGGGAATCCCTACGATGGGGAGTCGCTTGTGAAACAGCCTGCATTGACGGGTTTTACGCCTGTTTCGACCACGCTCGACGTGCCGAAGGACGTTGAAAGGCTGTATGTCGTGGCGCAGGGCGAGATGAAAAGTTACGAGGTGGGGAACCTGTCGATCTCGGCCGCTGCCCGGCCCGGCCCGCAGACCCGCGCCGCCGATGTGAATCCGGTCAGCGCCCGGGTTATGACGGCCGTCAACAGCATCTATTTTCCCGAAAAGACCAATAACGTCCGGGGCGACGACCTTTTCAAGTGCACCGACCTGGTGATCGACCGGACGCCGAGTTCGGGCGATTTCGACGAGGCGGAGATCTGGCTCACGTTTCTCGGCGACGGCGGCTGCCGCCAGAGCCAGCTTTTCGGCAAACTCTGGTTCTACACCTATCCCTCTTCGAAACAGGATGGGCTGACGCCCGGCGACTGCACCTTTTACGGGGTGAAGAACGGCGAAGTGGTCGCGATTCCCTATTCCGAGGTCCGGGCGCAGCGCAGCTGGGTTTTCTACACCCGGGAGGAGTTCTCGTCGAATATCGCCTCCTACAAGCGTTACAAACTGGGCGTATTCCCCAAGGGGCTGAACCTCGGGTTCGTTTACATCGGCAACAGCACGGTGAGCAACGGCGGATTCCGTTTCACCACGCCCCGGCTCAACGAGCGCGTGCAGGATTATACGCTGACGTACCAGGCCGACAAGAAGACGTTCCGGATCGTCGACCGGCATCTGGCCAACGGTTATATCTGCCACGTCACGGAGGGTGATTTTCAGGGCAACATCCTCGGCATGGAGAATCGCGTGGTGACCGAGAGCGCGAAATACGACGGCGACTACAACGACATTCTCTGCATGATCGAGAGCAACCCGAGGACCATCGCCCCCGGCGAGGAGGTCGAGATCGGCAACAGCGGCAACAAGGACCCCGAGGAGATCGCCTGCAAGACCTCCGTCGGGCTTTACCTGTTCGAGGACAATTATCCGTACCGCGGCGATTTCGACTTCAACGATGCGGTGGTTCAATATGAGATCAGGGATTACTACCAGTCGAAAAACCGGGCCAAGCAGATCACCGTGCAGCTGATGGCGACCGGATCGCATATGTCCAACAGTTTCGGATTCCGGGATTCGAAGGGTTTCCAGCCGTTCCTTTCCGGCCTGAAGGGCTATCGGAACGTCTATGCGGCGCAGGCTTTCGAACCCGTCGGCGAGCCTGTCGTGCAAACGCTTTACGGCGACGTGGTCCCCTGTCTGAAAAACGAATCGGAGTATTATATCTATCCGTCGAGCTTCAATACGACGGAGTATCCCAGCGTGCTGGACATTCCGCTTTCGGACCCCGACGACGCCTCGTGGAAGTTCGAATGGCCGCAGGAGATGCAGAGCATCGACGACTGCTACTGGTTCCTCAAAAGCGCTTCGGGCGGTTCTCGTGAAAAGGATTGGTACAAGCGTCCGAAGGATGCGGCCCTGCTGTTCGGGCGTTGACGTTCCCGGTTTGTGAGCGGCTTTCCGCACAAACTGTTAACGGGGCGGATGGGCTGTGCGTGACGTACGTTCCATCCGCCCCGTTTTTTTCGGTGCGCGAATCTCCTCATTTGAATTTGGGACCAGGCGGAGGCTCTCCCGCATATTTGCCGCTTACGGCATGAAGGGCTTTCCGGAAAGCCGGGATGCCCGGTTTACGGGGCTGTCCGCCGCTTTGGCGGCGACCGTGTGATGCGACTGCTGTGGCGGCCCGTTGTTCGCGCGCAGCCTCCGACCGCTGTTGTAACGACGGCGGGAAGGGGGCGGAAATGCCTCCGGTCCGGTTCGGAACGCGAGGGCCTGCCGGCTATTTAGTGGAAAATCGTTTTGACGATGATGCCTGTGGCTCCCTGGTGGCGGGTGGTGTAATCCTTGGCGATGCGGCTGGTTTTCTGCAGGAACTCCTCGTTGTCGCGCAGGGGCACGAACCACGTGCGCAACTGCTCGTAGTCGGTCACCGACCGGGCGGCGCCGAGCGTCACCAGATCGCGGGCCTCCTTGAATTTTTCGTAGTTGGGGCCGAAAGCGATCGGCAGACCGAACGTGGCGGCTTCGAGCGTGTTGTGGATGCCTACGCCGAATCCGCCGCCGATATAACCCCATTCGGCATAGCCGTAGGCCGAGGAGAGAATACCTACCGTATCGAGAACGAGCAGTTGTTTGCCATCGAACGATGTTTCGGTGGTGCATTGCGTCTTGCCGTCCAGCTTCTCGCCGGCCTCGAACATCTCGGAGGTTTCAGCGAGCAGGCGGTTGATGCGGCTTTCGTCCATTTCGTGAGGTGCCACGATGAATTTGACCGAGGGGTTATCGTTTATCAGGCGGATCAGAAGGTCTTCGTCCGGTCCCCAGGTCGAGCCGGCGATCAACAGACGGGTGCCGCCTTTGAACCGTTCGATGAGGTCGATTTTTTTCGCCGCAGCCGCAATTTCGGCAACCCGGTCGAAGCGGGTGTCTCCGGCGACTACGACGTTGTCGAAGCCCAGTTCTGCCAGTAATTTTTTGGAATCGTTGTTCTGAACGAAGATCGTGTCGAAACTTTCGAGTGCCATGCGCCAATAGCCTCCGTAGGGGCGGAAGAAGATCGAGTTGCGGCGGAAGATGGCCGATACGATGTAGCTGCGGATCGAGCGGCGGCGCAGCTCGGTGAGCAGGTTGATCCAGAATTCGTATTTGACGAAGATGGCGATTTCGGGGTGGGCGATGTCCAGAAAACGGCGGGCTTTGCGCGGTGTGTCGATCGGCAGGTAGAAGATGTAGTCGGCCTGATCGTAATTTTTGCGGATTTCGTAGCCCGAAGGGGAGAAAAACGTGAGCAGGATTTTGTATTCGGGATGTTCCTTGCGGATTTTTTCGATCAGGGGACGGCCCTGTTCGAATTCGCCCAGGGAGGCGGCATGTATCCAGATAATGCGAGCCGAGGGGTCGATGCTCTCTTTCATGCGGCGGAAGAGTCCTTTCCGGCCGTCGATCCAGAGTTTCGCCTTTCGGTGCCAGGGTGAGGCCAATGCAATGGCCCAAACGTAGAGTACCAGCCCCAAATTATAGATCCACATCCGCTTTCGTTTTGTGCGTCTTTATATCGCGGATGCAAAGATAAGATAAATTGTCAGAACTGCCAAATTACCAGTGGAGTTCGATGGCGTCTTCGATATAGCGCACCTCCGGTGTGCCTGCGGGGGCGGTTTCGACTGCGATCAGGTCGAATTGCACCTCTCCTGCGAACGGATTTTCTGTCAGATAAGCATTTGCGGCCCGGACGAGTGCCCGGCGCTTGTGCGAGTCGAGTGCCTGTTCCGGCGGGGTGAGGCCGTCCCGCCGGCGTGTCTTGACCTCGATGAAGTGGAGGGTGCCTTTTCTGGCAGCGACGATGTCCAGCTCGTAATGTCCTTGCCGCCAGTTGCGGTGGAGCAGGGTGAATCCGTGGTCGAGGAGCCACCGGGCGGCGGTCTCTTCGCCCAGCCGCCCGGTATGCTGTGTCGTGGTCATCGGTTCGTCGGAGAAAGCTGTCCTGATAAGGCTGAAATAAAGGCAAGGAGTTGTTTTTTATGAGCAGGAAAAGCTGTCCTGTTTTTTCGAAATATTTTTTCATGACCAGCAGCGAAATGAACCGTTCCCGGCGACTGTCGTAGAATTGTCGTGCGAAGTCGTTCGCATGGTCGATGATCTGTTGGGCCTGTTCGGGGTGCGCGATGTAGTAATCGATCTTCTCCTCCAGGTCGGAGTAGTCGTCCCTCACTTCGATGTAGTGGTAGCCGGGGCGCAGGCGTCCTTCCATGAACCAGGATTCGTTGCGAGGCCGGGGCATCACGGCGATCGAATTGGTGGACATGACCCACCGGATGTTGCTGGCGATGTCGTTGCCTTCGAACGTCATGATGAACTTCGAATCGAGGTGGGCGTAGAGCGTGATTTGTTTTGCTGTACCTGTTTCCTGGGCGCTGTGTCCGCTGCGGGTATCCGCCGTGTCGATGCGGGGATTGTCCCGGAATGTTTCGATGAAGCGCCGACGCTGCTCGCTACTCTTAACCGATCCCCGGAAAATCACCCGGTCGGCTTTCTCCGTAAACGGAATTTTGTCGTGCAGCCGGATATCTAAGCGGCAGCGGTCCAAGTTGAGCAATACGGAGTTATCTCCTTTGCCGGAAGCGGCTTCTCCCCCCCCCGGTCGATTTTTCGAGCCTTGATGATCGTCGGATGAAGCAGGTCGAAAACTCCGTCGCCGAAATAGGTCTGCCAACGCAGGGAATCGTCGAAAAAACGGGTGGTTTGGTAGGAGTCGAAAATATAGGCGCTGTGCCGGCCCCTGAACTTGTGTTCTTTCAGGGGTGTCGCTTCGGTCGGAGAGAGGCGCTCTGCGCCGGTCAAACGGTTGTAGTAATTGACGCGGTCGAGCACATAGTCCATGTCATAACGTTTCTCTCCGTCGCGCAGAATCTCTTCCAACCGGCTGCGGAGGAGCACCTTCGGTACGGCATAACGGGATAGCTGGGCGATGAAGTAGGGCAGCTTGATGTTCTTGCCGCCGTGCAGTCGGTTGAGAGCGGTCATTAATTCCATACTTGCGAATACGGTTTGTCAGGGATTGCGGAAAATACGGGGCATACCATAATTATAATAGGAATGACAGGTCGTCCCCGGCTTTCACCTCGTAGGGGGCGATGCCCTTCTTGAAAATACGCATCGGACGGCTGCCGATCAGTTCCAGTTTTCCGTTTTCATAATGAAGCATGCAGCCTTCGCGCAGGCCGACGACGTAGCGGCGCGGATTGGCCGTGATGTACTCCAGAATACGCTGCTCGCGGGTCTCTCCGGCGTGACCTTCGGGGTTGGCGTCCAGGTAGTGGGGGTTGATCTGGAACTTCACGGCCCCGATAGCCTTGAACGATTCCGGTTCGACGATGGGCATGTCGTTGGTGGTGCAGATCGTCGGGCAGCAGACGTTGCTGCCGGCCGACCAGCCGATGTAGGGCGTGCCGGCCTTGATCTTGCCGAGGATGGCTTTCAACAGCCCCTGCTCCTGCATTTTCTTGGTCAGGGCGAAGGTGTTGCCGCCGCCTACGCAGATGGCCTGCGCCTCGCGGATCATACGCCGGGGATCTTTCGAACGGTGTACGGAACGTACCTTGATGCCGTATTCCGCAAAACGGGCCTGCACTTTCGCTTCGTATTCGGCGTAGGAAAAGGTGATGCCTGCATAAGGGACGAAAACCACTTCGCGGACACTTCCGAGGAACTCGTCGATGCGGGGCATCGGGTATTTCAGATAGGGTTCTCCGGCGTTCGTGGAGTTGGAAATTAACAGTAGTTTCATAAAGTATTGATTTATATTGTGTTATATTGAATACGCGACCGAAGAACGGCAATTTCTTTGGTTGTAATGTCAAAAGTAATAAAAAAAGTGTTATTTTTGTGCGATTGTTTGATAGAAAGAATTTCAATTTTTAATAAATGATTGTTTAACTAAAAAATTAAAATTATGTCAGAAGTACAGTCAAAAGTTGTCGAGATCATCGTTGACAAATTGGGTGTTAAAGAGTCTGAGGTTACTCCGGAAGCGAGCTTCACCAACCACCTGGGAGCCGATTCACTCGACACCGTTGAGCTGATCATGGAATTTGAGAAGGCTTTCGATATCCAGATCCCTGACGAGGATGCAGAGAAGATCGCTACCGTTGGCGACGCTATCTCCTATATCGAGGCACACAAGAAATAATTTACGATTTTTCCAACCGGCAAACCTTAAAGCCTTAAATTTATGACAGAAAGACGAGTAGTCGTGACGGGTATCGGTACCATCAACCCGCTCGGCAATAATATTGCAGAGTTTTTTTCCAATCTCGAAAAAGGAGTTAGCGGCGCCGCGCCGATTACTCATTTTGATGCCGAGAAATTTAAGACGAAGTTCGCTTGTGAAGTAAAAAATTACGACTGGACGCAGCATTTCGACCGTAAGGAGGTGCGTAAATACGACCTCTTCACTCAGTATGCCCTCATCGCGGCCACGCAGGCTGTCGAGGATTCGGGACTCGATCTCGAGAAGGAGGACCTGGAGCAGATCGGCGTGATCTGGAGTTCCGGTATCGGAGGACTTAAGACGTTCTTCGATGAGTGTTTGGGCTACGCCGCAGGAGATGGAACTCCTCGGTTTAGCCCATTCTTTATTCCGCGCATGATCGCCGACATCGCGGCGGGCTACATCTCCATCAAATATGGTTTCATGGGCCCCAACTACTGTACGGTTTCGGCGTGCGCTTCGTCGAATCACGGTCTGATCGATTCGTTCAACGCCATCCGTTTCGGTGTGGCCGACGTGATGGTCGCCGGCGGTTCGGAGGCTGCCGTCAATGAACCCAGCGTGGGCGGTTTCAACTCCATGCAGGCTCTCTCGACGCGCAACGACGATCCGGTGCACGCTTCGCGTCCGTTCGATAAGGATCGTGACGGTTTCGTCATCGGCGAAGGCGCCGGTGCGCTGATTCTCGAAGAGTACGAGCACGCCAAGGCACGCGGTGCGAAGATTTACTGCGAGATGGTCGGCGGCGGCCGTTCTGCGGACGCATATCATTTTACCGCTCCCCATCCCGAAGGCAAAGGCGCCATGAAATCCATGCGCGACGCGATCAAGGATGCGGGTATCAAACCCGAAGATATCGACTATGTGAACGTACACGGCACTTCGACACCTGCGGGCGATCTGCCCGAGCTCAAAGCTCTGCACGGCGTGTTGGGCGATCACATCTACGATGTCAATATTTCATCGACCAAATCCATGACGGGGCACCTGTTGGGTGCTGCCGGTGCTGTCGAGGCGCTGGCCTGCATCTTTGCGATCAACAACGGTGTGATTCCCCCGACGATCAACAACGAAAACCTCGATCCCGAAATCGACCCCCGACTCAATCTGACGCTCAACAAGGCGCAGAAGCGCGATGTGAAGTGTGCGATGAGCAATACGTTCGGTTTCGGCGGTCATAACTCGACGGTTATTTTCCGTAAGATTTAACACCTCGTCCGTGCCGTGTGGAATTTCGTACGCCGTGCCGTAAGAAGAAATTACGGGCAGGATAAGGAGTATTACAGAATTATCGATGAGCTGTTCGGATTCGTTCCGCACAACATCGAACTTTACAAGCTGGCTTTGATTCACAAGTCAGCTTCTTTAGTTTTAGCCGACGGACGGCAGATCAACAATGAACGGCTCGAGTTTTTGGGCGATGCCGTGATCGAAGCCGTGACATCGGACTATCTTTATATCGAATTTCCCGACCGGCAGGAGGGATTTCTTACGCAGTTGCGCTCGAAGATCGTTTCGCGCCAGTCGCTCAATACGATCGCCCGGACGATCGGGTTGGACCGGTACGTGATCGCCAACCCGACCGGAAGCACCAACCAGAAACATATCTACGGGGATGCTTTCGAAGCGATGATCGGGGCGATCTACCTCGATCAGGGATATGAGTTCGCCAATCGATTGCTTATCAACAATATATATTACCGTTACCTGAATCTCGACAACCTGACGGACGAGGAGACGGATTTCAAAAGTCGGTTAATCGAATGGTGTCAGAAGACGCATCATACCATTGCTTTCGAAACGGTGCACGGCCGGAATTATTCGTCGAATCATCCGATATTCGACGCTACGGTCGTGATCGACGGTATCCGTGTGGGACATGGGCAGGGCGAGTCGAAGAAGGAGGCCGAACAATGTGCGGCCCACTCCGTGTCGTGTGCTATGAGTGACGAAGCGTGCGGGGATATTCTGGATAAAATCGACCGGCTCTACCGGCCGAAAGGAACCGGGGTGTCATGAGCGAGGCATCTGTAAAACTGCTTTCCCGGGGCGTTGAAACGCTGACCGATCAGGAGTTGTTAGAACTGTTGCTGGATGACGGTGATTCGGAGCGGCTTGCCGGGGCGCTGCTGTCCAGTTTCGAAGGGCGGCTCGCTGCATTGGGATATGCCGACATCGCACGGTTGCGTATGGCTGCCGGGATCGGCCTCAAACGCGCTGCCCGGATTCAGGCGGCTGTCGAATTGGGCCGGAGGGTGCTTGCTGCCAGGGAGTTGGGCCCCGATCCGATCGGTTCGAGCAACGATGTGGTCCGAATATTCAGACCCCTGCTGACGGAGATGAAGCACGAGGAGTGCTGGTGCCTGTACCTCAATACGGGCAACCGGATCGTCGAGCGGCAGCGGGTAAGCCAGGGCGGGGTGCAGGCGACGGTGGTGGATCACCGGTTGGTCATCAAACGGGCCCTCGAACTGCTGGCCACGCAGATTATCCTGGTTCACAACCATCCTTCCGGTGCTGCCTTGCCCAGCGAGCAGGATAAGATTCTCACGAAGAAAATTGCCGAGGCGGCTGCGCTGTTCGATATTCGGCTGCTCGATCACCTGATTATCGCGCGGGGCGGTGAGTACAGCTTCCGACAGAGCGGTTTGCTGCAATAGTTCCGGCTGTGACGAAGCTGTCTGCCAAATCCCCGAAATTGAAAGTTGCCCCTGTCGGAGTTTATCCGGCAGGGGCGAAAACATTAAAATCGGACGTGTTAGACAGCTTTTTGTTCTGCCGCTGCGGTCCATCGTTGCGCAGGTTGTGGGCAGGAAGAGACGGGACCATCGTAACGGGGCGTGCGACTCTTTAATCGTTGCGGGAAGAGTTGGCTGTGGATTATCGTCTTCCGGGTTCACTTTGTTTTGTCGTAGAAAGGTTTTTCTTCCGAAGGGAGAACGTAAGTTTAGACTGCCGGGAAATTTTTGCCGATCTGTGCCGTATTTCTTTTTTGAGGAAGAGCATAAGGTGAATCTTTTTTCGAATGATCGGAAACTCTGAAATAAGGACTGCAAGTCGAACGAATGGACGATTATCCCGGAGATGGGAGCGAAATGACCGGACCGGGCATCGGTAACGAAAAGCGAGGAATGGCAAGAACCTTTCCTCGCTTTTCGTTGCCGGGTGCGCACAGGCTGGCCGCAAAGTACGAATTTCTAATTTTGGAGGTCGAAGCGGCGGAATTGAATCTCGAATCGACAGACGCTCTCCCGCTCGTCGCTTCGGGTCGTGCGGGTAATGATGAGCGGTGTCGCAATTTCAGCATCGTGTGCGACTGTCTGACGCGTGTATTCGAAGGTCTGGGTCGTAACCGCGTCGTCGGAACGGGTCGTGACCGTTCGGAAAAGATCGTTGTTGAGACTGCTGAAGAAACCCAGTCCGCGCAGGATATCCGGTTCGGCAACCAGCAGCAGGACCGGGTCGCTGTTGAGGAGGGGAGTGCCTTCCAATTCGTAGATGAAATCGCTCCAAGCCGTCGTTTCATCGTAGTCGTAACCGTACTCTTGCCGGAATGTTTCCGTATTTGGCTCGTTCTCGAGCGTTCGGATGACAGCACTGCAATTATCCCAAGCCTCCAGCGGACCCCAGGGATCTTTTTCCCATTCGTATTTTTCGCAGATGGGTTCCAAAGTCAGGGAATTGTAACGCGATATGGAGGTGAGTTTGTCGGAGTTGAAGGTGCCGGTGCCGTATGTGCAATCGAAGCCGTACGTTTCTATTTCACTGCCGGAAAGTGTCGAGGTGAGTTCGTATCCTCCGCTTCGTACATCGCAGAAGTAGCCGTATAGGGTTCCGTCTGCAGTTTGCGTATAAGGTTGCTCGCCATCGATTTCCCGGGTGAAGGAGAATCGGATGCAATCGTCTCCCTCGTAGGTGAACTGCCATGTTTCGACGGGACGGAGCGTGCCGTTCTTGTCCGCTGCGGATATTTTGAAACCCGTGATACGGCACTCCTTGCTGAATTCCGCCGGAAGTTCATAAGTATATTCCATTTCAGCAATCAGACTTCCCGAAGCGTCGCGCCCGACGATCTTGTGCAGTTGCCAATACCGAACCTGTTCTCCGATGTTGGGTTCGTCCGGTTCATTGGTATCCTCTCCATCGGTTCCCGACTGGGTGATGGTGATGAGAATCGAGTTCGTGCCGCAGGTGATTTCGATAAAGGCCGTGCGGGATTCTTCGGCGGTGTTGGGATCCGTTTCGACGCGGATGTCGTAATCGCCTGCCGCATCTCCGTGATCGGGATTTATGCGTACCCACGTCGGGGCTTCGGCGCGGGATTCGTCCGTGATGGCGGAATTCCAGGCATCGTTCGTCGAAAAGAAAATTTCCGAATTCCCTGCGGTTTGTCCTGCGGGGATCTTCTGGGAGAGCTGTCGTGTATCGGGGACCTGAATGGAGCCGAAATCTCCATGCCATTCATCCGTTGTGTCGTCGCTGCAAGCCGTAATCGCGAGGGTTGCAAACGTGAGAAGAAGAAGTTTCAATCCTTTCATTTGTGTATTTTTTGATGGTTATTCGTTCGGGTACGATGAATATGAAACAGATGTATTTGTCTTCCGCTCCGGATATTTCCGAATTTTGGCGTAAAGATAGAAAAAACGGTTCGGAGTACCTTACATTCCCATTTATTTTGTACTTTTGTTTTTCAGAAAATAGTAAATGCAAAATACGATGACTCAGGAAGAACTTTTCAAAAAACTGGTAGCCCACTGCAAGGAGTACGGCTTCATCTTTCCTTCCAGCGAAATATACGACGGACTGGGTGCCGTGTACGATTACGGGCAGAACGGCGTCGAGCTGAAGAACAATATCAAGCGTTACTGGTGGGATTCGATGGTGCGTCTTCATGAGAACATCGTCGGCCTCGATTCGGCGATCTTCATGCATCCCCGCACGTGGGAGGCTTCGGGCCATGTCGGGGCGTTCAACGACCCGTTGATCGACAACAAGGATTCGAAGAAGCGTTACCGCGCCGACGTGTTGATCGAAGAGTGGCTGGCCAAGCAGGACGACAAGATTCAGAAAGAGGTCGATAAGGCGAAGA
>ERZ773217.2586-NODE-2586-length-11615-cov-2.637111_pt1 | contig 11615 bp, 9 predicted proteins | sample MGYA00580995_ERZ773217 | MGnify/ENA primary metagenome ERZ773217 (study PRJEB29015, sample SAMEA2737772) | human gut metagenome | biome: human gut; feature: human-associated habitat; material: faeces | place: China | collected 2012 ...
CTTGTTCGGATTTTTCAACAGTATTCTATAGTACATACGATATAAATGAGGAGAAAGCGTCACAAGGCGTTTCAAGATTGGTTACATTTACAAGGAATGACGGACAGAACACTCAGGGAACAGGATATTATGGAAATGAAAGAAATACTCCTGTTTACGAAGAATTAAATTTAGATCCTGATTTTCATAGAGAAGATAAAAACTATGGAACGGATATATATATTGCTGGATATAAATATGGTGGGGAAAATTGGCAAAAAGATATTATTGTATCAATTTTAGATGGATTTCTTGGAGCTTTGTGGCATGAAAAGCTAGAAGTAAATGTTGGCAAAATACATATTTGTAAATCAGAACTTAAAAATATTATGGAAACATACCATGATGATTTGACAAGTTATACAGATAAGTATTATGAAGTATTAGTTTCCGAGGATACTGTATGGTATAAGGAAAATTTCCTGGGAATGGGAGAATTGGAATTAGGATTATTATTAGGAGATCCAGAGTCTCCTAATAGAATATGTATGATTCGGCAAACTGGAATGAAAATTATGGATAAAGATAGATTACCAGGACATGTACCATTTACAGGGGTCATGTTTATTAATGGTAAAGAGATAAATGAGCGATTGCGCTTAATTGAGAATCCTGAACATACGAAGTGGGAACCGGAAAGATCAAAAAATCCAATCCAAGAACGTCAGTTATTGAAAGCATTGAATGATTTTATTAAATCAAAAATCAATAATATTCCCAAAACAGCAATAGTTCTCGGAAGCGGACTCGGACCTTTTGCAAAAGAGATTGAAGAAGAGGTTGAGTTTGACTATAAAGATATCCCTAATTTCCCTGTATCTACCGTACCCGGTCACGCAGGAAAGCTGATTTTCGGAAAAATCGCAGGCAAAAGCATAGTCGCAATGCAGGGCAGATTTCATCTTTATGAAGGTTACAGCGCAGAGGAAGTTACGCTTCCCGTTCGTGTATTTCAGCTTTTGGGAATAGAAAATTATATAGTAACCAATGCTGCCGGCGCAGTAAACCTTGACTATAAGCCGGGCGATTTAATGATTATAAAAGACCATATAGGTTTGTTTTGCGAAAGTGTATTGTTTGGCAAAAATGATGACAGGCTCGGCACCCGTTTTCCGTCAATGAGCGAAGCTTACAGCAAAGAACTTATTAAAAAAGCAGAAAAGGCGGCTGAAAAATGCAGTCTTAATATTCGCAAGGGTGTATATTGCTACTGCAAGGGTCCTATGTTTGAGACACCGGCGGAAATAAGATTTTTAAGAGTAGCAGGAGCAGACGCAGTCGGAATGTCAACCGTTCCCGAAGTTGTTGCCGCAGTGCACGCCGGAATGAAAGTTTTGGGTGTTTCGTGTATGACGAATATGGCAGCAGGCATACTCGACCAACCTCTCACCCATATTGAGGTTATGGAAACAGGCAAAAAGGTTGAAAAGGAATTTTCCGCTTTTATGAAAGAAATCATAAAAGAAATATAATCCAAACAAAAAATCCCGTGCTCAATCGAACACGGGATTTTCTATACTGCTTATTATAATTCAGCGATTACTTCTACCTCACATAAAACGCCTTTTGGTAAATCCTTGACTGCTACGCAGGAACGAGCCGGCTTTGAAGTAAAGTATGTGCCGTAAATCTCATTAAACTTTGCAAAATCATTGATATCTGCAAGGAAACAAACTGTTTTATCCATAGTAGTTCCTGCCGCTTCAACAACAGCAGTAAGGTTTTTGCAAACCTGATGTGTTTGTTCCTCAATAGTTTTAGCCTCAACTGTATTAGTTTCAGGATTAATTGCAATTTGACCTGAAGTGAAAAGCAAACCGTTTGCCTTTACTGCCTGTGAATAAGGACCGATTGCACCCGGCGCATTTTTAGTTGATACATATTCCATTGTAAAACCCTCCTATAATCAGTCGCAAACTTCAAAGCCTGCGTCTTTAAGTGCATTTTTAATTTGAACAATATGCTGATAATTTCTTGTTTCAATACCGAGTTTAAGATAGCAATCGGTAATATTCATATCAAGGTCCGTGCTGTCATAATTAACAGATACAACATTAGCCCCGTTATCTGCAACAATCTTGCTGACGCCGAGAAGCTGACCCGGCTTATCGGAAAGAGCAATAGTGATAGACGCACTTCTGCCGCCCATTTTAAGTCCTCTTTCAATAACTCTTGAAAGAATTGTAACATCAATATTACCGCCCGATACAAGACAGCAAACCTTTTTGCCCTCAATATCCGGAATTTTGCCGTTCATAACTGCTGCAACAGGAACTGCGCCTGCGCCCTCTGAAACAAGCTTTTGCTGTTCCATAAGAGTAAGAATTGCAAGAGCAATTTCATCATCGCTTACTGTATAAATACCGTCAACATACTTCTTAATAAGCTCAAAAGTATTAGTACCGGGAGTTTTAACTGCGATACCGTCTGCAATAGTTTGCACATTTTTAAGCGTTTCAATTTTTCCGTCGGCAACGCTGTTCTTCATAGAAGGAGCACCTGCTGCCTGAACGCCGTAAACCTTGCAATTAGGGTTAATCTGCTTAATTGTGTATGCAACACCGGCAATAAGTCCGCCGCCGCCGATTGGAACAACTACAACGTCAACATCCGGAAGCTGTTCAAGAATTTCAAGACCGATTGTACCCTGACCTGCAATAACATCAGGGTCGTTGAACGGGTGAATAAATGTATATCCCTTTTCTTTTTGAAGTTCGATTGCTTTATTGTAGGCATCGTCATAAACGCCTTTTACAAGGCAAACATCGGCACCGTAGCGCTTTGTAGCCTCAACCTTGCTGATAGGTGCGCCGTCAGGTAAGCAAATAAGTGACTTGATTCCGTTTTTGGTAGCCGCAAGAGCAACACCCTGAGCGTGGTTACCTGCAGAGCAGGCGATAACGCCTTTTTTCTTTTCCTCGTCTGAAAGCTGGCTTATTTTAAAATATGAGCCTCTTACCTTGAACGAGCCTGTAACCTGCAAATTTTCCGTTTTTAAATAAACATCGCATTGAGAACTGATGTTTTTGGCACGAATCATATCTGTCTGCCTTACGACCTCAGATAAAACTCTTTTAGCCTTGTATACTCTGTCTAATGTAAGCATCCTTTTTTCCTCTTAGTAAACTATAAAATAATGTTCACTCGCCATTTTACTCTTATAATGTTGATTTGTCAATCGCACATATAAAATTAGTTTTTGATTAATTAAATAAATTTATTGACTTTATACCCTCAATAATATAAAATTAAGTATAGTTTATATAAAATCTGTTTTGGCAGAAAGGTTGAAGAATATGAAAGTTTTAAAAAAAATATTTGCAATTGCATTATGCAGCATACTTATTGCAAGTGCATTTGCAGGCTGTTCAAAAAGCGGCGAAGCTGACAAAATAACGGATAAAACAATGCTTATTGCCTATACCGACGAGGTTGAGCCTTTCCTTTTCAAAGGCAAGAACGGCAAGCTTGCAGGCTTTGATATTGATTTGTTTAAGAAAATCTATGATAACGTTAAAAACGATACAAAAAATTACGAATTTGTAAAAGTTGACAAGGATTACAAGGTTGGCGACGATGTTGCTTATACAAACAAAGACGGCGACGAATTTATTGCTTACACTATGATTGGCGCTGTTCAAAAAAATGTAGGCTCAGTAAATGAGGATTTCAGTTTCACTAACGATATCATCACAAACAGGATTATCACCGTTACCAAATCAGGCAACAACATTTCCGACTACAACGACCTTTCAGGCAAAAAGCTTGCGGTAGTTACCGACATTGCAAAAGCTGCACTTGATAAAAACAGCACAATTAAAAACAACAACAAAAATACTCTTTACCCTACAATTGAGGATGCGCTTTCAGCCCTTGACAACGGCAGTGTTGACGCAGTAATTACAGACGAATTCAACTTCTCACCGCTTGAAAATGCAGAAAAATATCAAGTATTAAACGGCGAACTTGATAAAATATCGTATGCGTTTATGTTCAAAAAAGGCGATTGGGTTGTTGAAAATTGGAACGAAGCAATTTATGAACTTAAAAGTCCGGATTACAACGACAAGGACGAATTTACCCCTATGGTTGAAAAATATTTCGGCTACAACGCTTCAAGCTTTGACTATGTGCCTTCAAAGACTAAATAAAAATTAAAAAAACGGCTGACTGTCAGCCATTAAGAAGTTATTAAAAATAACCGCTGACCTTTTTGAAAGGTTTGGCGGTTATTTTATATTATAAAAAAAATCCCCCAACTGCGTTGGAGGAGTCATACAAAATATCAGAGCTTTGCCGCATTTGCAAGTGCTTCTTTTTCTGCCTTGCGCTGAGCTCTTTTTTTCTTTGCCTTGTAGCCCATTAATTTATCAAGATGCTCATCAGGAGTTGTGCACGTTCCGAGTGTAACTGTAGATGAACCGTAAATTCCGTGGAAATCAGAGCCGCCCGTCATAAGAAGCTTATGCTTTTTGCAAATACTGCCAAGCATTTCAATATCCGCATCTGTAGCAGACGGGTGCCAAACCTCAATTCCGTCAAGCCCCATTTCAATATAATCGTCAATCTCGTCAAAATTGTCAAGAAAAGCGGGATGAGCAAGAACGGCAATGCCGCCTGCACCGTGAATTTCATCAATAACCTCTTTGACGTCCGGATATTTGGTAGGAGCCAAAAGATTTGTTTCACTGTCAGGTGAGAAAAGCGCATTATAAAGGTCGCCGAATATTTGATTTGTATATCCGGCATCCATAAGTGCATGCATAATATGTTGCTTATAAAGGTTTGTCGAGCCTGAAGCGTGGCTGATAATAAATTCGGTTGAAATCGGAAATCTTGCCGCAACCTTAAGCATCATTATCTGACCTGCTCTTTTACGTGCAACCGAAGTACGCTTGCAAAGCCCCTCAAGCCTGTCCGGAGTATCGGCAAGATAACAAAGAATATGAACCTTTTTGCCTGCATTATTATCAAATGAGGAAAGTTCCACTCCCGGAATAACGTTTACGCCGTAGCGCTTACCGATAACCTGCCCCCTAACTGTACCTGCAAGACAATCGTGGTCTGTTATGGCAATAGTTTCGATACCGCTCTTTTGAGCTATAACAATAAGGTCTTCTATACCAACAGATCCGTCGCTGAGTTTTGTATGACAATGTAAATCTGCTGCCATAACAATCTCCTTTCGATTTAATAGACATATAAACTGCCTATAGTATAATTTTTAGGTAATAACTGTAGATTAATCATCTTCACTGTAACCATATATATTACAGCGGGTAAAACAGCAGTTTGTCCCTCAACATATAGGATAACACAGTTTTTTTCTTTTTTCAAGTTTATTTTAGACAATTATTACTTTTTTTAACAACTATTTGTAAAAAGAAAAACATTTAAGTCATTAAATGCTTTTCAGTTGCCTTGCAAGGCGGCTGATTGGCAAACCGACAACATTGAAATAATCGCCGTCGATTTTTTCAACAAAAAGTGACCCCTTGCCTTGAATACCGTAAGCGCCTGCCTTATCAAACGGTTCCCCGCTTGAAATATAATCCTCAATTTCCCTGTCATCAAGTTCAAAAAATTTAACCTTGGTTTGAACGCTGAATGTCACTTCTTTATCATTTTTTATAACGGTGACTCCTGTAAATACACTATGCTCTTTACCGCTCAAATTTTTAAGCATTAAAAAAGCATCCTTTTCATTCTTCGGCTTGCCTAAAATTTTGCCGTCAATGGCAACAACCGTATCCGCACCGATAACGATTTTTCCGCTTTTTCTAAATGGCTGAGCCTTGATTTTAGACAAATATTCGACCGCTTTATCAGGTTCAATTCCGCTTGGAAGCGTTTCGTCAACCTCTGAGCTGTCAACTGTAAAATCATCTGTTATAAGTGACAAAAGTTCTTTTCTTCTCGGTGATTTTGACGCTAAAATAATCATTATAAAGTACCTCTTTGATAAAGACCTCTCGTATATTTAAAATCAGGCTTTCCTCTGTTTTCATAAAGAGCAATAACTTTTTCGACCTGCTTTTTGCTTTCAATTGAAAAATAGAAATGGATGAAATCGGTTTTGACTTCATCAAGCCTGTCAAGCATATAAAACGGATGGCAATTAAGCATTTCAACGCAAGGAAAATCACTGCACATAACAGGAAATTCCATACCCTTTCTGTCCGTCAGCCTGCCGTGCTTATCACATTCAAAACAGCCTATATCATTTTTAACAGGGCAATTGCGATTAAGCATAAGCGGCAAATAGCCGTATACAATCATACCCTTATCACGTGCTTTAATATTATTAATTTGCGATTGCGTAAGCTCAAAGGACAAAATCGGGTGGTCGATTTTGTTTGCGCTAAGAGAGTTAAAAACATTAAGACCAAAGTCGCCGTAAACCTCAAAACCCATATCTTTGCAAAGGGTATATGAACCTATGTTGCCGCAAAGCGCCTTATTGACTCCGGCTTTTTTCAACTTTTCAAGCCTTATTTTAAGTTCTTGTTCAATTCCAAAAAGCCCTCTCGGCAAAACAACTCCTGCCCTGTTATCAACAAAATCCTCAAGCGAGGAATTAACAGGTATAAACACACGCTCAAACGGGTGATTGTCAGGTATTTGACTTGCATTTGAAAAAGATGCCGTGGCATAAGGCTTATCAGGCTGATTATATTTTGGAAGGAAAACATTAAACGGCTTATATTGCAGTTCGATTTTTTCCTGCTCATCAAGCTTTGAAACGGCATTTCTTCGCATTTCATTAATCTTTGAAGCGGGCAAAATAAGACCGTCATCAAGATTGATTTCAATATTTTTTGAAAAATATTGCGTACCTCCGAATTTTGAAAGCCTTTCTTTTAAGCTTTCTTCGCTCATAGGCTTATTAATAGCTTTTTCAGGCACATCGCCTATAACGGTAACCTCTTTTTTGTCACTTTTGGCAATCAACACCGCTTTTTCATTATCACGGCAGGTAAAGGATATATCAAGCGAGATTAACGGCGTTTCCTTTTCATAATTTCTTGCTATTTCCTTTAAAACATTATTTGCTGCAACAACATCTTCCTTTTGCCTTGTTCCAAACATATTTTTGCCGAGTTTGGAATTGAGATATCCGTTTGTAAAACCACTGCGTGAAAAAACACTTCTAAGCATAAATTCATCACTTGATGAGTATTCGCCGTCAATCGCCTTTTTAACTGCGCTGACAGCCGCCGAAACATACTCCGGTCTTTTCATTCTGCCCTCAATTTTAAGGCTTGTTATTCCGTCAAGCTTGTCAAGTTCGCCGATTAGGCTTAAATCCTTAAGAGATAAAGCGTGTGTAGCATTTCCACCGGCGGTAAACGGCAAGCGGCACGGCTGAGCGCAAAGCCCCCTGTTTCCGCTTCTTGAGCCGATAACGCTTGAAAGATAGCATTGACCCGAAACAGACATACAAAGTGCCCCGTGAACAAAAAGTTCAAGTTCCAAATCTGTACTTTCCCTTATTTCTTTAATTTCCTCAAGGCTCATTTCTCTCGGCAAAACAATACGTGAAAAGCCCATTTCCTTTGCCGCTTTTGCTCCGCTTGGGGTCATAATACTCATTTGTGTTGAGCCGTGAAGCCTTGCGCTTTGAAAATGCTCTCTAATCATTTTTGCAACACCGATGTCCTGAACAATAAATGCGTCAACACCGCATAAAAGCGCATCTCTAACCGTGTTATACGCATTTTCCATCTCGTCATCACGTACAAGAATATTAAGTGTTAAGTAAACCTTGACACCGTGGCTGTGGCAATATTCAACAGCTCTTTTAAGCTCTTCATTATCAAAATTGCCGGCATTGCGCCTGGCGTTAAAGGATTTACCACCAAGATAAATCGCATTAGCGCCGCTGCGCACACCGGCAATAAGCGACTCCATGCTACCGGCAGGAGCCAAAACTTCAAAATTCATAATTTTCTCTCAATAAAAATAGATTTATTTTGCGGCAAGCTTATCTCTTAAATCGGAGATTTCACGGTTAAGACGCTCAACCTCACGTCTTGCAACGTCAACCTCCATTCTTGCCCTTGCGCTGTCCTCAAGATAATCTTTAATTTGAGCTCGAAGATTATCGGCAGATGCAGTAGCCTTTTTGCTTGCATCGGCATTATCAAGTGCAACAAGAACAGCCGCCTGAGTCATTGAAAGAGAAGGATTTGAATTAATAATAGCTCTCATATTCTCGCTTATTTCGTCAGCAAGAGCCTCGACATATTCCGCCTCATCCTCAGTCACGATTGTATAACTTGCGCCGCCTATTTTTACATGAACTTTATTTTTTGTCATAATCACTCACACCTTCAAAAAATCGACATATTTCTACTCAATAAGTATACCAACAATAAACATAATTGTCAACGTGAATAAATAACAAGTTTGTCAAAATTTAGCAAAAATTTTGAATATTTTTATTGATATAAAAAAGAAAATATATTAAAATAGCATTGTAAGAATACGGAGGCATTAAAATTGGACGAATTTAACGCAAGCAAAATAGGCTCAAATTTAATAGCGGTTTCTAACTTTTATGACCATCGCTCAACCGAAATACAGAAAAAGGCTTATCCGAATATGCTCGGTGCAGCAAACGGATATATTATTTCATATCTGTGTGAAAATAAGGATAAAAATATTTTTCAAAGAGATATTGAGCGTGAATTTGATTTAAGCCGTTCTACGGTTTCAACAATTCTTAAGCAGCTTGAAAGCGAAGGATTAATTGAGCGCAAAAGCGTAATTATTGACGCAAGGCTTAAAAAGGTTGTGCCAACTCCTGCGGCTGAAATGATTAACGAGGCGTGTTCTAAGGAAATTACTCACTTTTTCTATGACCTTGCAAGCAATCTTACCGATAACGAGATGAGTACATTCGTCAAGGTTCTTGATACTATGAAGAAAAACAGCGAGAGAATACGCAACGATTTATCAAGGGATATCTTTTAAAAAATAAAAATCAGCTGATAAGACTATCGTTTACAACGATAGTCTTATTTTTTTAGCTTTTAATGCATAAATGTAATAAAATTATTATATTTATTTTATAGACAAGAACTAATTAATGTGATATTATATATAAGTTAAAATGAGATTTTGCAACTTTTCAAATCTCATTATTTTGGGTTTTATACGAGGGTTTTATATGGGTGACTATAAAATAAACATAGTCAATTTGAATGTGACGAACAATTATGTTGAATTAACGGCGGAGCTTGAGGGTGACAAAGAGCTTTATTATCCGAGAATTTCCGCTTGCTTTTATGGCGAAAACGACAACAGAATATTACCTATGGATTTAAAATCTTGCAACAAAAACAAGGCAATTGCAATAGGTATTTTTGACACTCCTTTTTTATTTTATAACGACAGGAAAAGTCAAAATGTAAGAGTAAATTTTCTTTTCAGTGACGGCAACGGAGAAAGCATTATTGTTAAACCGGAAAAAGAATTGATTATCCCGATTAAAAAGAAAAATATACTTTCTCATTTCTTTTCAAGCAGCAAAAGAGAGCGCTCAAAAATGATTGTTACGGCTTTGATGTCGGCTATGTTTTTGCCGTATCGCAAAATGAAAGTTCAGCCTAACAAGGTTACTTTTTTATCCAACCGTTCCGACAGATTGACAGGAAATATCAAATCGGTCTTTTTTGAGATGACCAAATTAAACAATGTTGACATAACCGTACTTTGCAAAAAAGGCGGATTAAAGGCAAATTTACCTAACCTGTTCAAGTTTTTCAAGCTTTATGCAACAAGTTCGGTAGTTTTTGTTGATGACTATTATCATTTTCTTTCTTATCTAAAGAAAAAAGATGACGTTAAGCTTATTCAGCTTTGGCACGCTTGCGGTGCATTTAAAACATTTGGCTTTTCAAGGCTCGGTCGTGACAGCTATCTTCGCCAAAGTTCCCCTAACCACAGGCAGTACGACTACGTTATTGTAAGTTCCAATGAGGTTATACCTTATTATGCCGAGGGTTTCGGTGTTTCAATGGATAAAGTTATCGCCTTAGGTTCGCCGAGATGCGATGTGCTTGAAGACGAGAACTACAAAAAAAGATTCAAAAAAAGATTTTATAAAGAAAATCCTGAATTTAAGGGAAAAAAGATACTTTTATTTGCTCCGACTTTCCGTGGCGGCGGTATGGGCAATTGCTTTTATCCTATTGAAAAATTTGAAGTTGACAAAATATTTGATAAAATCAGCGACGATTGGGTAATTGCAGTTAAGATGCACCCATATCTTTCAGAGAGGCCAACCTGCAGTGCCAAATATAAAGACAGATTAATTGACCTCACTTCAAAATATGATGTAAACGACCTCTTATTTGTCAGCGATTTGCTTATTACCGATTATTCAAGCGTTATTTTTGAAGCATCTATTGTTAACGTGCCTATGCTGTTTTTTGCTTTCGACCTTAATGAATACAGCAGGGACAGGGATTTTTATTGCAACTTTGCGTCATTCGTTCCCGGAAAAATCGTTTTAAACACCGATGAAATGACAGACTCAATCAATAACGAGGATTATAATCAAGAACTTGTAAAGCCGTTTAGGCAAAGATATTTTGGCACTAAAACAGGCGAAGCCACAAAGAATGTTGTTGAATTTACAAAGGAGCTTTTAGATAACAATGTTTGATTGCAAAATGATAATCAACAAAATGAATATAGAAAGGGACAAGCTTAACATTTCAGTTTCAATAAGCTGTCCGTTTGACATTGATGTCACATCACCAAAAGCAAAAATCATTTTTGAATGCGGCAAAAAAACGAGAAGATTGCCTTTTCTTGTAACAAATTATTTCAGGCAAAAGCAGAGTGACTCGTGCATCATTGTTTGCACTTATTCATTTTACCTTGACGATATATATTATAACTACGACTGTAAAGACGACATAAATGTCAGGATTGACTTTTATTACGGAGACAATGAGGTTATAGGCGTTCCGTTCACAGTTTCCACTAACGTTTTGACTGAAAATCCGAATATTGAACTTGACGAGCAGTATATTGAATATGAATGTTTTGACGGTGTAACCGTATTTTCGGAGGAGTCGGAATTTATTAATGACAGAAAGACTCCTAAAAATATTTACACATTCGATTTTGACTGTGAAAACAGCAAATTTATTATTCATCAAACTCCCGAAAACAGAAGCAATAGGAATTTTGTTGAAAAAAGTGTGATAATAGTTCCTCTTTTAAGATTATTTTTCTTTGTTTTAAGAATTGCTTTAAGTGTTGTTTTGCTTCCATATTTCATTGTTGACGGTTTTTTGGCAGCGCTTGACATTTTGCCGAGAAGAAAAACGCAAGACATTGAAGGAATTTGGAAAAACATTTTTGTTCAAATCAAAATCAATGTTTCGTCTTTTATTAAAACAAGTTTTAAAAAGGATAATTTTCTTGAAAATATACGTCTGCCGCTCTATGAGCTTGCAAGAATTTATTACAAAATTTTATCAAAAAAGCCTGTTGTTAAAAATCGAATCACCTTTATGTCGGGTAGGCGTGACGAAATAGGCGGAAATCCCGAATTTGTT
>ERZ773217.2598-NODE-2598-length-11550-cov-9.141627_pt1 | contig 11550 bp, 8 predicted proteins | sample MGYA00580995_ERZ773217 | MGnify/ENA primary metagenome ERZ773217 (study PRJEB29015, sample SAMEA2737772) | human gut metagenome | biome: human gut; feature: human-associated habitat; material: faeces | place: China | collected 2012 ...
TATAAACAAATATTATTTTCTTCGTGAGCTATGAAGATGGGATTCTAAAAATATTTTCCCATGGTGAAATTATAGAACACTTCCAGAGCTGACGCTTCCATTGAAAGAGGCTGCTGCGGCAGATGAGCCACTGTCGCAGGTGGCTGTATCTACAGTGCCTGCATCGGCGGTGGCATTTAACTCGGCATTCATCTGAGCTTCCGTTTGTGCTTCCATCTGCTGTAATTCACTCATCTGCAGTCCGACATAAGACAGATCGACGGTTGCTGCACCGGCTGCAGTGGAAATACCGCCGTGTTTGTAATCCATAGTATTTTGCAGATATTTCATATCCGCTTCGTTGATGTTGCTGCGCTCTTCATTGCGGTGCATACGGCGTTTGCGGATGATTTCCTGACGTCTTGATTTCTCTTTCTGTACCTGCTGAATCTCCTCTGTCGCCATCTTTTGTTTCAGATCATTTTCTTTCTGGTGGACGCGGCGTTTCACTTCGGACTTCTGCTGCATTTCTTTTGCTGATTTTTCACGTTCATATTTCCGCTGTAAATTTTCTTCCTGTTTCAGATTAGACACCTTGGACTGGGCGCATTTTACCATTCTTTTTGCGTGTGCGAGGGCAATCTGTACCTCACTGTCATCATATTCCCCGGTTCCGAGGCAGTGCTGTAAATTATTGACTGTACTTTTTGCCTTGGTGAGAACCGCAGCGGCAGTCCGCGACTTTGTGGCGCGGATAAGCTGTGAGGAGATTTGTTTTGCATTATAATTAAGAGATTTTTTGGTTGACTTCCCTGTGCTAAAGGAACTGCTTTTGGAAATTCCAGTGTTTCTTGTGTTGATCGTGGCAGTGGAGAATCCATTCATCGTTCCGCCAAAATAATTGCTTACGGTTAAGTTCATCTTTATTTCCTCCGTGAAATAAATTTGACTACTTGTTTCGATAATTTATATATCGGTAAGTTGGGGGATTTTGTTCAGTGTATCTAAGTGCTTTTGGTTGCATGAAAATTTAAAAGAGGATATACTTTTTTATATATTTTAGCAAAAATATATGGAATTTTTGCAGATAAGACAGGGATGCCTGTCCGATGAAGTTGTAGTATAAAGGAGCACACATACATGGAAAACGAAAAACAGAAAAAGATTTTATTTGCGCTGATTCCAATTGTGATTGCATTACTGTCATTTTTTGTAATCGCGCGGTTTACTTCTTCGACAGAATTTAATGCGAAGACAATCCAGTCATTGGACGATAAGAAAACAACCGTCATGGAGCTTGCCGCAGCATCTACAGCGGCATCAGCAGCGATCACATTGATTCCGGGGGATGTCGGAACTCCAATTGCTAACAAGCTGGCAGATTTGAGCAGTTATTTTCTGATTATATTATGTGCCATTTATCTGGAAAAATATCTGGTGACAATTACCGGATATGCGGCATTTAAGATACTGGTTCCAATTGCATGTGTATTTTTCTCCGGGTATCTGTTGTGGAGGAAAGAGATATTGCGAGTGGTCGCACAGAAATTCCTGCTTTTCGGACTGGCAGTGTATCTTGTGATCTCGGCGAGCGTGAAGGTGGCGGATATGATCGAGACAACCTATGCGTCATCCATCGAGAGTACGATAGAGACTGCGAAGCAGACAACCGATGAGATAGAATCTGAAACAGGAGAAAGTGGACAGGTGGACGATAAGAGCAGCAATGAAAAATCCCAGAGTGATTCAGACAGTGACAGCAAAGAAAATGCCGGTGGATTTTTCTCAGGACTTTTTAATAAAGTGCAGGAAGGAGTGTCCACAGCGACTGCGAATGTGGAGAATGTGTTGAATAACTTTATCGAGGCATTGGCAATTTTGCTTGTGACTTCATGCCTGATTCCGATACTGGTGCTGATTTTCTTTGTGTGGCTGGTAAAGATGCTGCTTGGACTAAATATTGATATTCCGACATCTGTCAGAAAATAGGAAGGACTTTTCCATGGACATCAAAGACTGTATTATTTATGAAAAAACAATCCCTGCTCACCCGGCAGTATACGATGATTTTCCGGAGAATCTGCTGCCGGAACTGGCAGGGTATTTAAAAGAGCACGGAATTGAAAAATTATATTGTCATCAGACGGAAATGTTTGAGAAAGTGACTTCCGGGAAAAATGTTGTTATCACAACATCGACGGCGAGCGGCAAGACATTAAGCTTTCTGCTCCCGGTTTTACAGGACATTTTGAAAAATCCGCTGACAAGGGCAATCTTCATTTATCCGACCAAGGCACTTGCAGCAGACCAGTACCGTGCGATTGCACCGTATCTGGAATATTTTGGAGAGAACCGTATTGTGGCGGGCGTGTATGATGGGGATACGCCGGTGGCGGAGCGTACAAGAATCCGGCAGAGTGCCAATATTATATTGACAAACCCGGAGATGGTGAATGGGGCATTTCTGCCGAATCACAGCAAATACGGGTTTGATTTTATTTTTTCCAATTTAAAATACATTGTGATCGATGAGCTGCACACGTATCGTGGAGCGTTCGGTTCGCATCTGGCAAATGTGTTCCGCAGACTTTCAAGAGTATGCCGTTATTATCATTCCAATCCGCAGTTTCTTTGCAGTTCTGCTACGATCGCCAATCCGGTGGAGCTTGCAGCAGAGATCTGTGGAAAGCAGTTTGAACTTGTGGATAAGGACGGCTCACCAGCAGCAGAACGTGGATATTATCTCATCCAGCCGCCGAAGATCATGGGGAAAGACGACAACTATTATGGGCAGGTTCGCATTACGACAGTGGCGGCAGAACTTTTGCCGGAACTGATGGATGAAGGGAAAAATTTTATTGCGTTTACGAAGTCCAGAAAGAATGTGGAGATCGTTTTAAAAGAGACGAGAGATCATTTGGTAGCGGAGGGATTTTTAGGCACGCATAAGCCGGAGGAAATCTCCGGTTATCGTGGCGGTTACACGCCGCTTGAGCGGAAACAGATTGAAAATCAGATGATCTCGGGAGAACTGATGGGACTTGTTTCCACGAATGCATTAGAACTTGGAATTGATATCGGAAAGATCAGTACCACGGTGTTAGTCGGTTATCCGGGCACCAGAGCCTCGTTCTGGCAGCAGACAGGGCGTGCCGGAAGAAGCGGGAAAAGGAGCAGCAACTATCTCATTCTCGACAATCAGCCGTTTGACCAGTACATTGCGCTTGAGCCGGGCTGGCTGTTTGAGGGAAGCAGTGAAAATGCTGTGATCGATAAGAATAATCTGATCATTGAGCTGGCGCATATCCGTGCGGCAGCAGCGGAGATTCCTTTGACGCTTGATGATATTTCCCTGTTTCCGGATCTTGGCGAGGCAATCCCGGTACTTCTCCGCGCTGAGGAACTGTCGAGCCACAATGGAAAATTTGCGTGGTCTGGCGGTGAGTTCCCGGCGGGTGATTTTTCCATGCGCAATATTGACGAGAAGCGCTATAAGCTTCTGCACAAGGACAGCGGAAAAGAAATCACAGAGATGGACGAGAGTCAGGCGTTCCGCGAGCTTCACGATGGTGCGGTCTACATGCATGACGGTGTTGCTTATCAGGTGACAAAGCTTGACCTTGAGAGCCGGACTGCCTATGCAGTGCCTTTTAATGGAAATTATTATACGGTCGCGGCAGGGGAAGCGAATGTGAAGATCGTTCACGAGAGTAAAAATATGCCGCTTGCGCGCACAGAGCTTCATTTTGGCGATGTCAATGTGAGCGATTACGTTTATATGTTTAAGAAAATGCAGTTTCACAATCATCAGAATCTTGGCTATGAGCAGTTACCGAAGGCACTCTCCAAAGACTATGATACGGAGAGCACCTGGATGCGTGTGCCGGAGAATGTCGTGAGGGTTTACCGCGGACTGATCCAGGTGAATGAGAATACGAAAATGGTGCGGAACAATTATTATGAGGGCGTCTGTTTTGCACTGAAAAATGCTGCCCGGATGGTGACGATGACAGAGCAGGAGGACATCGGGGTCATTACATCGGCGAATGCACTGGAACTTGCGTTTGACACAAGCTCGGACGTAGACATCTATTTTTACGATAAGTATGTGGGTGGACTTGGATTCTCTGAAAAGATTTATGATCATATGGAAGATATTATCCAAAATGCAGTGAAGCTTGTAAAAGGCTGTGGATGCAAAGATGGCTGTGCCGCCTGTGTGGGAGATCACAGGCTTGACAGGCAGATGGTACTTTTCGGACTGGAAAACCTGCTGGAACACTGGGATGTCCCGATGGGAGTGAAGACTGCAGAGCATGCGCCGTCCACGTTCCGGAGAAAAGAGTTCTCGTTTGAAAAGTTAGGAGAGCAGTGGCAGGAGTTCTGCAAAAAGATTAGTGAAAACGGAGAGAACTTTGCCGCATTTTTACAGACCATCCCGGCAGTCGAAGTGAGAGAGCGGATGCTGATCTTAAAATTATCCAGTGCCTTTTATGCAGACTGGGTGATGGAGCCGGGAAACCGCGCAGGTCTTAAGAATATTATCAGTTATTATGCGGATGTGCCGGTTGGATTCCAGATCCAGGTGGCACTCGCAGATGAAGTGAGAGAGCCGGATAAGGACGCAATGGAGAAGATGGGGCGGAGGTTATTATGAAAACAAGAGAAGAAGCAACAAAATACGGACTGTCATTTCCAGACACTTATCTGGAAACGCCGTTCCATGATCCAAACTGGGAGCTAGTGCGTGTGCGTGGAAGCAAAAAAGCATTTTTATGGGTATATGAACGGAACGGTTACATTAATATGAATGTGAAAGTGCGCCCGGAATGGCGCGATTTCTGGAGGGATGCCTATGCGTCTGTGCTTCCGGGATATCATCAGAATAAAGAACACTGGAATACGATCATTTTAGACGGGACAATCCAGGATAAGGATGTGAAGCAGATGATCGCAGAAAGCTATGACATTATCACAGACAGTCCGACAAAGCGTATTTATGAGGCGGTGAAAACCATTCCAAAAGGTAAAGTGGCAACTTACGGCAGGGTGGCAGAGCTTGCCGGAAATCCGAGAATGTCCAGAGCTGTCGGAAATGCCCTGCACCATAACCCGGACCCGGAGCATATCCCATGCTACCGTGTTGTGAATTCCAAGGGAGAATTAGCAGGGGCTTTCGCCTTTGGAGGGGAGCATGTGCAGGAAGAACTGCTGAAAGCAGACGGCATTGAAGTGGTGAATGGCAGGGTGGATTTAAAGAAATATGGAATTTAAAGAAAATTACACACAACAGCTACAACGTCTAAATGAATACCAGAAAGCAGCCGTTTTCGATGAGAGCAGCGCCTGTCTTGTGAACGCCAATGTGGGAAGCGGTAAGACGACGGTTCTTATCACAAAGGTCATGTATCTGCATTACGAGAAGCAGATTCCATATGAACAGATGGTCGTTCTGACTTTTACGAATAAGGCTGCGGATGAGATCAAAGAGCGTCTGTATGCGCTGGAGCCGGAGATCAAAGAGGAACAGTTGTGGGGCTTTGGAACATTTCACAGTGTGTGTCTTACGATGTTGAAGAAAATGCTTCCAGTGGAAAATCTGGGTTATACCAAAGAATTTATGGTGATGGATCCGGACGAAGAACTTGAGATGGCAGAGCAGTTGATCTTAACTTATCAGCTGAAAATCAAATATAAAAACCGGCTGAAAAAGCGTCTGGAACAGAAAAACAGCAAATATCAGGATGATATTGAAAAATTAAAGGCATTGCTAAAGGAAGAAAAGAGACGTCAGGATAAAATGACGTTTGATGAGCTGCTGGACAACACATGTAAATTGGTGAAGATGTCAGCAGAAATAGAAGAAGTATCAAAAAAGAATGCGAACTTGCAAGACAACGAGAATACAGGAATGCAAGATATCTCCTGGATCATCGTGGACGAAGTGCAGGACAGCGATGAGAAACAGTTAGAGTTCATCGACTGCCTGAAAAAAACACAGACCTGTTTTTTCGCAGTAGGTGATCCGAATCAGGTCATTTACAGCTGGCGTGGAAGTGCTTTTCATATTTTTTATCAGCTGAAGACCAAATATCAGGCAACGGAACTGACACTTCCGGTGAATTACCGTTCCAGCAGTGAAATCCTTGCAGTGGCACGCTGCTTTATGCAGCAGGGAGACACCTTGCAGGGCGGCAGAGAGAACGGTGATAAAATTCAGATCCGGAATATGTATGATCCGTTTCAGGAGGCAGACTATCTTGCAGGCAGGATCAGGGAACTGCATGCATCAGGGCTTCCATACCGGGAAATAGCAGTATTTTACCGCTTGCAGAACCAGTCAGAAATTTTTGAACATGTTTTTGAAAAAGAAGGCATTCCATTTGAAGTTTCGTTAAAAAAGACTGTGAAAGACATCCCGGTTTTGGACTGGCTGATCAGGGTACTGCGTTTTTCTGTCAATCCGAAAGATAAAAGCTCCGGTATTGCAGTGCTTGCGGATAAGAAATATGGAGACGGCATGTCGGTGAAGGAAGCGGAGAAAACGATCAATATTCTGAGTGAAACCCGAAAAACACAGACAGAGATTTTAAAGTCAGAAAATGCGAAAAGCGGATCAGACATCTGTGAAAAAATGCTTGAATTTTCAAAAGTATATGCATCAAAACAGGTTGCACTTCCAGAAGACCTCTGGAACTATTTTTCTCTGGAAAATCATCTCCATCCAACGACAGCTTCGTATGTAGAAGACAGAATCTGCGTCATGGACTTTTTGGAGCGCATGACCACCTACCAGAAAGAGCAGCAGAAAAATGTCGTGGAAGGTTTTTCGGAATTTTTGAATATGGCGTCTTTGTATGGAACGAATATTTTGAAAAAAGAGATACATAATGAAAACGATACTGTAAAGCTTATGACACTTCATGCATCCAAAGGGTTGGAGTTTTCCCATGTTTTTATCACAGGTGTGAATTATGGGCTGATTCCTTTGCAGACCAAAAGTTTTGAGGAGGAAGAGGAGGAGCAGCGTCTCTTTTTTGTCGGCATCACAAGGGCGAAGGAACATCTGGAACTTTCCTATTACACAAGTCCGGGACAGTACCGGGCAGCACCCGGACCGAGCAGATATCTGCGCATGATACCGGGAAATCTGATCGAAGGACAGGAGAAGGATCGGGAGTCTTCGGCAACGCATTTACAGGATCTGAAACGCCAGATCCTTGCAGAGCGTGCAGAGCATATAGAACTGCAAGAAGCCGGCAAAATATCAGGGGGAAAAAATCCATCGGCGAATACAGGAACAAAGAATATTTCAGTAGGAAATGAAGCAGTAACCACACAAAAACGCCGCGTCCGTCATCCAAAATACGGCACCGGTTCCGTGGTGAGAGAGGATGACATGATGATCACCGTTGACTTTGATGATTATGGGGAAAAAGAACTCATGAAAATGTTCGGCGGTCTGGAAGAATTGCCGTGATACTTATATATTGTCAGGTATCGGGCGACTATGAAAAAGAATAGCGTACTTGTACAAAAAAGAAAACAATTCCTACCTTGACAAGGGGAAATAATGCGTTATAATACTTATATCATATCAAATAACTAGGAAATATTAATTGCAAACTAATTTAGAGATAGAAAGAGGTACAAAGATATGAGTAAACTGATTTACTTAGATAATGCAGCAACAACGCAGGTATATCCGGAAGTGTTACAGGAGATGCTTCCATATTTTTCAGAAGTATACAGCAATCCATCTGCAATTTACAGTTTTGCATCTGAGAGCAAAAAGGCGGTTGATAAAGCAAGGACTTCCGTGGCAGAACTGATCAATGCGAAGACAGATGAGATTTATTTTACAGGCGGCGGCAGCGAGTCTGATAACTGGGCATTAAAGGCAACCGCAGACGCTTATGCGTCCAAAGGAAAACACATCATCACAAGCACGATCGAACATCACGCGATTCTTCACACCTGTGCTTACCTGGAGAAAAAAGGTTTTGAGATCACGTATGTGAACGTTGACGAAAACGGTAAAGTAAAACTGGACGAGTTAGAGGCAGCAATCCGTCCTGATACAATCCTGATTTCCATAATGACAGCAAATAACGAGATCGGAACCATCCAGCCGGTCAGGGAGATCGGACGTATCGCACATGAACATGGCGTATTATTCCACACGGACGCTGTACAGGCATTTGGACATATTCCGATCGATGTGGACGAGATGAACATTGATATGCTGAGTGCCAGCGGTCACAAGATCAACGGACCAAAGGGAATCGGCGTAATGTATATCAGAAAAGGCGTGAAGATTCTTTCCTTCATCCACGGTGGTGCGCAGGAGAGAAAACGTAGAGCCGGAACTCTGAATGTACCGGGTATCGTAGGTATCGGTAAAGCAGCCGAGATCGCAAAAAATACCATGGCAGAGAGAAGTGCAAAAGAGATCAGCTTAAGAGATCATCTGATCGACCGTATTTTAACAGAAATCCCATATGTGAGATTGAACGGTGACAGACATGACCGTCTGCCAAACAACGTAAACGTATGCTTCCGTTATATCGAGGGTGAATCCATGTTGATCTTATTGGATCAGGCAGGTGTCTGTGCATCCAGTGGTTCTGCATGTACTTCCGGATCATTAGACCCGTCTCACGTATTGCTTGCGATCGGTCTTCCTCATGAGATCGCACACGGTTCTCTTCGTCTGACACTTTCCGAGAAGAATACCGTAGAAGAGATCGATTTTGTTGTAGACGAGTTAAAGAAGATCATTGAACGTTTGAGAAGCATGTCCCCATTATATGAGGATTTCGTAAAAAAACAGAATAAATAAATTTTTCAATCACATGATTTTACAGTGATCAAAATAACAGGTTATTTCAAAGAAAGCAGGATAAAAAGTATGTATAGTGAAAAAGTAATGGATCATTTTAACAACCCAAGAAACGTTGGAGAGATTGAGAATCCAAGCGGTGTCGGTACCGTTGGTAATGCAAAATGCGGCGACATCATGAGAATGTATCTTGACATTGATGATAACGGGATCATCCAGGATGTAAAGTTTAAAACATTTGGATGTGGCGCAGCCGTTGCAACAAGCAGTATGGCAACCGAACTTGTAAAAGGAAAAACAGTACAGCAGGCGTTGGAAGTGACAAATAAAGCCGTTATGGAAGCTTTAGACGGACTTCCACCAGTGAAGGTTCACTGCAGCCTGTTGGCAGAGGAAGCAATTCACGCTGCATTATGGGATTACGCAGAGAAAAACCATATCACGATCGAGGGACTGGAGAAACCGGTGAACGATATTTCTGAGAAAGAAGAAGGCGAAGAGGAAGAGTACTAAGCGCTTTTTTCGGAAGGCACATCAGACTGTCAGGCAGATTTATGAAAAAGGTAAACTGCCGGCAGTCTTTTTTGTGCAATGGGAAAATTCTCATATCTATTTCATTCCAGTTATGGTAAAATATAGCTATTGCAAAAAGCAGAATAGCAGATCATAAGGAAAACGAATTGAGGATAAAAAGATAATGGAAGATTTACAGGTAGAAGATTTTAATGATCCAATAGAACATAAAGATGAGCAGACGGCAGACGGTATTAAGACACCGGAAAATCAGGAGAATGATGAGGAACAAACCTCCATTGTCAAAGAGATCATGAGCTGGGTGATCCCATTTGCAATTGCCTTAGTGGCAGCGCTTCTCATCAAAAACTTTCTGATCATCAATGCGGATGTGCCTACCGGGTCAATGGAGAATACAATCCTGCCGGGAGACCGTTTTATCGGAAACCGGCTGGCATATGTTTTTGGTGAGCCAGAGAGAGGGGATATTGTTGTATTCCGGTATCCGGATGATGAGAGCGAGATTTATGTGAAGCGGGTGATCGGACTTCCGGGAGATACCATTGATATTGAGGATGGAAAAATATATATCAATGGATCGGCAGAGCCTTTGCAGGAGGATTATCTGAAAGAGGAATGGACTGTTGCCACAGGCCCATATACATTTGAGGTGCCGGAGGGATCGTACTTCATGATGGGAGATAACAGGAATGATTCCTGGGATGCGAGATATTGGAGTAACACTTATGTGACAAAAGACAAAATTTTAGGGAAGGCACTTTTTACTTACTGGCCTTTTGCACATTTTGGAAAACTGGAATAAAAAAGGAAGAGTGACATGGTAACATTATTAGCAAAAATATTTATCAAAGACTCAGAAGATAAAATAAAACAGCGCGAGGCATACGGAATGCTGTGCGGTGTGATCGGTATATTATTTAATGTACTGCTTTTTATCGGTAAATTTCTCGCAGGAACTTTAAGCAATTCCATTGCGATCACAGCAGATGCCTTTAACAACCTTTCAGATGCAGGTTCTTCGATCGTGACACTGCTTGGCTTCAAGCTTGCAGGGGCAAAACCGGATACGGAGCATCCATTTGGACATGGAAGGATTGAGTATGTTTCAGGTCTGGTTGTGGCTGCGGCAATCCTTTTGATGGGTTACGAACTCGTCCGTGACTCCATCGGAAAAATCATGCATCCGGAGGAAACAGAGTTCACGCTCCTTGTGGCAGTGATCCTGATCGCATCCATTCTTGTAAAACTATATATGGCATATTATAACCGTGCTATTGGAAAAAAACTGGATTCTGCAGCGATGAAAGCGGTTGCCACAGACAGTTTAAGTGATACCGCAGCGACAACGGTTGTGCTTCTGGCATCCGTATTTACCCATTTTACAGGAATCAAAATTGATGGCTACTGCGGTCTGGTTGTGGGCTTATTAGTCGGTTATGCAGGTTTTGACGCTGCCAGAGAGACATTAAATCCATTGCTTGGACAGCCGCCGGCACATGAATTTGTAGAAAAAATAGATGAGATCGTAATGTCACATTCGGAAGTATGCGGAATGCATGATCTGATCGTCCATGATTACGGCCCGGGCAGACAGATGATCTCATTGCATGCAGAAGTTCCGGCAGAGGGAAATATTTTGGAACTGCATGATGTGATAGACAATATTGAGAATGAACTGCGCGAGACACTTGGCTGTGAGGCAACGATCCACATGGATCCGGTCGTGACTTCGGATGAGCATGTGAGTGAGACGAAAGCAGCTATGGTATCTCTGATCAAGGCAATTGATGAAGATTTGTCCATTCACGATTTCAGAATGGTGAGTGGCGGGACACATACGAACCTCATTTTTGACATTCTCGCGCCATTTGGATTCCGTCTGACGGACGAGGAACTGCTCACAGAAGTGCTCCAGTCTGTGCATGAACATTTCGGTGATAACTATTATGTGGTGACGAAAATCGATCATTCTTACATATAAGACAGAAAAAAGCCTGCATCGAAAGGATATTTCCTGAGATGCAGGCTTTTTCTGTATAAAATACTTTACCTCAATTAGATACAATAGAAAATTTTTGAAACCCGGTGGTACGGTCGGATATCTAATATATGGATAGTGTCAAATGACCTATGAAAAAACTGAGCAAAAGAAAAAGGCTCAGATGAACCTTGAAAACTGTAGATCTTTTAGGTTG
>ERZ773217.2599-NODE-2599-length-11540-cov-14.077231_pt1 | contig 11540 bp, 10 predicted proteins | sample MGYA00580995_ERZ773217 | MGnify/ENA primary metagenome ERZ773217 (study PRJEB29015, sample SAMEA2737772) | human gut metagenome | biome: human gut; feature: human-associated habitat; material: faeces | place: China | collected 2012 ...
TTATCTCTTTTACTATGCCAACGGCAATTATGAAGATTTTTACAAACAGTCCTGACACGATCGCTGCCGGAAGTGAGTATCTGAAGGTGATTTCATTTTCATTTTTATTCATGGGATTCTCACAGATTTTTATGAGCTCTCTCCGAAGCATCGGGAAAATCATGCTGCCGTCGGTTACGTATATTGTTTCGCTTTGTGTCAATGTACTTTGTAATGCATCCTTTATTTTTGGATTGTTTGGTCTTCCAAAGCTCGGTGTTACCGGTGTTGCACTTGGCACTGTGATTGCCAGAATCTCAGAAGTGTTGATTTGTCTGATTTACTCATTACGCAGTTCAGACGTCAGATTCAGAATAAAATATTTCTTTGCAAAATCAGATATTCTGTTTCAGGACTTTATAAAAATTGCCACTCCGGCCGTGATAAATGACGTTGTCTGGAGTTTTGCCAATTCAGCATTTGCAGCAATTCTTGGTCATATTGGTGATGATATGGTTGCAGCAAATGCCGTTGCTGTTATGGTGGTAAATATCGGCGCTATCGCCTGCCGTGGTTTTGCCAACGCTACTACGATCATTGTCAGTCAGGAACTTGGGAAAGACCGCATCGATACAGCAAGGGAGTACGGAAAACGAATGCTTAGAATAACATTTATTGTCAGCCTGATCGGATGTGTCGTTATTCTGGCGATCCGTCCTATGATACTGGATTTCTACCGGGATAAATTAACAGAGACGGCTATTTATTATCTTGGCATTTTTATCATTATGACAACCTGGCGTTTTGTGGGCGAAGGTATTAATACCTGTCTTATATGCGGCTGCTTCAGGGGTGGCGGTGATGCCAGATTTGGAATGATCGTAGATACTATATTTATGTGGCTTGTTGCAGTCCCACTTACTTTTCTTGCTGCATATGTTTTTAAACTGCCGCCTGTCTGGGTATACTTTGTCATGACCCTGGACGAGTTCGAAAAAATGCCTGTGGTATTCATTCACTATTTCAGAAATAAATGGCTTACGAACATTACCAGAGATTTTGAGTGATTGCAGTTACCGTAAAGTTTTCTAAACAAGTTGATAAAAAACAAGACTGTCAGATTAAAGTTTCGGTAAATAAGGGGTAACATCATACTCCTGAATGAATTTTACAAATTTAGTTAACTGATCCGGTACAAAAACACCCTTTTTCCAGATGATACCAAATTTACTGGTGATTTCCGGGGATACCGGGATCACAACAAAATCACGGGGATTGGTAGCGAGAGAGGAATACAAAAAAGCCCCACATTTACCACCCCGGACAAAATTAAGGACAGTAACGAGCTGGCTGCAGTACATGTGGACATTTGGTGTGATCCCGGCACTGCGCAGACGGGTGATGACTGTCTGGGTTTGAACAGAGTCCGTATTGAATAAGATAATGGGCTCATCTTTTAACATATCCATTGTAATTTCTTTTTCACCGGCATACCGGTGCGTCTTGGAAACACAGTAGACATATCTGTCTTCCATCATGACATAACTGTTATATTTATCCAGATTATAAAAATCCATATTTGCCATGGCGATATCTAACTGTTCATTGTCGACTAAAGTACGGGCGCGGAGGGAGCCATATTCTAAAAGCTGAATGGGTATATTATACTGTTCCTGAAACTGGTCGGTCACCCGCGGAAAAAATACCGTGCTGATCATAGGAGGAATACCGATCCGCAGCGGGTGCCGCTTTTTTTCAATATTTGAAAAGTCGGTGTACAGTTCCTGCGTCTGTTTTAGAATAAATTCTGCTTTCTGATAAAAAGCCTCACCGTCTTTGGTGAGGGAAATTCTGTTCTTTCCATGGTTAAAAAGTTTCAGATGAAATTCTTTTTCCAGATCCCGGATCGAAGTGGAGATCGTAGGCTGGGAAACATAGAGCGCGTCAGCCGCGCGGGTAATACTATGGTAGCGGCATACCATACAAAAGTATTCTAATTGTGTCAGTGTCATAGAATCCTCCGTCATTGTACAGAAAAATTATACTATAGTTTCAGTATAGGAAAAAACTATGCTGACGTCAAGTATATGAAATGTACATTATACTGAAAATGCGATATGCTGTGTTTACAAAAGGAAAACGACAAGGCCATGTCACTTTTTAACATGATAAAAAAGAGAAAAAAGGAGGTTTTCTATGAGCCCGACAGTAATTACATTAATATTTCTGGCATTTGCCATTATCATGTTTGTTACAGAGAAGATTCCACTCGGTCTGACATCCATGATTGTCTGCATTGGTCTTGTGATTACCGGTGTGTTGAGCGTAAGTGATGCTTTCAATGGATTTATCAACAGTAACGTGATTCTGTTTGTTGCCATGTTCATTGTAGGCGGGGCATTGTTTGAAACCGGTATGGCAAATGAGATTGGAAGTCTGGTAACAAAATTTGCAAAAACGGAACGCAGTCTGATTATCGCAATCATGGTGATTGTGGCAGTTATGAGCGGATTTCTTTCCAATACCGGTACGGCAGCAGTTCTTATTCCGGTTGTAATTGGAATTGCAGCGAAGTCAGGGTATAAGCGGTCAAGACTTTTAATGCCGTTAGTATTTGCAGCAGCAATGGGAGGAAATCTTTCACTGATTGGTGCACCCGGCAATATGATTGCACAATCTGCACTTGAACCGTTGGGATTGAAATTTGGATTTTTCGAGTATGCGATTGTCGGTTTGCCGATTCTGATCGTTGGTATTCTATTTTATGCTACGATCGGATTTAAAATTTTACCGCATCATGACACGACGGATGCAGATGATTCTATTTTTGATGAGTCACAGGATTTTAGCAATGTTCCAAAGTGGAAAAAAGTATTATCGCTGGTGATTCTGATTGCCACCCTGATAGGGATGATTTTTGAAGAACAGATTGGTGTAAAACTTTGTATCACAGGCTGCGTAGGAGCAATTTTATTAATCCTCACCGGTGTCATTTCTGAAAAGAATGCTTTAAAATCCATTGATTTAAAAACTATTTTCCTGTTTGGAGGTACGCTTTCTCTGGCAAAGGCACTCGAGGTTACTGGAGCAGGAGAACTGATTGCAGATAAGGTGGTTGGAGCATTGGGTGAAAATCCTTCTCCGGTACTATTCACTTTTGTGGTGTTTATTCTGTGCTGTATCATGACAAACTTTATGTCAAATACAGCTACTACAGCCCTGATGGCACCGATTTGTATATCCATTGCCCAGGGAATGGGTGCAGATCCAAGAGCAGTTCTGATGGCATGTGTCATAGGAGGTTCCTGTGCCTACGCTACTCCAATCGGAATGCCTGCCAATACGATGGTAGTCGGAGCCGGCAACTATAAATTTATGGATTATGTAAAAGCCGGAATGCCGTTGATCGTCATTGCAACCGTGATCAGCATGATTATTTTACCAATAGCATTTCCATTTTATCCGTAGGATAAAATTTTTATCACGTAGGATAAAATTTTTATCACGTAGGATAAAATTTCACTTTTAAATTATATTATTAAAAAATCTGGAGGAAAAAAATATGTCAAATGAAGTACAAGTAAAGAAACTGACTGATATTATGGCGCAGTTCGTAGGATTTACAGCAAAGAAGCTGCCGGATGATGTTATCGCAAAACTGCAGGAACTGAGAGACAAAGAGGATTCTCCTATGACGAATGTCATCTACGATACCATGTTCCGCAACCAGGAACTGGCATTGAAATTAAACCGTCCTTCCTGTCAGGATACCGGTGTATTACAGTTCTGGGTAAAATGTGGAACAAAATTCCCACTGATTGATAATCTGGAAGCATTACTGAAGGATGCAGTGATGCAGGCTACAGTTGCAACACCGCTTCGTCACAATTCCGTAGAAACTTTTGATGAGTACAATACAGGTAAAAATGTAGGAAAAGGAACCCCTACTGTATGGTGGGACATTGTTCCAAATTCCGATAAATGTGAAATCTATACTTACATGGCAGGTGGAGGCTGTACGCTTCCTGGCAATGCCACGGTTTTAATGCCGGGCGAAGGCTATGAGGGAGTGACCAAGTTTGTATTAGATCGTATGACAACTTATGGATTGAATGCATGTCCTCCACTTTTGGTTGGTGTCGGCGTTGGTACTTCCGTAGAAACAGCAGCATTAAATTCGAAAAAGGCACTGATGCGTCCGGTAGGTTCTCACAATGACAATGCTAACGCTGCTAAGATGGAGAAATTGTTGGAAGACGGTATTAATGCCATTGGTCTTGGACCGCAGGGTATGGGTGGCAATTATTCTGTCATGGGAGTTAACATTGAGAATACCGCACGCCATCCATCTGCGATTGGTGTGGCAGTAAATGTAGGCTGCTGGAGCCACAGAAGAGGACATATTGTATTTGATAAGGACTTAAACTTTACGGTAGATACCCATACCGGTTTTGAATATAAGGAAGAGAACTAATTCAGAAGGGAGAGAATAATTATGGCAGTAGAAATAAAAGATGGTAAGAAAATTCTGGTAACACCTGTATCGGCAGAGGATTTAAAGGATATTCATATTGGAGATATTGTATACCTGACAGGAGATATTACAACCTGTCGTGATGTGGCACACCGTCGTGTTGTAGAAGAGGGAAGAGAGATTCCTGTGGATGTCAGAGATGCTGCAATCCTGCATGCCGGCCCGATTATCCGCCCCTTGGGAGATGACAAATACGAGATGGTATCCGTAGGCCCTACGACATCTATGAGAATGGAAAAGTTTGAGTATGAATTTGTAGAGACCACAGGCGTCCGTGTCATTGTAGGCAAGGGCGGCATGAAGGAAAATACCGAGAGAGCCTGCAAGGACTTTGGTGCAATCCATTGTGTATTTCCTGCAGGAAATGCAGTCGTGGCAGCAGTAGAAGTGGAAGAAATCGTGGAGGCACAGTGGAAAGATCTGGGAATGCCTGAGACTTTGTGGCATTGCCATGTAAAAGAATTTGGACCACTGATCGTATCCATTGATTCTTATGGAAGAAACTACTTTGAAGAGAAGAAAGTGGAATATAATAAAAAGAAAGATGAGCAGGTCGAAATCATCAGCAAACAGGTCGGGTTCATCAAATAAAATCCGAACATAGTAAATATGTGTAAAAAATAAAAGACCTTCTGTGGAAAAAGCTGGATTCATCAAAGGATGAAACAGGCTTCTGCAGAAGGTCTTTTTAATACCATAAGCAATGCTGATCATATACCACGGGCTGGACCAATGCGTATTGTGAAGAAAAAATAATTGACATAGCAGAAGTATTACTAATAATCCACATCATAATACTGCAGCGGAAATAGTAAGGATCAGAAAGTCAACGAAATCACATGTTTCATCTTCACTGAAAAAATTGGAAAACAAAGGTCTTATAAAAAGAAAACAAAGTAAAGATAATAAAAAACATATTGAAATTGTCCTTCTGGATGATGCGGCACTTATCGTGGACGCAGGATTAAACGCACAAAAACAGTTTGCACAGAATGTTTTAAGAGGGTTGACAGAAGAAGAAAAGCATGTGTGTATGAATGTATTTGACAGAATTTGTAACAATGCGGAAGAACTATTAAGAGGAGAGAGCAAGTGAAAAAGAGTAATTATAAACCACAGATTCCGGATTTGATGGAAGCAGTCTTTGATGCAGTGTATCTGACTTTTGATCTGGCAGCAGCAGTCTTATTTTTTTTATTCTCAAAAGGAAATATCCTGTATGTACTATATGGAATACTGACATTGACACTTTGTGGAGGGGATGCTTTTCATCTGGTGCCAAGAATTATAAGGGCTGTACGTGGAACCAATGATAAAATAAAGAGACAGCTTGGAATTGGATTGCAGGTATCGTCTATCACAATGACGATGTTTTATATTCTTTTAATGTATATATGGAAATATACATTCCCGGAATTAAAAATACCAGTAGTCATTGAGGGTGTTATATGGATATCAGCGGTTATCAGAATTGTGATATGTATGTTTCCGCAGAATAACTGGTGTACAGATGAAGGAAATATGAAATTATCTGTTATAAGAAATGCGGTCTTTGCTGTTACCGGTATAGGTGTAATGATCTTATATCTGATTTCCGGAAATACATATGGATATCATATGACGAGGATGGCTGCAGCCATCATTATTTCTTTTGGATGTTATCTTCCGGTAACACTGTTCAGTAAAACAAAACCGCAGGTCGGATTATTAATGATACCAAAGACCTGCGCATATATGTGGATCATTGTAATGGGGCTTCAGCTTCTGTTTTAAGATAAGAGCAGTAATATCTGCAGAAAGGCAGGAAATTATAGTGAATGTAGAAAGATTTGTAAAACTAATGACAGGACATTTTGATAACAAAGAACAATTTACAGAAATGAAAGAAGAGGGGAAAATATTTCCATATGCACAGCATGTGAATACTGTCTGTAACGATAAAATAAAAAATCTGAAAAGTTTACACCAGCTATATATCAGGAAAAGGATGGTGTCTGGGAAGGGGGCAGTGTGAGCCAATTTACCCCGGTTATGGTATTCAGGCTGTGGGAGAAATTTTCAGACACTTGTCTGGAGGTATCCGAAAGTATGGAAGTCCATGGAAAGAGAACATTTGGATATGATGATGGTGTTTTCACGAGATTACAGGACTTTTTGCTGAAATTTATGGTACAATATCTGTGAAATTTGCCAGAGCAGAGTCTCTGGGAAAAGGGAGAAATATGATAATGTCAAAAGATGAATATTTAATCACAGATGAGCCCCTTAAAGCACTGACAATATTTGCACTGCCGATGATTCTCGGCAGTTTTTTTCAGCAAGTGTATAATATGGCTGATTCCATCATTGTTGGTCAGTTTGTCGGTTCCTCTGCACTTGCAGCTGTCGGTGCCTGTGCTGCACTGACAAATGTATTTATTTGTGTGGCATTAGGTGCCGGTGTCGGTGCAGGTGTGCTCGTAAGCCGCTATTTTGGTGCCGGAGATTATGGTAAAATGAAAACAATTGTGTCAACATCGTTGGTCAGTTTTCTGATTTTAAGCCTGTTTCTGGGTGGCTTTGGTTTTTGTTTTTCACATTCAATGATGAATTTATTACAGACACCAACTGATATACTGGAGGAAGCAGTACAGTATCTCCGCATTTATTTTGCAGGATTTCCATTTCTGTTTATGTATAATATTCTTTCAACGATGTTTAACTCAATTGGAGAATCAAAAATACCATTGGGTCTTTTGATATTTTCTTCTATTTTAAATATTCTTATGGATCTTTGGATGGTGGCAGGACTTGGTCTCGGTGTGTTCGGGGCAGCCCTTGCAACCCTTATTGCACAGGGGATTTCTGCGGTATTTTCATTTCTGATTTTCTTTTGCCGGATGCGTCAATATAAGAGTCAATTTCAGTGGTTTGATGGTCAGGAGTTACATTTGATGCTCAAAATTGCTGTACCGTCGATTCTCCAGCAGTCCACAGTGTCAATTGGTATGATGATCGTACAGGCAGTTGTAAATCCATTTGGTACACAGGCACTCGCAGGTTATGCGGCAACAATGAGAGTAGAGAATGTTTTTTCGTTGATATTTGTGTCCATCGGCAATGCGGTTTCTCCGTATGTCTCACAGAATCTTGGTGCAAAGAAAATCAACCGCATCAAAAAAGGATATCACGCTGCGCTGGTATTAGACCTGTGTTTCGCAATTCTTGCATTTGTAGTTATTGAAACCATGTACACACAGATTTCTTCATTATTCCTGGGTAAAGATGGAACTGACTTAGCATATCAGGTGTCCGGGGATTATATGAGATGGCTGGGCTGTTTTTTCATCTTCATGGGTATTAAGATGGCAACAGATGGAGTTCTGCGTGGACTTGGGATTATGCGCCCATTTCTTATTGCAAATATAGTTAACCTTGCAATCCGCCTGTCTGTTGCCATGATTTTTGCACCATGTTTTGGCATTGCATTTGTCTGGCTTGCTGTACCGGCTGGCTGGTTTGCAAATTTTCTGATTTCTTATATGGCACTTAGGAAATCATGGCCGGTTTCAACAGTCTGTAACAGTGTTGCGAACGGATAGTTACTGTTCACAGGCAGGCATTTTCTGAACTGAAAATGCCGTATGATACAGTGGTGGCAGCAGATTTTGCCGATTTGGAATGCGAAGCATCGGCAAAATCCGTTACTGGAACGAGGTACGAGTGAACAGTAACAACGGATAAGTGACGGGATGTAAATATTTTATAATGGATGTTTTCAGGCTTGTTTTAATGTGTTAAAATATAGAGTATAAATCCATGCATGATAGTGCAAAAAGCGGGAGGTTCTGTTATGGCAAAAGACGATTCATTAAAGAAACCAAAGAAGATAGAGGTCAATCGTATTATGATTTTTATATCATCGATATTGATACCATTTTTGTGGATTGATCTGTATTTAGTTTCGAAGAATACATCAAAACTGATGGTTGTGGGTATTATTGCAGCGCTTATTTTAGTATGGACAGGTTTGCTTGTCACATATATCCATAGGATGAAAAATGAGGAAAAAGCCCATTCGGATGAACAGGTAGAAGAACTGCTGCGTACAGGAAAAGCCAATTATCTGATGCAGAAAAAGTTAGCGGAAAAGATAGATAATATCGGAGAAAAAGATGCAGTTCCAGCGGATGAGATCATTACGGCACAGAAGGCAATTGCAAAGCTGATGCTTGCACGAAACAAAGAAAATACAGATGCTCTTATGCATTCGAATGAGCAGGTGATTGAAAAAACGTTGGAAGTAGAAGAAAAGCTTTCTGAAAACAGTCAGCAGATCATGGACATGCAGAAAAACCAGATGGATGAAAAATTACAGGAATTGATGCAAAGTCAGAAATTAGTTCTTGATAATTTAAATGCTGTCAAAGAATCACTGCAGAGTGACATGCAGGATGTTTTGTCAAATATGATTCATGACACATTGGAGAAAGAACTTGCATCTGCCATAGAGCAGATACATACTTATGTGAAAGAGGCGGCAAGTCAGGCTGTTGATTCCGTAAAGGAGAATCTTGCTGCGGAAGTGCCGGTTATGGCAGCTGTTTCCCCGGCAATGGATGAAGAATTACCGGATTCAGGAATGCCGGCAGAAAGTGAAGAATTACCGGATCATGGAATGCCGACAGAAGATGAAGAGTTGCCGGATCATGGAATGCTGACAGAAAGTGAAGAGTTGCCGGATTCAGGAATGCCGACAGAAGATGAAGAGTTGCCGGATCTGGGAATGCCGGCAATGGATGAAGATCTGTCTAATATGGAACTGCCAACATTGGGAGAAGAATTATCAGAAACAGAACTCCCGGATTTAACTGACGGCGGAGATCTGGATGAGGAACCGGTAATCGGCGAAATGCCATTAATGGATGAAGAAGAACCGGAAGCAGCCGATACATCCCTGATAGATGAGGAACCGTCAATCGGCGAGATGCCGTTAATGGAAGAGGAAGAGCCGGAAGCAGCCGATACATCCCTGATAGATGAGGAACCGTCAATTGGAGAGATGCCGTTAATGGAAGAGGAAGAACCTGCGGCGGTTGATACATCCTTAATGGAGGAAGAACCGTCAATCGGCGAGATGCCGGTTTTTGATGATTTGAACGATGCTGCATCAGCCGTGGAGGAGGTGCAGGCAGAACCGGTAGAAGAAGTGGAAGCGGAAGAAGTTCCGATTACGGAGGAAGCAACAGTAGAGCCGGATACGGATGCAGTAACTTTGACAGAAGAAATTCCGGTATCTGCGGATGAGTCAGTGATTGAAGAAGTAAAAATTCCGGAACAGACAACCGTTACGGAAGAAATTCCGGTATCTGCAGATGAGTCAGTCATCGAAGAAGTACCGGCACAGGAAGCGTCTTCATCCATGGCAGATATGAGCAATCCAAATAAGATCATGACACCGGATGAAATTGCAGCGTTGATCGCAAATTTATAGAAATGCATCATAAGTAAAACGCAATTAAAGATGTATTTGAAAGGGCGTGTGAAAAAATGATTCTTACTTTTTCACACGCCCTTTTTGGCATTTGGTCATCAAAGCTCTGCGGTAATGCGCACGATCTCTTTGATTACAGCTACAGCAGTTTTCATTCCCTCCACACTGATGTGTTCGAATGGACCGTGGAAACCGTAACCGCCTGTGCCAAGATTCGGGCACGGAAGTCCCATAAAGCTTAAACGCGCGCCGTCGGTACCGCCGCGTACCGGACGTGAGACTGGTTCAAGACCAACAGAAGAAATAGCTTTCTTTGCGATATCCACAACATAAGTATTTTTCTCAATGATTTCCAACATATTTGCGTAGGAATCGTGGATAGTCAGTGTAACAGTTCCGACACCGTATTTTTGGTTCATGGAATCTGCGATTTCCTGCATTTTTTTCTGACGTGTTTCAAACATCACTTTATCGTGATCACGAATGATGTAGGAAAGAGTTGCTGCGGCAACGTCGCCGGACATATCGGTCAGATGATAGAAACCTTCTCTTCCCTCGGTGTGGGCAGGCGTTTCCATTGGAGGAAGCTGAGACTGGATCTCACATGCAACGAGAGCGGCATTGACCATGATATCTTTCGCCTCACCAGGGTGGACATTCACGCCTTTGACAGCGAAAACTGCGCTTGCGGCATTAAAGTTTTCATAGGCAACTTCACCCTCGTAATCGCCATCTACCGTGTAAGCAAAATCTGCTTTAAAGTAGTCAAGATCAAACAGATCCGCACCACGTCCGACTTCTTCGTCCGGTGTAAACCCGATCCAGATATCGCCGTGTGGAATGTCAGAGGAGATGAGCTGTTCAGCAGCAGTCATGATCTCAGCAACGCCTGCCTTATCGTCTGCACCAAGCAGAGTTGTGCCGTCTGTCGTGATCAGGGTTCTGCCCTTTAAAGTTTTCAATTCCGGAAAATCAGATGTTTTTAAAACGTCACCGGTTCCTTTTAAAATAACATCCTCACCGTTGTAATCCGGAATGATCTGGGGTTTGACATTTTTACCGGAAAAATCAGGTGCCGTATCCATATGGGAAATAAAGCCGACCGCTTTTTTGTCTTCGTATCCAGGGGTAGCCGGGATCAGGCCGTAGATGTAACAGTGGTCTGTCAGTGTTACTTTCTGTAAACCAAGATCAAGTAATTCTTTTTCTAATTCTTTTGCCAGGTTAAATTGTCTGTCCGTAGAAGGAATCGTATCGGAATCTTCACTCGAAGTAGTCCAATAGGAAACATATTTTAATAGTCTTTCATCAACACACATGATAAATGAGTGACCTCCTTTAAATTTGATAGACTAAAAAAGTGCGTTTTTCAGTCCATGAATAAAATACCACAGAATAGAAAATCCGCCAATGAAAAAAATGAAGATTTTCTAAAAAAACGCTTGCAATTTAAAAAAAATTAATATATAATATCATTTGTGTTCACGAGAGATAAACATATGCGCCACTAGCTCAGCTGGCAGAGCACCTGACTCTTAATCAGGGTGTCCAGGG
>ERZ773217.2600-NODE-2600-length-11529-cov-3.245337_pt1 | contig 11529 bp, 8 predicted proteins | sample MGYA00580995_ERZ773217 | MGnify/ENA primary metagenome ERZ773217 (study PRJEB29015, sample SAMEA2737772) | human gut metagenome | biome: human gut; feature: human-associated habitat; material: faeces | place: China | collected 2012 ...
TACAAAATCCGGATATGGATGGAAAGTTTATCGCAGTACCGCTGAAGGATAAGGAGACAGTGGCGTACCTTAATCCCTATGGTATGATTATGTTTAAGGATGCTCCTAATAGAGAGGGCGCAATCGAATTTTTAAAATATGCAGCAGCTAATTTTGTAGAGATGACACGTGTTACTAAACGTCCGCCCGCATTGATAGAACTCGAAGATGTGGCCCGTGAGGCAGCTCCTGAAGTGGAGGCAATTCTGGACTGCGCTCAATATAATATTGATTACGTGGCAGTACCATTCCGCGGAGAGGAAGCCAATATTGTGGCAGAGAATGTAAATGCCATGTTGGCAGGTAGTATCAAGTCGCCTGAGGAGGCCGCGAAAATTACAGCAGAGGCCGTACAGGCTGTTTTGGACGCTAATAATTAAATAGATACAGACTGGGCGGGATGATCCCGCCCAGGTTTCCTGTACAATTCTTGGCGTCTGAAGAGGAGGTGGAAGTTTGGGCAAATTTCTGGAAAGGCATTTTTCATTGGTATTTTTTCTTCCGGTTGCAGTCCTGTCAGTTCTGTTGATTATTTATCCAATGCTTTATGGTATATATGTTAGCTTTTTTGACACTAATCTTGTTAATAAATGGAATTTTGTTGGCACAAAAAACTATCAGGCCTTAATATCAAATGCGGCATTTCGTAACAGCCTGTCCGTGAATTTTAAATTCATATTAATTGTTGTTGCAGGTCATTTCGTAATAGGTACAATTTTGGCGACAATTCTCAATAAAAATATACGAGGCCGTGTATTTTTTCGTTGTATTCTGATGCTGCCGTGGTTAATTCCGGAAGTTGTATTTGCAGTATTGTTTAAGTGGATTCTTAATCCGCAATATGGAATTATTAATTATACACTGATGAATTTAGGGGTTTTATCAGATCCTATTTCCTGGCTGGGTAGTGTTAATACAGCTTTGCCCATTGTAGCTATTATATGTATTATTAAAGGTTATCCGTTTGTGATGATTATGGTTTTGTCTGCTTTGCAAACCGTACCGCAGGATATCTATGAGGCATCTCAGGTAGATGGGTGCAGCAGGATTAAGGCGTTTTGGCATATAACAGTTCCATCTATTCTTCCGGTTTTGGCAGTGGCTTTTATTCTGGATACAGTGAACTGGTTTAAACATTATACCATGGTAAATCTTTTGACAGGCGGGGGGCCTGCAAATTCAACAAGTCTTGTAAGCGTTACAATCTATAAAACTGCATTTGGTTCATTTAAATTTGGTCTGGCCGGAGCAATGGCAGTAGTGGTATTTATAATATGCTACATTATGAGTTGGATCTACAGGAGGTTGACAGATGAAAAAAGTTAAAAGACATAATCAGGCAGGAATCCTTTCTTATGCAGTGTTGCTTTTTTTTTCATTGATTGTTCTATATCCTCTGGCCTGGATGGTACTGACATCTCTTAAAACTTTGGAAGAAACCTTTGTCATTCCTCCGGTATGGATGCCAAAATCCCCTTCATTACAGACATATTCAGACATTTTTGTAAAATATCCGATTGCTTCATATTTTAGAAACAGCATCATTGTGGTAGTGGTTACCACCGTGGTATCTGTTATAGTTTCCTGTTTAGCTGGTTACGCGGCATCTCGCAGCCGTTCAAGGTTTAAGAAGCCATTTATGACATTTTTGTTGGTACTCCAGATGTTCCCAGCAGTCATGCTTTTGGTCCCTTACTATAAAATGCTGACTATATATGGCCTGGTTGATACACTCGTAGGTCTAATCCTACCTAACATTGCATTTACTATGCCATTCTGTACGTGGATGATGATGGGATATTTTAATACAATACCGTCAGAATTAGAGCAGGCTGCACAAATTGATGGCTGCAACAAATATCAGAGCTTTGCCAGAGTTATTTGTCCATTAACTTTACCTGGTATGGCTGCAACAGCAATTTATTCTTTTATTCAGGTTTGGAATGAATATATGTTTTCACAAACTTTGATGAAATCGGAGACCTCTAAAACGCTGACTGTCGGAATTGCGCAGATGGTGGGTGAGTACCGCACATTATGGAATGATATGATGGCAGCCAGTGTTCTGACAAGCCTCCCACTTATTATCATTTTTATTTTTCTGCAAAAATACTTTATTTCTACGCTTACTGCCGGTGCAGTAAAGGGGTGAAGAAACTTGGAAACAATTGAAGTTAGATACAGATGGAGGTAGTTAAATGTTAGATATTCTGATTCGCGGAGGATGGGTAATAGACGGCACAGGAAATCCGCGGCGGCGCCTGGATGTGGGAATCAGGGGAAAGTGTATTGCTTGTATGGAGCGTAATATTACCGAGGAGGCGCGGCATGTCATCAATGCAGACGGGCTGATTGTGAGTCCGGGATTTATTGACGCACATAGCCATTCGGATGTGACGATTGAAAGTAATCCTTTTTGCGAGAGTACGATACGCCAGGGAATTACTACAGAAATTGTAGGGAACTGCGGAGACAGTACGGCCCCGTTTCCACCGGTGGGGAATGGTACGGCTGGAGGATTTGGCCATTTCGATAATGGGCCTGTACCCTATGGCCGCACACTGGGAGAGCACATGTGCGAATTAGAACATATGGGTATATCCGGTAATTTAGCATGGCTGGTGGGACACAATTCCTTGCGAACTCTGGCCGGTGTCAAAGGACCGGAGGTAACAGAGCAACAGTATAAAATAATGGAGAATGCCCTCAGACAGGCATTTGAGGATGGAGCCATCGGGCTTAGCAGCGGTCTGGAATTCGAGCCAGGACGTACAAGCTGTCCGGAGGAATTAATGCGTCTTGCAGGTGTTGTAAAGGAATATGATGCCATTTATACCAGTCATATTCGGAACAGAGATGCCCATGTGCTGGAGGCATTGGAGGAATTTTTAGCGGTAATCCGTCACCATCGTATTCGAGGTGAAGTATCTCACATGAATATACGCTACAATACGCATGCACCTGAAGATGCAGTGCGCAGGTGTATGGAGAAAATTAGTCAGGCAAGGGATGAGGGATTTGAGGTTCTGACAGATATGACCCCCTTAAATTATGGTATCGGTCAGATGGCGGGTATATTACCGGAGTGGCTGACCTCATTGCCAGGCCAACAGATGAAAGATGCGCTTATGGATCCGGAAATCAGGACTAGGCTTAAACATGACTGTGACCGGTACTGGAGGTTTATTGCCGGCGGTGAGTGGGAACGGGTGCGTATGCAGAACAATAATGCATTTCCGGACATTAATGGGATGACATTTCCGGAAATATCACATCTATGGAATAAAGAACCTTGGGATTGTTACTTCGATATTCTGGCCGCTGTTGCACCAGATATTGACAGTGTTGTTCTTGTGTCACGGCTGTTTACAGATGAACATCTTGTAGAGACAATATCGAATCCACTCTATATGCTTGTGGTAGATGGATATAGTACATCTGTTGAAGGCGAGGTGGCCAGACACACACAGTTCCCGCTTCATTACATCGGAATGGACTGGTTCCTGACGCATCATGTGCGGCAGAATCATATTCTCAGTCTGGAAGAAGCGGTTCGCAAGATGACAAGCATGCCGGCCTCCCATTTCAACCTGAAAGGACGGGGGCTATTATATGAGGGGGCAGTTGCGGATGTTATAGTGTTTGATTATGAACATATGGATACACCATTCGATTTACGGCAGCCTGCGCAATATGCCCGCGGAGTGACACATGTTATAGTAAACGGTTTACAGGTGTTACGTGACGGGGAACATTTACATACGACACCGGGAATTAATATTCGTCAGAACGCTAAATAAGATTTAGTCAAAAAAGGATGCGTCTTAAAGCAGTAGCGAGCTAATGGCTATGCAATTGCTTTAATGGCGTGTCTTTTGTGTTATAAGAAAAAATGTATTGCCGGGACAAATATTTGGGAAAGATTATAGCTTGCATTTTCTCACTCCTGTGATATAATGTTCATATATTTTTGAAAAGCGATAGATTTGAACATAAAACAGGCAGGGAAGCGAGGATTACACAATGGACAGACATGGACTTGTATGCAGGGCAGTATTGGAGCAGCCGGATATTACCCAGAGAGAGCTGGCCGGAAAGCTGGATGTCTCCCTGGGCACGGCCAATGGTTTGATTAAGGAATGTCTGGCGAAGGGATATATAGGAGAGGAAAGCAGCCAAAAGGGCAAGGCCCGATGGAGGCTTATGCCGGATGGCCAGAAGCTGTTAGACCAATATAAGGTGGACGGCGCCCTTATTATTGCAGCGGGCTTCGGTTCACGTTTTGTCCCCCTGACCTTTGAGACGCCCAAGGGGCTTCTGGAGGTCTTTGGGGAGCGCATGATTGAACGTCAGATTAAGCAGCTTCACGAAGTGGGCATAAGGAATATAACCATAGCAGTGGGATATCTGAAGGAGAAGTTTGAATACCTTATTGATAAATACGGCGTGGAGCTTCTGTACAATCCTGAGTATACCAGCAAAAACACCCTGACCACCATTTACCGGGCCAGGAAGGTGCTGGAGGGGCGCAATATGTACGTCCTGTCATCGGATAACTGGATGCGGGAGAATATGTATCATGCCTATGAATGCGGGGCCTGGTACAGCTCTGCCTTTCAGAGGGGAGAGACCAGGGAATGGTGCCTTTATTTTAATAAAAAGGGGAGGATCACCGGCGTAAAAGTAGGCGGACGGGACCAGTGGGTCATGTATGGTCCGGCTTATTTTTCCCGGGAATTTTCCCGGCAGTTCCTTCCGGTGCTGGAAGCCTACTATAAGACGCCGGGGACAGAGCAGTTTTACTGGGAACAGGTCTATGTGGACATGCTGGAGGGAGAGGCCAGACGGCGGCTTGAGGAGGAAGGCGGCGGACTGCTGGAAGCAGCCCAGGAAGCCGGCGGCCTGGCGGCCTCCCGGTGGGATGAGATAGAGATGGATGTGAACCGCCAGCCGGATGATCAGGTATATGAATTTGAGAACCTGGAGGAGCTGCGCCTGTTTGACCCCCGCTATCAGAATCATTCTGACAATGCGGCCATGAAGCTGGTCGCAGAGGTATTCAAGGTACCGGAATCCAGCATTAAGGATATCCGCTGCCTGAAAGCAGGCATGACCAACAAGTCCTTTCTGTTTAAGGTGGAGGACCGCCACTGCATCTGCCGCATACCGGGTCCGGGAACAGAACTTCTGATTAACAGGGAACAGGAAAAAACAGTCTACGATGCCGTTGCCTCACTGGAAATCACCGAGCATGTGCTGTACATGAATGAAAAGACCGGGTATAAGATAGCGGATTACTATGAAGGTACCAGAAATGCGGATTCCGCAGATTGGGCCGATATGGAGAAATGCATGTCCATGGTGCGCCGCCTTCACCAGTCAGGCATCACGGTGGCCCATTCCTTTGATATCCGGGAGAGGATCGGCTTTTACGAAAAGCTGTGCAGGAGCCATGGCGCCCTTTTGTTTGAGGATTACGAGGAAGTAAAGGGGTGGATGGACTGGCTTATGGATACCCTTGACTCAATGGAACGCCCAAAATGCCTGTGTCATATTGATGCAAATGTGGATAACTTTCTCTTTTTTGAGGACGGCAGTGTAAAACTTCTGGATTGGGAGTATGCCGGCATGTGCGATCCGGTGATGGATGTGTCCATGTGCGCTATTTATTCCTATTACAAGGAAGAGGACATGGAGCGGCTTTTCAGGCTTTATCTCAGGCGGGAGCCCTCGGAAGATGAACTGTTTGCGCTCTATGCCAATGCTGCCCTGGGCGGATTCCTGTGGTGCCTGTGGGCTGTATATAAAAGTATTCTGGGAGATGAGTTCGGAGAATACACCATCATCATGTACCGGTATGCAAAAAAATATTATAGGAAATTACGGAAATTGTAATAAATTTGTTACCAAATGAATATGGGTTTGTGCTATAATCGGAGATATGTAAACGGTTGGGGATTCGTATGCCCCGGCCAGATATACCAGGCGAGGAGGATGACAAATGGGATATAAAAAGTACTGGGCGGCAATGGCGGCAGCCGGTATGATTGGGGCCATGTCATTGGGGTCTGTATTTACCAGCTATGCGGCGGACGGATGGAGTAAATCCAATGATAGTTGGACTTATATCTATAACGGACAGACACATACAGGATGGCTTCAGACCAGCGAGGGCTGGTATTACATGGACTTATCCACGGGACATATGTCCACGGGTTTTAAGCAGATTGACGGCAAGTGGTATTTCTTCAGGCCGAATGGTCTTATGGCCATGGGCTGGATTAATCCTGAGGACGGCAAGTGGTATTATATGCTGAACGACGGCAGCATGGTTACAGGCTGGCTGAAGATTGGCAATGACTACTACTTCATGCGGGGCAACGGTACCATGGCAACCGGCTGGCGTGAGATGGACGGGGCCTGGTATTATTTCCAGAGCAACGGAAAGTGCGTGGTTAATTCCTGGGCACAGATTAAGGACAACTGGTATCTCTTTGGCACGGACGGCAAGATGATGACGGGCTGGGCTAAAGTGGATAATGATTATTTCTACCTGAATACGGACGGCCGGATGCTGATCGGCTGGCTGAGCGACAGCGAAGGCAACAAATATTATATGGATACAAGCAACGGCAAGATGTCCACGGGCTGGAAGCAGATTGATAATTCCTGGCATTACTTCAACAGCAACGGACATATGATGACGGGATGGATTCAGCTGGACGGCAAGTATTATTATCTGAACCCTGCCAACGAGGGCAAGATGATTGCAGGCACCACAGCCACCATCAACGGTGTACAGTATAACTTTGACGGCAGCGGCGTATGCCAGAATGCCAACGGCGTATCGGCCCAGACACCGGGAACTGTGAACAATAATTCCGGCAGTTCCGGCGGCAGCGGCGGACCTGGAGTGTCCGGTTCTTCTGGCTCCGGTATCAGCAGCGGCACACCGGGCGGCTCCGGAAACAGTTCAAACGGCCCGACCAGCGGCAATTCCAATAACAGCCCATCCGGCTCATCAACTGCGCTTGAACCAGGACGGACAGACGGACCAGGTTGATTGACAGCGGTTTAATAAGGGGGGATGTGACAGCGGATGGCTGGACATCCCCTCTTTTTTGAAAAATACAAAGGTATGAGGAGAATACTATGAAAAATACGACGCAGATCATGAGGCGCTGCCACGCACTTGCCCTGGCAGGACTCATCGGAGCAGGGACAATTGTACCTGCCGGTACATCCCTGGCCGTGGGACCGGGGGAGACCCAGTCCGCCACGGTCATATCTCCCGTAGGACCGGGGCAGAGCTCCGCCGGCAGCACAGGGACTGCTTCCGGAACAGGAAGCACCTCAGGACAGTCTGCTTCCACTGCAAATCCCAATGCGTGGAAGAAGGTAAACGGCGTATACCAGATGCAGGACGGCTCAGCTATCAATAATGTGCTGTTCCGGGGAATTGACGTGTCCAGGTGGCAGGGGGATATTAACTGGAGCCAGGTAGCTGCGGACGACGTGTCCTTCGTCATGCTGGGCACCCGTTCAAAGGGCGCAGTAGACCCTTATTTCCACAGGAATATCCAGCAGGCCAGCGCGGCAGGAGTCAAGGTGGGTGTATACATCTATTCCCTGGCCATGACGCCTGAGATGGCAGTGGAGGAGGCGAATTTTGTTCTCAACCTGATTCACGATTATCCGGTCTCCTATCCGGTGGCCTTTGACATGGAGGATTCCACCCAGGGAACCCTTTCCAAGGATGAGCTGGCAGCCATCGCCAACGCGTTCTGCGGGCGGATTTCAGAGGCAGGCTATTATCCGGTTATCTATGCCAATGACAACTGGCTTGCCAATAAGCTGGATATGAGCAAGATGAATTACCCTGTATGGGTGGCGCGCTATTCCGCCAAACCGGCCTATCAGAATCCCGTTATGTGGCAGGCAACCAGCACCGGCGCTGTAAACGGTATAAGCGGCAATGTAGATATTGATTTCCAGTTCAGGGATTTCACCTCTGTGATTCCGGCGAATACGTGGAGAACCATCAATGGCCAGACCTACTATTACCAGAACTATGCAAAGCAGAAGAACAACTGGATTCAGGATGACGGCACATGGTACTATATGAACGGGGACGGTTTGGTGTCCAAGGGCTGGCTTAACCAGTCCGGCAAGTCCTACTATCTGGATGACACTACCGGTAAGATGATAACCGGCTGGAAATCCGACAGCGGGAAATGGTATTACTTCGGCAGCTCAGGCGCCCTTTCCAAGGGCTGGATTAATGACAACGGAACCTGGTATTACAGCAACCAGGAAGGCGTGATGCAGACAGGCTGGCTGGACGACGGCGGGCGCAGATACTTCCTGGAGGGAAATGGGGCCATGGCAAAAGGCTGGACCAGCCAGAACGGGAAGTGGTACTATCTGGACAGCTCAGGAGCTCTTTCCAGGGGCTGGATCAATGACAATGGAACCTGGTATTACAGCAGCCAGGATGGCGTGATGCAGACAGGCTGGCTGGATGACGGCGGTGAGCGCTATTACCTGAAGGGGTCCGGCGCCATGGCCACAGGCTGGCGTGAGATGGATGGGGCCTGGTATTATTTTGAGGGCTCAGGACGTATGGCCAAAGGCGTGATAGACGTGGGCGGACTCCACTACTATATGAACCCATCCACAGGCCGGATGGCGGCAGGCACCACCGTGGATATAGGCGGCGTGGCCTATACTGCTGACGGAAGCGGAGTGCTCAGCCAGGTTGTGCAGGAAGCGGGAAATGAGACCGGAGACAGCCAGACAGGAAATGTACAGACCCAGGCGCCGGACGGCAGCCAGGGAGGACAGGCGCCACAGCCTTCACAGAACGGCGGGGTATCTAACCAGGCACCGGGTTTGGGCCAGGCTGTCACCGGTTCATCCGGCGGACCGGGTGTGGTGGTCACGCCATTAGGGCCGTGACAGCAGCCGCTGGGTTTAATGTAATGTACAATAAGCTCAATCATGGTATCATTTTTATCAGGATATAACTTCAATATGATGTAAAATCAGCCATGCGGCGCCGGGAGCAGTCCCGGCGCTGTTTTCTTCTTCCCGCACATATTATGAAGTCTGTAAAGGGAGAAAAAGGTAAAAGCATTTTTATATTGCCCCTGCACATATACTGGATAGATAAGGATGCGAAATAAGAGAGGGAAAACAGGGTGAAGCTGATAAATAAGTCAAAGCTCCTGGCAGCTGTCTGCATAGCGGACCTTTTGCTGCTGGGCGGCCTTATCCATACGGTCAGGGGGGAGATGCCGGCCCATGTGTCCGCCGATGAGGGCTCCTGGGTCAGGGAGGGAGGGGATACCCTGGACCGGGCCAAGGGACTGGAAGGGAAATGTGTGGCTCTGACCTTTGACGACGGACCAAATGAGGATTGCACGGAAAAACTGCTGGACGGGCTGAAAGAGCGGAATGTCCGGGCAACCTTTTTTCTGATGGGACAGAACATAGAGGGAAACGAGGAGATTGTAAAGCGCATGAAGGCAGAGGGCCATTTGATTGGAAACCACAGCTACAGCCATGTGCAGCTTACAAAGGCCGGTTCAGACGCAGTCTGCCAGGCCGTGGACAGAACCAGCCGGATGATAGAAGAGATTACAGGAGAGAGGCCCCAATACATGCGCCCGCCCTATGGGGACTGGAATGAGGAGCTGGAGTGCAGGGTGGGCATGACCACTGTCCTGTGGTCTGTGGACTCCCTGGACTGGAAACTGCGCAATACCAACCGTGTGGTGAAACGGGTGCTTAAGGATGTGGAGGACGGGGATATCATATTAATGCATGATATTTTCCCCACTTCTGTGGAAGCAGCCCTGGAAATCGTTGACACGCTCACGAAGCGGGGCTATACTTTTGTTACGGTGGATGAACTGCTGATTGACTGAGGAGAATACAGATATGGATTTATTTGATTATATGAGAGAAAAGGATATGGAGAAGGAGTCGCCTCTGGCTTCCAGGCTCCGTCCGAGGACCCTGGATGAGGTGGTGGGGCAGCAGCATATTATCGGAAAGGACAAGCTGCCCGGCAAGCTCGATGCGCCGATCGCACAGGCGGGCGCAAACGTCTCAGGCGGCCAGAAGCAGCGCCTTTCCATCGCGCGCGCACTGGCCCGCAAGCCGGAGATCCTCATCTTTGATGATTCGTTCTCTGCGCTGGATTACCGCACCGATGCCAGCCTCCGCGCCGGTCTGGCGCGCGAGCTGAGCGACACGACCTGCCTGATCGTGGCGCAGCGCATCGGCACGATCCGCCATGCCGACCGCATCGTCGTGCTGGACGAGGGCCGTGTGGCCGGGATCGGCACGCACGACGAGCTGATGAAGAATTGCGGTGTTTACCGCGAGATCGCCATGTCGCAGCTCTCTGCGGCAGAGCTGGAAAAGGAGGGAGTCTGATGGCAATGGGACCGATGGGCGGGCGCGGCATGCGCCCTGCTGAGAAGAGCAAGCGCGGCTTGCGCGGCGTGCAGCGTGAGCTGTTCTCCTATTCCGAGAGGATCAGGCTCCCGATGCTGATTGCGCTGGTGCTCGCGGCCGCGGGCGCGGTGCTGACGATTCTCGGACCGAATCAGCTCAGCAAGATCACAAATCTGATCTCCGATTCTTTGATGGGGGAGATCGACCTTGCGGCCATTGGCCGCGTGGCGGGCGTGCTGCTCGGCATCTATGCGCTCAGCGCCCTGCTGACCTATATCGAGCACTATATCATGGCGACCGTGACGCTCGGCCTCTCCAAGCAGATGCGCCGCGACCTGTGCGCCAAGATCAACCGCGTGCCCATGAGCTGCTTCAACCGCATTGCGCACGGCGATATCCTCAGCCGCGTGACAAACGATGTCAGCACGCTTCAGCAGGCCCTGTCCAACAGCCTGCCTTCCATGATCAGCGCCGTGGCCCAGCTTACGGGCTGCGTCATCATGATGTTCGTGACGGAGTGGCGCATGGCGCTGGCCGCCATCGCGGCGACAATGATCGGCTTTGTGTTCATGTTCATCATCATGAAGCGCTCGCAGAAATACTTTGTCGACCGGCAGGAGAGCCTCGGCACGCTGAACGGCTATATTGAAGAAATGTATTCCGGCCATGACGTCGTGCGCATTTCGCGCGCGAATGACAGGATCAAGGAGACGTTCCGCGGCATGAACCGCGCCGTCTATGAGGCGAACCGCAAGAGCCAGTTCCTTTCCGGCATCATGCAGCCGCTGATGAATGTCATCGGCAACCTCGGCTATGTCGCCGTGTGCGTGCTGGGCGCTGCACTCGTGATGAACGGCAGCATCAAGTTCGGTGTCATCACGGCCTTCATCCTCTATGTGCGCCTGTTCACCTCGCCGCTGACGACGATCGCGCAGGGCATGACGCAGCTGCAGTCCGCCGCCGCGGCGGGCGACCGCGTGTTTGATTTCCTGCAGGAGCCGGAGCTGCCGGACGAGTCGAAGAATC
>ERZ773217.2605-NODE-2605-length-11502-cov-12.919105_pt1 | contig 11502 bp, 9 predicted proteins | sample MGYA00580995_ERZ773217 | MGnify/ENA primary metagenome ERZ773217 (study PRJEB29015, sample SAMEA2737772) | human gut metagenome | biome: human gut; feature: human-associated habitat; material: faeces | place: China | collected 2012 ...
CACAGGGACGTGGTAACTACTCTATGTTCTTCGAGAAATATGAGCCAGTACCAAAGAATGTACAGGAAAAGGTATTAGCAGACAAATCTAAATAATAGACCATCTTTTTTTCCTGTGGAAAAAGTTTTAGCAGATAAGTCAAAATAAGACTAAAACATCCGGATTTCCTATAAAATATAGGAAATCCGGTAAGAAATAGCTTGAAAAACGATTGATTATTTTATATAATCAGAGTTAGCCGAGTTATTGAAAATAACAACTATAGCCCATAGGGCATCATTTTAAGGAGGATATTCAAAAATGGCAAAAGCTAAGTTTGAAAGAACAAAACCACATTGTAATATTGGTACCATTGGACACGTTGACCATGGTAAAACAACTTTAACAGCTGCTATTTCTAAAGTATTAGCTGCAAGAGTTGCTGGTAACACAGCTACAGATTTCGATAACATCGATAAAGCTCCAGAAGAGAGAGAGCGTGGTATCACAATTTCTACTGCTCATATCGAGTATGAGACAGAGAAGAGACATTACGCACACGTTGACTGCCCAGGTCATGCCGATTACGTTAAGAACATGATCACTGGTGCTGCTCAGATGGATGGTGCTATCCTCGTTGTAGCTGCTACTGACGGTGTTATGGCTCAGACAAAAGAGCACATCTTATTATCCCGTCAGGTAGGTGTACCTTACATCGTTGTTTTCTTAAACAAATGCGATATGGTAGACGATCCGGAGTTAATCGAGTTAGTAGAGATGGAAGTTACAGAGCAGCTTGAAGAGTACGGCTTCGAAGGATGCCCGATCATCAAAGGTTCTGCTTTAAAAGCTCTTGAAGATCCAAACGGCGAGTGGGGCGACAAGATCATGGAGTTAATGGATACTGTTGATGAGTACATCCCAGATCCACAGCGTGATACAGATAAACCATTCTTAATGCCAGTTGAGGACGTATTCACAATCACAGGTCGTGGTACAGTTGCTACCGGACGTGTTGAGAGAGGTACATTACACTTAAATGATAACCTTGAGATCCTTGGTGTTAAAGAGGACGTTCAGACAACAGTTGTAACTGGTATCGAGATGTTCCGTAAACAGTTAGACGAGGCTCAGGCTGGTGATAACATCGGTGCATTACTTCGTGGTATCAACCGTGATCAGATTGTTCGTGGTCAGGTTCTTGCTAAACCAGGTACAGTTACATGCCATCGTAAATTTACAGCTCAGGTTTACGTATTAACAAAAGATGAGGGTGGTCGTCATACTCCATTCTTCAACAACTACCGTCCACAGTTCTACTTCAGAACAACAGACGTAACTGGTGTATGTAACTTACCAGCTGGTACAGAGATGTGCATGCCTGGTGATAACATCGAGATGACTATCGAGTTAATTCACCCAGTAGCTATGGAGCAGGGTCTTACATTCGCTATCCGTGAGGGTGGACGTACAGTAGGATCTGGACGTGTTGCTACAGTTATCGAGTAATTTATAATTTTAAATTATATATTGCAGATTGTATTCCGCAATCCTTGAGCAATCAGGGGTTGCGGTTTTTTTTATCTAAAACAGTTTTTGCTGATGCATTTATTCCAAAAGAATGGTAAACTATTATCTAATGAGCCTGCAGGAAATAAAGAGGTAATAGGCAGGACTTACAGTAATATGATTGATTTAGAAAGAGGCAGAAGATGAACAATAAAACAACAAGAAACAGTATCCTGTTATTGGTAACGGCAGCCGTCTGGGGGGCTGCATTTGTGGCTCAGACAGTTGGTGGACAGACAATCGGAGCATATTCGTTTAATTGTGTCCGGTGTATTATCGGGGCACTGGTATTGATACCTGTCATGAAATTTTTAGATAAAAAAGATCTGTCGCCAAGAAAACCACAGACGAAAGAAGATTATAAACTGCTGATAAAAGGCGGAATCTGTTGTGGTGTAGCACTTTGTATTTCTACAAACTTACAGCAGGTTGGAATTTTGATGGGGGCAAGTGCGGGAAAAGCAGGTTTCCTGACAGCGGTGTATATATTACTGGTGCCGATTCTCGGATTATTTTTACATAAAAAATGTGGGATAAATATCTGGTTTGCAGTTGCTCTGGCACTGGTTGGACTGTATTTTCTGTGTATGCAGGATAAGAATGGATTTCAGCCGGCGGATCTGCTGCTTCTTTGCTGTGCACTCGGTTTTTCCATACAGATTTTATTTGTCGATTATTTTTCACCGAAGGTTGATGGGGTACGTCTTTCCATGATACAGTTTCTGGTAACCGGTTTGCTGACTGCGATTCCGATGTTTACAGTTGATATGCAGCATTCAATTTCGGGTATCGAAGCGTGGGCGTCAGCCTTTTTATCATGGTCAGCGTGGGTTCCGATTTTGTATGCGGGAATTATGTCATGTGGTGTGGGATATACGTTACAGATCATTGGACAGAATGGACTCAATCCTACAGTGGCTTCTTTAATCATGAGTTTGGAAGCCGTATTTTCGGCGGTATTTGGCTGGCTGATTCTTGGGCAGAAGCTGAGTACAAAGGAGATACTGGGATGTTGTCTGATTTTTTCGGCGATCATTTTAGCGCAGCTGCCGGTACAGCGAAAAGCAAAATTTGCAGGTGAAAGTCATGGGGAGAACAGGAATGAGTAAAAAATCGAAATATTTATGGAAAAAGATTATGATTTTAACATGGATGTTCAGTTTATTTCTTGGCATACTGGCAGGACCATGTGCGATAGACGCAAAGAACCAAAAAGAGAAAAAGGATTATGGCGTATTTTTAAGCATTGATTCGTCTCAGATAAAAAAGTTATACGGATATAGGCTGGTGGTCATTGATGCACAGTATTTTTCTGCAAAAGATATCCGTACCCTGCACAAAAAAGGCGTAAAAGTATATACCTACTTAAATGTCGGCTCCATCGAGAATTTTCGCGATTATTATAAGAAATATGAATACCTTACGATCGGAACTTATGAAAACTGGGAAGAAGAAAAGTGGGTAGATGTTTCGAATAAGGACTGGCAGAAGTTTATGGGAAAACTGTCGAAGAAGCTGCTGAAAAAAGGGGTGGATGGTTTCTTTATTGATAACTGCGATGTCTACGATTATGCAAAGACAAAGAAAAATTTTAAAGGACTGGCCAAAATACTGAAAAATATCAAACGTCTTGGAAAAGATGTCATGATCAATGGCGGAGATGTTTTTGTGACAAAGTACAGAAAAACATACGGATCGGCGAAGAATATCATGACTGCTGTCAATCAGGAATCTGTGTGGAGCAGTATTCAGTTTGAAACGGGTACGTTTGGAAAACAGCCAGAAGATGTGCGCAAATACTTTTCCGATTATGTTCAAAAATGCAAAAAAGATGGAATGGAAGTCTATCTTTTAGAATACACGAAAGATAAAAAACTGATCAGACGAATTAAACAGTATTGCAGAAAAAATAAGTTTCATTATTATATATCGGATTCGATCGAATTGGACTAATAAACATGTATCATTCATGATTGTAAGGGGAGGAGTTTGAAAATGGAACAAAAAGAAATGGCAAAAACAAGACTGATTATTTATGTGCTGATGGCTTACGGTCTGACCTATCTGATGGGAATTCTGATGTGGTATGGCAGTACAAAGGGTTATGACCTTACGGTATTTCCAACAGCGCAGATGATGTATCCGGCAGCCGGTGTGATCATTGGACTTTTTCTGGCACACAAAGGAGAGAAAATCCTGCCAGCAGGTTTTTTTATTACGGTTCTGGCAACGACGGGTGTCCTGATCGTATTGGCACTTTTATCCGTATTTCTGCCGGTAAATGATTTGAACATTGCAGGGATGACGATGTCCGTTTATAATCTGATTTCCCAGTATATACTTATTATCGGGAGTATCGTGGCACTTGTTTTTCTTGCAGTAGCGGGAAATGAAAAGCGTGCGGCAGCAGGACTGACCAGACAAAACTGGAAAAGTGCTGTGCTCATTGTACTTGCGTTTGTGGGCATTTATATAGTAAGAACTGTAGTGTCTGTAGCGGTACAGGGTGTGTCTGACGGCAGTGGGATGCAGTATGTAAAAGAATGGGCAGCAATGTTTAAAAATCCAATGATGTGGCTGAATATTGCTGCACTTCCGATCAATTATTTCTTCGTGTTTATTGCATTTTTTGGAGAAGAATATGGCTGGAGATATTACCTGCAGCCGGTTTTGCAGAAACGGTTCGGACTTCGTGCAGGTGTGATCATACTTGGCGTTGTATGGGGATTATGGCATATCCCGGATGATCTGTTTTATTATACACAGACATCAGGAATCCAGATGATTTTTGCGCAGCAGATCACATGTATTTCACTTGGAATCTTTTTTGCATATGCCTATATGAAAACGCAGAATATCTGGGTGCCGGTCTGTCTGCACTATCTGAATAACAACCTGATACCGATCATCTCAGGAACGTTTTCTGCAGATGTTCTGGAAAATCAGACGGTAAGCTGGAAGGATCTTCCGGTTGCACTGGTGTTAAATGGATTGTGCTTTGGATTTTTCCTGCTTGCAGATGTATTTAAAAAGAAAGAAGTTCAGGAAGAGGAGTAATTTGAGTAAAAATTTCCTGTAAAAAGCAGATGGTGTCATATGAAAAAGCGCATGTACAGTAAAAACAGATCGTCGGAAAGATGATTTTACTGTATATGCGCTTTTCAGTACATGATAATAAAATGTTCGCGGAGCGTGTATTCTATATTTAAAAGCAACAGCTTCGCGGAAACATTTGGTTAAAACATAATTTTGGATCTATTCTTTAACAGTCTGGCTCCATTTACGATCAGAAGAATCCCGGCGGTGATTCCACCTGCAAGGACACAGATACCAACTGCCAGTGTGGAAGCTCCGGCAGAACCCATTGTCTTATAAATTTTCTCGTCCATCTTATATGCCCCCTTTGTTTGGATTTCTCATATTCCTAATGTATATTATTCTATCATTATTCTCATGAATATACAAACCCAGATTAAAAAATATCTGCTAAAAATTACAGTTTATCAGGTGCCCAGTCACCGAGAACCAGTTCTTTTGCAAAATATCCGGCTTGTTGTTCATTCAGATTTTGAACAAAATCAGCCTGGTCAGAAAGCGGACGGTAGTCAGAGGTGGCAGGGAAACTTGCGTATTCGGCATAATATACTGTGTCATGTGTATTTTCGCGGTTCCAGTCATGAAAACCGGCGGGATGGATATGCGCACCAAGTTCGCAGGAAATCAGGATCGTTTTTGCATAGTCGCGCCATGGCCTGCCAAGATAGACGGAACCGGCAGGACAGTCTTTGGAGATGAACCGGCAGTCGGAAAAAATGTAGCCGTATTCCTGGCCTTCCGGTGTGGAGGCGGCAGTTACATAACCCTGGATAGGAGGGAGTGTATAATTTTTCTGAACCATATCTGAATTGGAATGACACAGTGCAGATGTATCAGAACCGGAATCATGCAGGGTGGATGTAGTGGAAACTAAATCGGACTGTGCAGATGCTTTTGTGCGCAGCAGGGATTCTAAGGTACAGTGTTCAAAATATGCGGTGGCGCTTCCAAAAATAAAATCAATATCGCCGCAGATATAGCAGTTTTTATAATATTGTCTGCCATTGATACGCGGGGCAAACTGTTTTGGACCGATGAAACCGCCAGGCTGTCGTTCTTTTTCGGGAAGCGGCCCGGTAAAAAGTGTGTCCTGATGGCCGAGAAGGCGGCAGGAATCGATCATAAGACGGTCCCCGTCGGCATAGAGAGCGATCGCCTGTCCGTGTGTTGCGGAATCCCCGGAGGCATTTTCGATGGTGAGATGCTGGAGCGTTACATCATGTGTATCGATAAAGAGGGTATAAGTGCGGAATGTACCGCGCTTACTGCCATCTTCCATCAGATCCAGGGCATAATCATCATAGCTGATGACGGTGTGAGCACTGCTTTCGCCCATTCCGCGAAGTGTGATATATGGTTTATTTATGGTTAGTTTTTCATGGTAAATGCCCGGTGCAATTTCAATGATAACAGGTGTTGTGTTATTAGCGGGAATTTGTGCAAGGGCAGAGCCGATGGAGGAAAAATGTTCCGGGTTGTCGGAAACATGAAGTATTTTTTGCATGGGAAAAGCCTTTCTTTGTTTCTTAATATTTTCTGAGGATAGTATAACACAGATATTGCCTGGTTGAAATTAGGAAAGAGGATGATTATAATGGAAAGTAAAATAGGAAAAAAGTACGGTGGGAGGAGATTATGGAACTCAGTTATAAAGAAATCAGAGCACAGATCTGTGATGTGTGCCATAAGATGTGGCAGCTTGGATGGGTTGCGTCGAATGACGGAAATGTGTCGGTAAAACTTTCCGATGGCACATTTTTAGCAACGCCGACCGGCGTGTCAAAAAGTATGGTAACACCGGAAATGATCGTGCATATAAATAAAGCAGGAGAGATGATCGAAACTGTGGACGGGTACCGCCCGTCGTCCGAAATGCGGATGCATTTCAGATGTTATGAAGAACGCGAAGATGTCGGGGCGGTATTACATGCACATCCTCCGGTTGCAACGGGATTTGCCGTGGCAGACATTCCGCTCGATGAGTATTCCATGATCGAGACTGTGCTCGCACTTGGTTCAGTGCCGATTGCGCCTTATGCAACACCTTCCACAGATGAGGTGCCGGATGCCATTACCCCGTATCTGCAGGAACATGATGCGATCCTGTTAAAAAATCATGGAGCGGTAACAGTTGGAGCCGATGTTTATACGGCATATTACCGGATGGAAACGTTAGAGCAGTTTGCAAAAATAACACTGACGGCACATCTGCTCGGAGGTGCAAAAGAAATTGACCGGGAAAATATCGACCGGCTTGTGGATCTTAGAAACAATTATTATAAAATGAGTGGAAAACATCCGGGGTATAAGAAATATAGTGGTGAGTCGCATTTTGCTCCGCAAAAAAAGGAGGATCGCAGATGAGTACAGGCAGACATAAACAGGAACGCGGCGTTGGGCTGCAGCCATTGGATGAGATCAATGGATATCAGGTACGTCCGGGTTTTTATAACAGAGATGGTGCGACAGCAACCACAAGAGGTGTCAGCTTTACGATCCATTCCTTTGGTGCGACGGCATGTTATCTTCTGTTGTTCCGGCCGCAGGAAAAAGAGCCGTATGTGACCCTAAAATATCCGGAGGCTTATCATATTGGAAACACATATTCCATGTTCGTTTTTGGATTGAAAATCGAAGAGTTTGAATATGCATTTCAGTTGGACGGCCCTTATGATGAGAAAAAGGGGTTATTATTTAAGAAAGAAAATGTTTTGCTTGATCCGTATGCGAGGGCAGTAACGGGACAGCGTAACTGGGGAGAACGCCCGGAAGGCGGAGCGGATTTTATTTATCACGCAAGGGTTGTGGAAAACAACTTTGACTGGGGAGATATCCGTCCGACGGAGCATCCGTTTGAGGATCTTGTTATTTATGAGATGCATGTGAGGGGATTTACAAAAGATGCATCATCGGGTGTTACACCGGGGGCAGAAGGCACTTATGAGGGACTGCGCCAGAAGATCCCGTATTTGAAGGATCTGGGAGTGAATGCAGTCGAGCTGATGCCGATTTTTGAGTTTGATGAGATGGAAAGCACCAGAGTGGTAGACGGAGAGCGCCTGTATAATTACTGGGGCTATAATACAGTCTGTTTTTTTGCGCCCAATACCAGTTATACCTCGGTGGTGGAACATAACCACGAGGGCGATGAGTTAAAAGAACTGATCTACGAGCTAAAGGAAAATGGAATCGAAGTTATCCTGGATGTTGTATTTAACCACACGGCAGAGGGAAATGAACATGGTCCATGTTTTTCTTTTAAGGGAATTGATAATGATATTTATTATATCCTGACACCGGATGGATACTATTATAATTTCAGTGGCTGTGGCAATGTCATGAACTGTAATCATCCGGCAGTAAGACGTTTTATCATTGACTGTCTGCGATACTGGGTAACGGAGTATCGTGTCGATGGTTTCCGGTTTGATCTGGCATCCATTTTAACCCGCGATGAAAAAGGGACACCGATGGCAGATCCGCCATTGCTTCAGGCGATTGCATGTGATGCCATTCTTGGAAAGGTCAAACTGATCGCGGAGGCATGGGATGCGGGTGGTCTCTATCAGGTTGGAAGTTTTCCGTCATGGAACCGATGGTCAGAATGGAATGGAAGATACCGTGATGATATCCGTCAGTTTTTAAAAGGTACGGATGGTATGGCAGGAACAGCAATCACGCGTATCACCGGTTCAAAAGATCTTTATCCGGAGCACCGCGGAGACAGTGCATCCGTTAATTTTGTCACCTGTCATGATGGATTTACATTGTATGATCTGTATGCCTATAATACGAAGCACAATGAGAAAAACGGCTGGAATAATTCGGATGGTGATAACAACGGAAACAGCTGGAACTGTGGAGCAGAGGGAGAGACAGATGATCCGCAGATCGAAGGACTGCGTCTTAGAATGGTAAAAAATGCATGTGCAACCTTAATGTGCAGCAGGGGACCTGCCATGTTTTATGCGGGAGATGAATTTTGTAATACACAGTTTGGCAATAATAATGCCTACTGCCAGGATAATATCATTTCCTGGCTTGACTGGACCAGACTGGAGAAATATCAGGAGATCCATGATTTCTTCCGGTATATGATCGCATTTCGCGAAAAATATCCGATTTTGCGCCGCTCCACGAAAAAAGCGCTCTGCGGCCTACCGGAGATCAGTATCCACAATGGTTTCCCGTGGAATGGGGGTACGGATTATACCAGTAAACTGATCGGTATCATGTATGCCGGCAGGGATGACGCGGATACCAGGGATGATATCATTTTCTATGGAATGAATGCATACTGGGAAACACTTGTGATGCAGCTTCCGGAACTGCCGAACAATCTGCAGTGGAAGATCTGTGTCAATACAAACATAGAGTATGAGGATGGAAAAGATGTGGAGGCACAGACCGAGTTTTATTATAAAAAAACATTGAAAGTTCCGCCGAGAAGTGTGGTTATTTTAGTGGCAGAATAGTGTGGGACATAAAAATGCGGCGGGTTACAGCCACCCGCCGTCTAATGTAATGATCTGCCCGGTCAGGTATTCATTTCCTGTGGCAAGCTGTACTGCTAGATGGGCAGTCTCCTCCGGCGTTCCAAATCTTCCTGCCGGGATCTCATCTGCAAGTTCTGCGCGTTCTTCTTCGGAAAAACAGGCATTCATCTGCGTATCAATGACACCACAGGCGATCGCGTTGACCTGGATATTGCTCGGTGCAAGTTCTTTTGCAAGTGCTTTTGTAAAGGAATTGATGCCGCCTTTGCATGCGGAATAAGCAACTTCACAGGAGGCACCGGCAATGCCCCAGACGGAAGAGATATTGATGATTTTTCCTTTCTTTTCGTGCACCATATGTGGGATTGCGAGCCGGCTGGTGGAAAAGACGGATGTGAGGTTTGTGGAGACAATGCGGTTCCAGTCATCGATCGACATATCCGTCAGCAGCCCGATATAGGAAATACCGGCATTGTTGATGAGGACATCCACTCCACCGAAGCGTTCTGTGATCTGTTCAAATAATTGTTCGACATATTCAAAGGAAGAAATATCGCCCACGCTGGCGAACACTTCCGTGTGAAAAGTTTCTTCCAGTTCTTTTTTGAAATTTAAAAGTTCCTGTTCTGATCTGGAACAGGTAATGATCAGCCGGTCACCCTCTGCGGCAAATGCGGATGCAATCGCGCGTCCGATTCCACGGGAGGCACCGGTAACTAGTACGGTTCTATTCATAAAAATCTCCATTCTTGTCCGTTACTGGAACATTTCCAGTTTGTGTTTACTCTATATTTGTATATTTTTTTATGTCCATTCTAATACATAGTATTTTGACTCATTTATGATGCCATTTGCCGTTCGTCAATCATGCAGGCATGTTGACTCACTTGCGCTCATTATATCATGAAGCAATGCTTCATGATCGTGATCTACACTCGCTTCGCTCGGCAGTCTTATTATATCATGAATAAATCAATGAAACAATTTCAATGAAAATCTAAATGAAATTAAAATTGTAGATTTGCAGGGAAACAGCACTGTGTTAGAATTATTGCGTAAAAATAATAGTATTGGAGGACTTATTTTGTGCTATATCAACGAATGATGAAGGAAAAACAAAAAGTGGAGGATCGGATCAATGACTTACAAAGCCAGATTGACGTGCTTCCATCAGGTACATTTTTCTGTACGAGAAATAATAAGTACTATAAGTGGTATTATACCGATAAGGGTAAAACAAAATACATTCCCAAAAGTGAACGAAAACTTGCGGAACAACTGGTAAAACGAAAATATTTAGAGAGCAGGCTGCGAAAATTTAAGCAGGAGGAGAAAAGGATAGATATTTATCTGAAGCAATATAGCTTAGATGAATTTTCTTCATATCATGTAGAGGAACATCCAGAGTTGCAGAAACTTTTGTCAGGAGTCTATGTACCGTTAAAGCAAGAACTGGATGAGTGGGTAAATGCTTCTTACACAAACAATCCGAAAGAACCACAAAAATTGATACATAAAACCATTCCCGGAATTCTGGTCCGGTCAAAATCTGAAGCTTTAATCATAAATGCGTTATTCGAACACAAAATCCCATTTCGTTATGAATGTTTATTACAGATTCAAAATGTTAGTATATATCCGGATTTCACCATCCGTCATCCTGTTACAGGTGAAGTGTATTATTGGGAACATTTTGGAATGATGGATAATGAAAATTATGCTCATAATGTATATTCAAAGTTACAGTTGTAGAATCCTTTAGATTATGAGTATGTAGAACTACTGATTCAATATTATTTTACATGAACAATGTATAGGTATTCAAATGGGCGAAAGGTATATATATCAGAAACCAATAGTCCGAAATTTTATTGAATTATAGTATTTTTCAATCAAAATGGGTGAAAATTAGGTCGAAATACTTAAAATAGTCCATGAAAACGAAAAAACGAGGGCTATTTTGATGTTAAATGAAGAAATTCACCCATTTTGAAAATAAAAGAGGAGGATACATGAAAAAATGGGCAAAATATATGAATGCGGAAAAAAATAACCCAAAACATAAGCAATGAAGTGGGAGAACGGGCGAAATACACGAACGCTGAAAAAAATAGCCCATAACATATAAGACGGCTGCAGATAGTTGGATAAAGAAAACGGGTGGATCTGCTTAATGTAATAAAAGTGTAGCCCATCATGGTATTTAGTATAAACTGATATGAATAGTAATGTGTAAAAAGAAACAGCATGTTTTTACAGGATTAAATTTCATAGAAGGGTAGAATTTAACTCTGCAAGTGAGTTTAAGGTTACTGTTCAGAGGTAAACTTGTAACAAAAGAACCGATGGTATAGACTAATCG
>ERZ773217.2608-NODE-2608-length-11481-cov-3.201033_pt1 | contig 11481 bp, 9 predicted proteins | sample MGYA00580995_ERZ773217 | MGnify/ENA primary metagenome ERZ773217 (study PRJEB29015, sample SAMEA2737772) | human gut metagenome | biome: human gut; feature: human-associated habitat; material: faeces | place: China | collected 2012 ...
CAATGTCTCCAAAGGATTTGTACACCACGTCATGCTCCTCGTATTCGTTGTGTGCGGCCGCATTCAGCTGGGCCAGGGTATTCTTTTCCAAATCCACCGGATAACCTCCGTCTATGAATATGGTTTCCTTATCTAACGGCTTCAGATAGTCATAAAATATTTCCGCATGTTCCTTTTCCTGGTCTGCGGTGTAGCGGAATACCGCCTCCACCATGGGCATCTTCTGCTCCTTTGCCAGCCCCGCCGCAAAGGTATAGCGGTTCCTGGCCTGGCTCTCTCCCGCAAAGGCTCTCATAAGATTCTTAGCTGTCTCGCTGGTCTTAAAATCAGTCATGGATTTTCCTCCTAATTATATATGAAAACAGTGTGACATATGGTCATTCCTACTATTCCCATTCTTCTCTCTTTTATTCCCATTTCTGCCAATCCTCCTTGTATTTATACCCGCTTCATGGTATAATCCATTTATTGATAATAGCCATTGAAAAGCCCGGTTTTACGGACTTTAACAGCCAAAAGGAGGATAAGCCATGATACGCTATGACCGGCTGTGGGCAACCATGGAAGCCCAGGGCATGACTCAGTACAGACTGATCAAACATTATAATTTCAGCGCGGGCCAGATAGGACGGCTGAAAAAAAACATGCATGTATCCACCCACACCCTGGATACCCTCTGCACACTGCTGGGCTGTGATATCAGCGATATCATAGAGTACATCCCGGAAGGGAGTCCCGCCCCGGAGGAACCTTCTGTCCCCGAAGCCGGTTCCGCGGAAAAGGAGACATCCTCCAAATCCAGAAAATCCGACTCCCCCAAAGGCGATAAGCCAAAGAAGTCTGAACCCAAGAAATCCGCGAAATCAAAAAAGGGCGATAAAAAGGCGGCCAAGGAAGGAAAAGAGGGGAAAAAGGGGAAGGAAGGCAAGAAGAACAAGTAAACATTCAGCTATATCAGCAGACGGACTGGAATTTTCAATCATTTCACTCCGTCTGTTGTTTATTTTCCACCTTTTTGTGGGATTGTCGGATTTACTTTCCATTGCCAGATGATAAAATTGACTTATAAGAACAACTGTAAACCAACACATAAGGGAGGAGCGATTTAGAATGAGAAAATTCCAGAAAGTAACCGCATGTATCATGGCAGCAGCCCTGGCAGCTACCGGATGTTCCGGCGCAGGCGGCGCAAAGGCGCCTGCGGAGCCTGCCAAGACAGAAGCAGCCGGTACCCAGGCAGATTCCGGCACGCAGGCGGATTCCGGCGCACAGGCAGCCGCTTCCGGTGAAGAGGAACCCGTGCTTGTGGTCTACACAGCCCGAAGCGAAGCCTTGAACAATGCGGTCATCCCCGAGTTTGAGAAGGATACCGGCATCAAGGTGGAGGTTGTGGTTGCCGGTACCGGCGAGCTGTTAAAGAGGGCCCAGTCTGAAAAGGATAACCCCCTGGGCGATATATTCTGGGTGGCTGACCAGACCATGCTCTCCGCCTCCAAGGATCTGTTTATGGAATATGTATCGCCTGAGGATGAAAACATGCTGGATGCGTTCCGCAACACCACCGGTTATTTCACTCCTGCATTTGCGGACCCGACGGTCATGATTGTCAATAAGGACTTAAAGGGCGACATGAAGATTGAAGGCTTTGAGGATTTATTAAACCCTGAGTTAAAGGGCAAGATTGCATTCGGGGATCCTGTAAACTCCAGCTCCGCGTTCCAGTCCCTGTTAGCCATGCTCTACGGCATGGGAAAGGACGGTGACCCGTTATCTGACGAGGCATGGGCCTATGTAGACCAGTTCATCGCAAACCTGGACGGCAAGATGGCCAACAGCTCCAGCCAGGTATACAAGGGCGTTGCCGAAGGCGAGTATGTGGTGGGCCTGACCTGGGAAGACCCGGCTGCCAACTATGTGAAGGAAGGCGCTGCGGTTGAGGTGGTATTCCCCAAAGAAGGAGCCATATTCCCCGGCGAGTCCGTACAGATTTTAAAGGACTGCAAGCATCCTGAAAATGCAAAGAAATTTGTGGACTATATGCTCTCCGAGAAGATTCAGAACGCAGTGGGCTCCAACCTGACTGTAAGGCCTCTCAGAAAGGATGCCAAGCTGGCTGACTACATGACGCCCCAGTCTGAAATCAAACTGTTTGATAACTACGACGAGGGCTGGGTTGCTGAGCACAAAACGGAAATTACCAACCTCTTCAGCGAGCATATGGAGACATCCATGGACTAACCCTTTGCCCGCTCATCTGACAGAACACACGGCACCGGCATAACCATGCCCCCAAAGGACTGCCCATTACGCTGACCACATGATTCCATCACCGCCCATCACCTCTTGGGGGTCTGAAACGGTCAGCTGAGGCAGTCCTTTTTATCTGAAAAACCAAAAAACAAGGAGGGTTACAAACCATGAGTGTAGCTATCAGCATAGAAAATGTAATCAAACGGTTCGGAAAGGACACCATTATTAACGGCCTGTCCTTAGACGTAAGGCCCGGTGAATTCTTCACCCTCTTAGGGCCTTCCGGATGCGGCAAAACCACCCTGCTGCGCATGATTATAGGATTCAATTCCATTGAGGGCGGCGAAATCAAGATTGACGGCAAGGTCATCAACAACATCCCCACCAATAAGAGAAATATGGGCATGGTATTCCAGAACTACGCCATTTTCCCCCACATGTCGGTCCGGGACAATGTGGCCTTCGGCCTTAAGAACCGCAAGGTACCCCAGGACCAGATTGAGTCCCAGGTGGACGAAATCCTTAAAGTAGTAAAGATTGACCACCTGAAAAAGCGGATGCCCTCCAAGCTGTCCGGCGGCCAGCAGCAGCGTGTGGCCCTGGCCAGAGCCATTGTCATCCACCCGGAGGTGCTGCTTATGGACGAACCCCTGTCCAACCTGGACGCCAAGCTGAGGGTGGAGATGAGAAACGCCATCAAGCGGATCCAGCAGCAGGTGGGCATCACCACCATATATGTGACCCATGACCAGGAGGAGGCCCTGGCTGTATCGGACCGCATCGCAGTCATGAACGGCGGCGTCATCCAGCAGATTGACACCCCCAAGAACGTGTACCAGCGGCCCTCCAATATCTTTGTTTCCACCTTCATCGGACTGTCCAACATCATGGACGGGCGCATTGAGGCAAGGGACGGGCAGACACTGCTTCACATCGGGGATTACAGCGTGCCCATGGAGAACCTTTCCCGCAGCGCGCAGGACGGCCAGGCCGTGAAGGTATCCATCCGTCCTGAAGAATTCATCATCAGCCGGGAGGACAGCGGCGGCATACCTGCGGTTGTGCGAAGCAGCGTGTTCCTCGGCATCACCACCCACTACTTTGTGGAAACAGCGGACGGCAGGGAGATGGAGGTCATACAGAACTCCGATATCTGGGATATCATCCCGGACCACACCCCCATCCGCCTGGGCGTACAGCCCCATAAAATCAACGTGTTCACTGAGGACGGCAGTCAAAGCCTTATTGTCAGGAGGGACCATTCATGAGATATGCAGGAGAGAAAAAATTAAATATATGGGTTGCAATGGCACTGGGAATCCTGGCCCTGTTCCTTCTCTTCGTGGTCTACCCCCTGGTGCTGGTGCTCTATAAAAGCGTTCTTTCTGAGGACGGAAACTTAAGCTTTGCCTATTTTACTAAATTCTTCGCAAGAAAATACTACTGGAGCACCCTGGTAAACAGCTTTAAGGTCACCATTGTATCCACCGTGGTGGCTGCCGTTCTGGGGCTGGCCATGGCCTACGTGCTGCGGAGCGTACAGATCAAAGGAAGTAAATACCTGAACATCCTGATTGTCATTTCCTACCTGTCCCCGCCTTTCATAGGGGCCTATGCATGGATTCAGCTGTTGGGGCGCAACGGTTTCTTCACCAAGATACTCAACAGCCTCTTTCACATAAAGCTGGGCGGCATCTATGGGTTTGCGGGCATTGTACTGGTATTCTCCCTCCAGTCCTTCCCCCTGGTGTACATGTACATATCCGGCGCCCTGAAAAACCTGGACAATTCCCTGAACGAGGCAGCCGAAAGCCTTGGCTGCACCGCATTCCAGAGAGTGATGCAGATCATCGTCCCCCTGGTAATGCCCACCATGCTGGCCAGCTCCCTGCTGGTGTTCATGCGCGTGTTCTCTGACTTTGGTACTCCCATGCTCATCGGCGAGGGCTATAAGACCTTTCCGGTGCTGATTTACAGCCAGTTCATGGGTGAGGTCAGCACGGACGACCATTTTGCCGCCGCGCTCTGCGTCATTGTCATCGGCATAACTCTGGTTCTCTTCTTCCTCCAGCGCTATCTGGGCAGCCGCTTCACCTACTCCATGACCGCCTTAAAGCCCATGGTGGCGGAAAAATGCACCGGCACCCGCAATATCCTGTCCCATCTGTTTGTGTACGCAGTGGTGCTCATCGCCATCCTGCCCCAGATTACAGTCATCGTCACCTCCTTCCTGGCAACGGGCGGAGGAACCGTATACACAGGAGGCTTTTCCCTGGAAAACTACAGGAACACCCTGTTCTCCAAGAACAATAACACAGCTATTTTCAACACCTACCTGTTCGGAATATGCGCCATTGCCATTGTGGTGGTGTTCGGTATCCTCATATCCTACCTGACAGTCAGGAAGAGGTCCTTCCTCACCGGCATCCTGGACACGGTGACCATGTTCCCCTACATCATCCCCGGCTCTGTCCTGGGCATCTCCTTCCTGTATGCCTTTAACAGCAAACCTCTGCTGCTCAGCGGCACTGCCATTATTATCATCATATCCCTGTCCATACGGCGGATGCCCTATACCATCCGCTCCAGCACCGCAATCATCGGTCAGATCAGTCCCAGCGTGGAGGAAGCCGCCATCAGTCTGGGGTGCACCGAGACGAAATCCTTTGTGAAGGTCACGGTGCCCATGATGATGTCCGGCGTGCTCTCCGGGGCCATTATGAGCTGGATCACCTTAATCAGCGAGCTCAGTTCCTCCATCATCCTGTATACCAGCAAGACCCAGACCCTGACCGTAGCCATCTACGCCGAGGTCATCCGCAGCAACTTCGGCAATGCCGCGGCCTACTCCACCATCCTGACCCTGACAAGCATCCTGTCCCTGCTGGTATTTTTCAAGGTCACAGGCAGCAACGACATCAGCATTTAGTCTCTATCTATGATATAATAGGAAGTACAGTGTCCTGAGGGCACTGTACTTCACTACTTCCGGGAGGTACCCGCCATGGCAGGCAACCAGTACAGGGATTACATCAAGCGTTCTTTCCTTAAATATGCATTCTCCATTATCTCACTGCTCTTTGTGCTGATGGGGCTGTTCCTGTTCATCAATGTCCAGTGGATCAGCGTGGGAAGCAACCGGAAGAACAATGCCCTTCTGGCATCCGCCCTGGACAGCCAGGTGTCATCCTATAAGGAAGGTTTGGAACACTTTTCCACAGATTACCGCTTTCTGGATGCCCTGAAACCGGGAAATGCGGATGCCGCCACCCAGGTCAACCGGCTGCTCTACGGTTTTACCACATCCCAGCCCATACGAAGCACCTTTGCCCTTACCGATACAGAGGGACGCATGGTAAGCTCCAGCCTATTTGAGGGAAACCGCGAAATATTCCTGAACAGCGCTGTCTATAAGAGCCTGGTGGAAAAAATGCAGGAAGCCCCTGACCTGACCCATACCATGCCCAGCCGCCTGAATTTTGCCCACGGACAGGAAGGGGACCTGCTCATAGCCCGCCCCGTCGCAGACGCAGACGGAATCTGCGGATACCTGTTTTTCGATTTGATGGATGAACAGATTTACGAGGCTGTGCGGGAATGCCCGTTAGACGACGTGGTCATCACAGACAGGTATGACAACCTGGTTTTTGCAGTGGGAAGGCAGAATGCGGACCCCATGGAAAAATATCCTGCCGGCAAATACAGGATGGACTGGCAGAAGGGCAATATTGTAAAGGTTAATAACAAGCATTACCACATACACAAGGAAGTCCTTCCTGAGAGCTCCCTGATTCTGTACACACTGGTATCCATGGAATTCCAGCGCAGCCTTGTGACCTACGGCATTCTGTTTCTGGGGCTGGCCGGAATACTTATGGTCATCATGATTCCGCCCCTGACCCTGCGCATAACCAAAAAGAACCTGCAGGCCATTGACGAGCTCCAGGCCTCGGTGGAGGAAATGGGGCGGGGAAATATGGATTACCGCCTGAAAAGCCAGGTATTTGACGAATTCCGGATGCTCAACGACGCGTTCCGCAACATGGTGATTCAGCGCGAGGAGCTGATGCTTCACAACAGCGAGCTGGCGGAGCGCAAGCGCACCATGGAAATCAAACAGCTGGAGGAACAGTTTAACCCCCATTTTATCTTCAATGTATTGGAGACCCTCCGGTATGAGATTGCCATTGACTCCCAGAAGGCTTCGGAGATGGTCATGGCCTTTGCCAACCTGATGCGCTACAGCGTATATTACGGGAGCACCATTGTGCCCCTGCAGACCGACATTGAATACATCAACGACTATCTCCTGCTCCAGAAAATGCGCTATAACCGCAGGCTCAATTACCATATCGACATCCCGGAGGAACTGATGGACTTAATGATTCCAAAGCTGCTCCTGCAGCCTGTGGTGGAGAATTCCCTGGTCCACGGAATGAAGGATAAACACTGTGTATCCGTTACCATCACGGCCCGTAAAAAGGACAGCACACTGGTGCTGAGCGTGGAGGACAACGGCAGCGGCATCAGCCCGGAAAAGCTGAAGGAGCTGCGGGAGGCCCTGGATCAGGAGGATATTTACAGGGAACATATCGGATTATATAATTCCCACCGGGTGGTGCGGCTTCTCTACGGCCCTTCCTACGGCCTGACCATTGAGAGTTCCCCCGGAAACGGAACGCGGGTAAGCGTCACCCTTCCCGCGGATATGGAGGAGGATACATATGTATAAGGTCCTGATTGTGGAGGACGAAGACATCATACGCAAAGGCCTGCTGTTCATGGTAAACTGGCAGGAGGCGGACTGCGTGGTGGTGGGAGAGGCAGTGGACGGACTGGAGGGACTGGAAAAAATCAGGGAAACAAACCCGGATATTGTGGTGGTGGACATCAACATGCCTGTAAAGGACGGTCTTTCCATGCTGGAGGACAGCATAGAGGAGTACGGCTATGACGCCGTCATTGTGTCCGGCTACAGTGATTTTGAATACGCCAGGAAGGCTATCCGCCTGGGAGTCACGGAATATCTTTTAAAGCCAGTGAATTTTAACGAACTCTATGACGCTCTCCGAAAGATTAAAGACAAGCAGCAGGCAGCGGCCAGGCTCAGGCATGAGCTGAAGCAGCTGGACATGGAAAAGCGTAAGTTAGGCATACTGGATGAACCGGAAACAGGGGACAGTGCCGAAGGGAACCGCCATGTGGAGTACATGATGGACTGCATCCGGAACCACTACAGTTCCCACCTTTCTCTTACGGATATCAGCGAGCAGTGCGGCATGTCCTGCGCCTACTTAAACTCCAAGTTTAAAAGCTTTACAGGTTATACCTTCAACGACTATCTGAACCGCTACCGGATGCAGAAGGCTGTGGACCTGCTGAAGGAAAATAAATACAAGGTCTACGAAATCGCAGACCTTGTGGGCTTCTCGGATTATAAATATTTCATCAAAGTATTTAAAAAATATGTAGGATGCTCTCCGGTCAAGTTCATGGAAAGCGGAGGCGCCGGGCCTACTCCTTAAAATCCGCGCAGAGATTGGGCCGGTGGATATCCAGCACCATGGGCAGGTTCCCCTCGGAAAACCGCTTGTCCAGCGCCTCCATGCCATACTCCAGCTTATACTCAATCTCTTCCCTGTATGCAGGTATAACCATGTAGAAGTTTACCGTCCTGCCGTCCTTTGCCTCCATGCTGCCCATATCGCCGCCGGTCTGTACCAGGACCACGCCGCCCATTCCGGTATCCGGCGCCAGAGGCTCATAATCAGGACCATTGGGAATGGTGTGCCCCCATCCCAGCCAGGTGCTGTACTCATGGGGGAAACGGGCCAGATACTTAATCAGTCCGATGGGCCAGTATTCCTCCTGCGCAATGTCGCTGTTGATCTGGCCCGCCTCACCCGGATTCCACTCCTTTGGAAGGAACATATACAGTTCCCCGTACCTGAGGTCCTCCCTGTCCTGAATTTCCTCCGGCAGAGTCATGGGCATATCGCTCATGCCCGTGGTATACATTACATAGTAGGGATGGGTTTCATCGGGCCGCATAATATTCACATCAATGTGGACCAAATCCGATAAAAGCTCATGGAACACAAATTCCTCCCGGTTGGGAAACAGTCCCTGAAAATGGGCATTTATCTCCTCTGCGTATACGCCATAAGCCTCCGGCGGCCTCCAGCCCTCATTCTCCTTATCCTCATAGCGGTAAATTGGCGAACCGCCCTTTGACACCTCATCTGCTTTTGGTCCCTTCTTAAACAGCTTATCCAACAGTCCCATCTGTATCCTCCTATGTGTTTTTATTCTTATAGTACTGCTGCTTTCTCATGTACATGTTCTTGTCCGCCCTGCGGCACGTGCTGTAGAGATCCGCGTCAGCCTTGGGGTCATAGATGGAATATCCCCAGGAAAAGGTGAATTCCGGCATGGATGCCTCCCTGTTAAACATGTCCCCGAACCGTCTCATGAAATCCTGTATCTTATCCCGGTCCGCATCCGGCATCACCACCACAAACTCGTCGCCCCCAATGCGGTACATCACTGCCTCCCTGGTCCGCATATTGAGATATGCCTTTGAAACGCAGGTAATGTAGACATCTCCGGCATCATGCCCCAGGGTATCGTTTACATGCTTAAGGCCATTTAAATCCAGAAGGATAAACCCTGTTCCCTCCTGGGCCTTCCCGGCAATGCGGTTTCCTATATCCAGCTGATATGCGTTCCGGTTTTTAAGCTGGGTCAGGTAATCCGTATTTGACATATCCCGGTAAAAGGGATTGGATATGCGCCTGAACAACAGTCTGGAGGCGAGACAGGCCCCAAGGCTGAACAGCAGGATAAACAGCGGAAGCAGGAGGCGCAGGCTCCGGTAGGTATCATACTGATGGCCTGCCTCGAACTCGATTCCCACCACTCCCAGCACCTGTTCCCCATCATATATGGGCATGTAGGTGATAAATATTTTTCCCCATTCCGTGTCCTTAATCCGATCCGGAAGCACCTTCTGTCCGTCCAGTGCCCGCTGCATGTCCGGGTAAATCTCATGCTCAATCAGGTCCCCCGGATAGCGGAAGTCCGGCTCCGATTGATCCAGGCAGTCGATAAGATACACGAACTCGCCGTCCTCATTCATCTTTGCGGTATAGAGATACCGGACACCGGAAATCTCCCTGATCCTCTGGAAAGCTTCATGGGCCTGCTTATAGACATCTCCCTCCATATCTTCCCTGGTCCGTACCAGGTCAAAGGTGCTCTTATCCAGACGTTTCTCCACATATCCGTATATGGCCTCTGCCTGGTCCCTCAGACTGATCAGGGTATCATTGTATGTAATTCTGTACTGAAACCAAAAAATGGAGAATGTCAACAGGGCCACTACAATTGCAGTGAATAGGGATACCTGTATGTCCACTCTCCTCCATATGCTGGGCTTCATTTTGATTTTCTCCTTGGTCATGGCTGGGTTCTATCCATCTGGTATTATTTTACATTATACTATCTGGTGCATCCTTTGTCTATTTAAGGATTTATTACTTTACTCTCCACCGGCACCATAACCTTTACTATATACTGTTCGTACTCCTTCACCGTCAGCTCATCCAGCATCAAATCCTCATACCACATCTGGCCCAGCCGGATCCCCCGCTCCCCCGCAAAGGCGCTGATGAGGCGGTAGGGCTTTTCCATGTCCCACAAATGCCCCCTGCTGTACAGCTCCACATAGACTCCCTCCGGCCGGCTCTGAACCCGGCGGGAGGCAGTTTTTTTATCCAGCCTGGTATACACCTTCACATAGCGGTCATATATGCCCCGGTCCATGTCCTCTCCCAGGTAAATGGATCCCACCGCGCCCACTGTGTCATGGTACTTTTCCTGCATTCTCACATGCTCCGCAATCTCCACCGCGGCCTTCCGCTCCGATCCCGCGCTGATGTCCGACACCAGCAGATATTCCCTGTCCCTCTCCACCAGCCTTGGCTCATCCAGAGCAGCCTTCATGGCCAGCTGCACCGACTCCTCCTCATGAAGGATGAAGCGCTTCATATTCTTCAGACGCCGTATCTCCTCGTCAATCTGGCGCTTCTTCCCGTCCATCATGGACATGAAACGCTCCGGAGAACGGTTTTCCATATACTCCTTGATTTCCCCCAGGGACATCCCCAACTTCTGCAGGGCACGAATCACCTCGAACATGTCCATCTGCCATACAAAATAATACCTGTATCCGTTCTCCTCCTTTAGGGCCGGTGAAAACAGGCCTATTTCGTCGTAGTGGAACAGCGTATGTTTCCTGACCCCCAGTATCCTGGCAAATTCTCCGGTGGTAAAGTATAGTTCCGACTGTTTTTCCATTTTCGCAAATCTCCTCTTGACTATCGGGTTACCCTATAGCATATGATAATACCTGCGGCTGAAATAATCAATATCCAACAGTACTTATTTTATTGAATCAAAACAGGAGTGTTAATATGAGTCATTCATTATCAAAAAAATTTACCTTCGGGTCCCTGCTGCTGTTTGCGCTGCCCACCACTATCATGATGGTGGTAATGTCCCTGTACACCATTGTGGACGGGGTCTTCGTATCCCGTTTCGTCAGCACCAACGCCCTTTCATCGGTCAATATCGTCTACCCCGTGATCAACATCGTACTTGGCATATCCGTCATGCTGTCCACGGGAAGCAATGCCATTGTGGCAAAAAAAATGGGGGAAGGACGGCCTGACAGCGCCAGGGAAACCTTCACCACCATTATCCTGCTGAATATCATAATCGGGCTGGTCTTTGCCGTCCTTGGGAACCTGGCGGCCGTACCCCTTTCCCGTATGCTGGGAGCCAGCGACCTGCTTCTTAAGGACTGCGTCACCTACCTGCGCTGGCAGCTGGCGTTTGCTCCCTCCCTCATGCTTCAGATTCAGTTTCAGATGTTTTTTGTAACAGAGGGAAAGCCCGGCATCGGATTGTTCCTCACCCTGCTGGCAGGCATTGCCAACGCAGTGCTGGACTATGTGCTGATTGTACCCATGGGAATGGGTATTGCCGGTGCAGCCATCGCCACGGTAACCGGGTACTCCATTCCGGCCCTTATCGGCCTCATTTACTTTGCCGCTGCCAGAAAGAGCCTGTGGTTCGTACGGCCCCGCATTGTAAAAAAGGAGCTGGGAGAAACCTGTCTCAACGGTTCTTCCGAGATGGTGACCAACCTTTCCTCCGGTGTCATCACCT
>ERZ773217.2611-NODE-2611-length-11478-cov-3.013832_pt1 | contig 11478 bp, 14 predicted proteins | sample MGYA00580995_ERZ773217 | MGnify/ENA primary metagenome ERZ773217 (study PRJEB29015, sample SAMEA2737772) | human gut metagenome | biome: human gut; feature: human-associated habitat; material: faeces | place: China | collected 2012 ...
TGCGCTCTTCTGTCAGAAGGGCGAAGCCGTTGCGTATGGCGTCCTGGGGTGAATGGTTGACCACTGTTTTTCCGTTGACAGTCAGTTCCCCGCTTACAATTCTTCGCAGGCCGAATATGGCTTCTATGAGCTCTGTCCTCTGTGCCCCCACCAGTCCGCCTATGCCCAGTATCTCCCCCTTATGAAGGTCGAAGGACACGTTTTTAAAGGATCGCGGGTCTGCACTGGTAAAGTTCTTTACCTGCAGCATCACCTCATCTGTTCTTGCGTCCTCGCACAAAGGAAATCGCTCGTTCATCTTTCTTCCCACCATTTGGCCTATCAGCTGGTCTATGGTAATGTCCTTTATATCCCATGTGCCTATGTACTGGCCGTCCCGCATCACTGTTATCTCGTCCGCTATCTCAAATATCTCCTCCAGCTTGTGGGATATATAGATAATAGAGCGCCCTTCCTTTCTAAGCTTGTCAATGATTTTAAAAAGATGCTGTGTCTCTGCCACAGTCAGTGAGGAGGTCGGCTCGTCCATAATGATAATTTTTGCATTATATGAGACAGCCTTTGCTATCTCAATTGCCTGCATCTGTGAAACGGAGAGGTTCTTTGCAAAGGTTGTCACGTCTATATCAAAATCCAAATCCCGAAGCAGGTTCCTGGTCTTTTCCATCATCTGGTTTTCATCCACCACAATGCCTTTTGTCTGGAACCTGCCCGCCCATATATTGTCCACCACATTCCTGTAAGGAACCGGATTCAGCTCCTGGTGAATCATGGAAATGCCGTTTTTCAGCGCATCATTGGGATCTTTGATATCCATGACCCGGCCATCAATTTCAATGGTACCGCTGTCCGGATGATACAGGCCGAACAGACACTTCATCAAAGTGGATTTGCCGGCCCCGTTCTCGCCGATTAATGCATGTACACTTCCAGGCTTCACCGCAAGCTTAATATTGTCAAGGGCTTTTACTCCGGGGAAGGATTTAGACATATTTGCTATCTTCAGTCTGTATTCTTCCATCTGCATCCTCCAGATTCCTTATTCGGATTGGGCCACTGCCAGCATGTCCTCCAGGGTTGCGCTTAAATTGCTTTCATCAACAATCACATACGGTACCCATACATATTTTCCGTCAACCGTACAGTTCACGCCTACCACGTCCTCTGTGATTTCCGTTCCTGCATGTACTGCCTTTATCACATTGATGATGGCGTCAGACTGGCTCTTCCTGTCATTCAGCACAGTGCCCAGAAGGGAACCTGCCTTCATTGCCTCCAGGGCGTCGATATTAGCATCAATTCCCACGATGGGAACAAACTTCTCAGCATCCCCTGAGTTATAGCCATTGTTGATGCAGGCCTGCACCGCGCCCATAGCCATGGAGTCGTTGTTGCAGAGGACACCTTCAATCCCGTCGATTCCGTAAGCGGTAATCCACGCATTCATTTTATCCAGTGCCTGGGCCTGGTCCCAGTTGGCGGTATCGCAGGCAAGAATCTCATATTCGATTCCGTTCTTTTCCAGGGTCTCTTTATACGCATCTGTGCGAAGTGTCACATCCTGCTGGCCGATTTCTCCCTGAAGAATGACCAGAGAAAGTTTGCCGTCCCCGTTTTTATCTGCAATATCTTTATTGTCATTCCAGTAGTTAATCAGCGCCTGGGCGCACATTTCGCCTGACTGTTTGGCCTGGGCGCCTACATACCAGATGTTTTCGTAGCGGTTCATGGTATCTTCCATCGGCTCCATATTGAAGAATACAGCCGGCACGCCGTCAGCATCGCATTTCTTCATCATGTTCTCAATGCTCTCCCTGTCAGGCGCGCATATGGCAACCACATCCGTCTTTTTGCTCAGGGCCACCTCTAATTTGGAATTGGCCGTGGATACGTCATTTGCCGCGTCCTGCATATCCAGGGTGATACCGCCCGACTTTTCAGCCTCGTTCTGCATAATGATGCGGAATCCGCTCTGGAACTGGTCGTCAAAGGCCCTCCAGATAACAGTGGCCTTCATCTCTGCCTGGGCCTCTCCCTGCTGGGCGGCACTCTCTGAATTTCCGGCTGATTCACTGCCTGCCGGAGCTGCCGGCTTGGTCTCCCCCTGACCGCCGGAGCAGGCTGTTAATGTACCCATCATCACGGCTGCTGTCAACCCACATACGAATCTGTTCATGCTTTTTTTCATAAGTCATCTTCTCCTTTTTGATATATTAATCCATCAGTGCAAATTCTCTCATCTTTCCCTTAATAAACTCCCTTGCGCAGGCCTGTGAATTGACAAACATGCCTGTATTATACTTAAAGTCCGGCTTCTGCTTCATATCCTCAAAGGAATTGGCAACCGCTATCAATACATCTGTGGCAATATTGATTTTTCTGATTCCGTTCCTGATTGCTTCCTGTACCTGCTCCTTAGGTGTTCCCGAACCGCCGTGAAGCACAATGGGAACATCCACCACATCATGTATCTTTTTAAGCCGTTCAATGTTCAGATGGGGAGCCGCCACATATACGCCGTGCTGCGTCCCGATGCTGACAGCGATACAGTCAATGCCTGTGCGCTCCACAAATTCCTTTGCCTGGTCCGGGTCTGTCTGGGCAGATTCAGGGTCGCCTTCCACCTTAAAGTTTCCTTCTTCTCCCACCAGCTTGCCTAATTCCCCTTCCACCGTGATTCCGTAGCAGTGGGCATAATCAGCCACCTTTTTGGTCAGCGCCACATTCTCCTCAAAGGGAAGGGATGAGCCATCTATCATGACGGAGGAATATCCGGCCTGTATGGCCTGTACGCATTCCTCATATGTACGGCAGTGGTCCAGATGAAGCGCAACAGGAACTTTGCAGTCAGCTGCCTTCATGGCTCTTTTAACCGTATCCACAGTCCCCTCAAAACCGCCCATCAAATCGCAGCAGTCCGTACCTGTGATAAAGATGACCGGAATATCCAACTCTGTACCTGCCTCAATTGCTGCCAATGCAGTTTCATAGGATACAGTCACATATGCGCCATAGGCAATGTTCCTCTCCTCAGCCATCTCCAAAATGTCTTTCATCGGTGATAATTTCATAAGTCTTCTTCTCCTTTTATTTTAGTTTTTTATGTTGATTGTATATGTACAACTCGTCTTCATAGGGCAGTATACCGCCCGCCGCCCCCATATGCTGGACACTGTGGGAAGCAACTGAGCCTGCTAATCCAGCACTTTCAAAAAATGAAAGCCCGTTGACCAGGCCGGCCATCAGCCCGGCCATAAAGGAATCACCTGCCCCCGTGGTGTCCACGGCCCTGATCCCTCTCGGGCATTCTATATACCGCTCCCTGATAAAATCTGTGGCATAGCATCCCTTTGAACCAAGCTTGATTCCAAAATAGGCAAGTCCCATGGGCTTAAAGGCTCTGCTGATGTCCGGTATCTCCCGGCATCCGGTTATGGCCGATGCCTCCTCATAGCTTGGGAAAAAAACATCTGTATAGGGCAGAACCTCCTTAAACATATCCATCCAGCAGCTGCAGACAGACCTCTGGTTAATAGCCGCATCCATGACCGTCATCCTGCCATGTGCCTTGGCCCGCCTCAGGATTCTGGCAAGTCCGCCCTGGTTCATCCGGTTAAAGCTGCAAGCAGAACCAATGTATACAATATCCGCATTCTCAACAGCCTTCTCCGGCAGGTCACTGTCATCCACCTCGTCAAAAATCGTCACATCTGACAGGAAATGCCTCTCTCCATTTTCCTCAATCAGTGCAAAACTGGATGCCGTCGCATGGACCGGGTCTGTTACCACATGTGAAACATCCATTCCCAGCTTCCTGCATTGGTCCAGAACAAACCTTCCATTCAGGTCATCTCCCACCCGTCCCGCCATGGTGACAGGAATGCCCAGATGTGATAATGCGATAGCTGTATTGAGAGCGTCCCCGCCGCAGGCCTGTACCGGTTTTTCTATCATGGTGCAGTCCCTGCTTAAGGCATCCCGGTCCACCGGCCTTAACAAAGTATCGCACACCATCATTCCAAAACTAAGCACCACCTTTTAAACCACCCCTCCTTCATCCATATGTCCGTACATACATATAATTGCACAATGATGTATATTTGTCAAGTAGTTGTGGTAAAATTATAATAAAATGTTATTTTTTCAAATTTTCCCTTGCATTTTTCACAACATGCTTTACAATATAATTGATGTTTTGTTTGTACATACATATGTATCTAACTTGAAAGGATTTTAAATTATGACCATGTTCACCAAAGAAATAAATAAAGATGTGCCCATCCCCCTTTATTACCAGCTGAAAAATATCATCAAAACAGATATTGAGAACGGCACTTTAAAGACCGGGGATACTATTCCCACTGAAATGGAAATCATGAGCCACTACAACATAAGCCGCTTTACGGTGCGCCAGGCCATCTCCGAGCTGGTAAATGAAGGTTACCTGCTGCGGAAAACCAGCAAAGGCACCTTTGTCACAGAGCCTAATAAAAAAACAAGCTTCATCAAGTCCTTTGAACCATTCCACCAGCAAATCCAGGAGCTGGGCAAGACCCCGCATACGGAACTGTTGGACATGTCCGTCATGAAACCGGATGATCGGATCAGGGAACTTCTGCGTCTTGGTACCAATGACAAGGTTATCTCCCTGTTCAGACGGCGTTTTGCGGATGCAACGCCTGTGGTGACAATCCAGAACTATCTTCCCTACAACCTCTGTCATTTTGTGCTGAGCCATGACTTTAAGGATGTTTCACTGTACAATCTCTTCATGTCACGGCCGGAAACCTGCATTGACAATACCCGAACCATTGTTTCCGCCGAAACAGCCACTCCCGAGGATGTTAAGCTGCTGGAGGTAAAGCCCGGCAGTCCCATGCTTTGCTTTAATAATATTTCCACCACCAGCGACGGTACCATAATTGACTATGCCTATGCCCATTACCGTGGGGATATGAACAAGTTTGAAATCAACGAAAGCCCCAAATAACCCATCTGCAGCATTCTTCTGCCCTTTTACCATCTAAAAACAGCGGGACCGGATTACACTTGATCCGGTCCCGCTGCTGCGGTTCACCTGTTAACTTTTCCCAAACACAGAAGCAGTCTTAATATCCAGTTTCCTGCACCACTCCTTAAGCACTTCCTCCCTGCAGCAGGATGCGGAAAAATCCTCCAGCTCAAAATCCAGGGGTATGTCGGTCTTAATGGTGGCCAGCTCCTTAGACAGCCTGGCTGCGGCTTCCCCGCACAGTTCCCCTTCCTCCCCTGTCTTGGTCAAAGATTTGTAGGGGGAACGGCTGATTCCCAGGCAGTTTTTCCAGAAGTCCTGCAGCTCCTTAAGCTGCTTCTTATCCTGCTCCGCCTCATGTATCACCTCATAAATATGTCCCACGGTGCCGTATTCTCCCAGCAAAAGCGGTGCTGCGCTGGCAACGCCGCGGACTCCCGGGATATTGTCCGAGGTATCGCCCTGGATTCCCTTCAGGTCCGTAATCTGCCTGGGCCACACTCCTTCCTCGGAATACACCGTCTCAGCCGTAAACTCAAAGGTCTTTTCCGGCAGGTTCACCGATGCCTTATCCAGGCCGTAAAGCCCGTAATACTTGTCGCAGAGCTCCTCCGCCTTTTCCTGCCTGGCCTGGACCATCCAGGCCCTTACATTATACTCATCGCTCACAAGCTGAAGGTAATCATGGTCCTTGGTCATCACCACCATGGGCACCTGCTCCCTGAATTTATAGACCAAGCTTCCCGCATAGTCATCCGCCTCATACCGGTCGCTGTAGAGCACCTTAAAACCTGCTTCCTCCAGAATCCGCTCCATCAGTACGAACTGCTGCTTAAGTGGCTCCGGTGTCCTGCTTCTGGTCCCCTTATAATCAGGATACAGCTCCCTGCGGAAGGTATCCCTTGTCTTGTCAAACACAAATGCCACATAGGCCGGCTGCTGCTTTTTCAGCAGGGAAACCACGGCCTTCAGCACCCCCATGATGCCGTTGGTATAGGTCCCGTCCGATGCGTGGAGGATTTTCCCGTAATGCTTTTCCTTTTCCTCGTCCGTCTTGGCGAACATGATTTCCCTGGGTAACACTGCATAGTAACAGGTTGACAGCAGGGATGAGCCGTCAACAATCACGAATTTTCTTTCTGACATTCTGATTCCATCTCTTTCTTACGTATTCTGTCATTGTGCGGGCCATTATGCTTACCTGCGGTGATGCCTGTCCCAGATTCCGGCAAACAGCAGGGCGGCTACAATGAATACCAGCACTATCAAGCGTTCCATCTGTCCCATATGGCTCCTCCTTCCGGAGACATGACTGTAACGGGAAGTCACAGTTTCCTCAAAACTGTATCATACACCAGTTTTGTCCTGGCGTCAAAGAGAACCCACAGAATCTGTTCCAGTTCACCCGGATACTCTGCCGCAAATTCCCTGGCAGTTCCTATGGCGGTTTCTGCTGCCAGCCCCACCGGGAAGTGGTATATACCGGTGGAGACAGAGGGAAATGCAATCCGCTTCACTCCATTTTCCAGGGCCAGCAAAAGGGAATTCCTGTAGCAGGAGGCAAGCTTCTCCTGCTCCCCGCATGTGCCGCCGTTCCACACAGGACCCACGGTGTGGATAATATACCGGCATTCCAGGTTGTAGGCCTTTGTAATCTTGGCCTGTCCTGTCTTGCAGCCACCCAACAGCCTGCATTCATGCAGCAGTTCCTTTCCCGCGGCCCTGTGGATAGCCCCATCCACCCCTCCTCCTCCAAGGAGGGATGAGTTGGCCGCGTTGACGATTGCATCCATTCCGGTTATCTTCGTTATATCACCTAATACAGTACCTATGACTGTGTTGTTTTCATTTTTCATAGCTGGCCTCCTCTGATTTCTTTCCTTTGATTATACCATATAACCCCTCAGTCCCGACAGCAGTAATTCACCGATTTTCCCCGCTCCGCCGTCAGCTGCAAAGGTATGGACCAGACTGGCCTTATCCCTGCCAAGGATATTTTCCAGCTCTGCAAAGGAAAGCAGGCCTTTGAGGTACAGCTTTACGATTTCCATTGGTCCGCTTCCGATTTCCGCCACCAGCTCTAAATGTGTCATGATTCACCTTCTTTCTGCCTTTTTCAACCTTCCATTAAAAATGCCGGCCTAATAATATATGCAGGCTTTTTCCAGAATATTCCTGTCGGCAGCCATATCATTCCATTGAAATCATGAAAATCTTTCGCTTTCCCTATGGTAAAAATTAATCATTCCATTAAAAAAAGTCAGCTTTTTGTAAGAAACATTACGCTTCATTACATTTCACTGACTTCCGTTGCAATTCATCCTGAACTATGGTATATTCACATCAGGTCAGAAATGACGCTAGCCCGGCAGCTTCCACAGCCCCATGTTGTGGAAGCACCGGGCTCCCCCCAAAAAGATTATCTATCATCATTCTTCGTATTTCCAGATTTGCACCTCACCTGAATATCCCTCAAATGTACGTTTAATAATATCCTCCACTATATTCCAGTCGCCTCCTGCGCTGCCGCATCCTATCTTATAGGGAAATGCCACTGTCTCGTTTTTGCCCCTGGCTTCCAAAAAGCTCCGGATTTCTCCCATCGCTTTTTCCAATGCGTCATAATCGGTATAGACCATCTTTTTTCTGCCGTAATCATCCTGTCCGTACAGATTGCCAATCAGAAACCAGCGTCCGTCCTTTTCCACCGGCTGGGCAGACACCCGTCCCAGCAGCTTGGATGTGTCCCCGTTTTCCTTTTCAATCCACTGCTTCGTTATCCGCTTATACGTTTTCTCCACTTCTGGAAACAGCTTCTTTACCTGTCCTGCAATACCATAGCCGAATGCGCCCTGGCAGTTCACCTGATGACACAGAATATCTGCCTTTGAATCAAATATGCTTCCATTGTAATATTGAATCATAATTTCCTCCTCTATCTCTTTCATGATGCTGTCCGCCCGTTATATCATATCCCGGTGCTCGGTCCGGCCCAGCAGATAATCCACGGAACAGCCGAAATAGTCCGCCAGTTTTACCAGTGAGACCGCGTTCGGCACGCTCCTTCCGTTTTTCCAGTCGCTGATGTTTCCCATGGATACATCCAGATCCCTGGATACCTGGCTGGTACTGCCCTTCCGCCTGATTTCCGCAAACAGATTCTTCAAGTCAATCCTTTCCTGTACCACATTTCATTCCCCCAATTCCAGTATAAAGTTGTGTCGGATCTATCATAAATGCTGAGAGGAAAATTGTAAATAAAAATATGCACAAAAGTCCTTCAATAATTTGTAAGTATTTCTTCAAACTCCGTCCATGAATATCATGTATAATAGTTACAATTCGGGTATTGCCCGGAATACAAAGGAGGATTATTATGGATACAAACAAGAAAATATTGATAGGAGCCATTGGCGCTGCTGTTGTCATCGGCGGCATTGCCATTGGCCTCCTGCTCAGCAAGACGCCGGAAAAGGCAGACCTGTCCACCATACATACAGAGGCAGCCACGGAAGCTCCCAAGGAAACGCTTCCCGCCGCCACACAGGCTCCGGAGACAGAGGAGACCACAGAAGGCCAGGAAGACGCTGCTTCCAGTGTTTCCGCTTCCATCGAGACCTATACATCCGGAAAGGTATCTATCCAGTATCCTGCGGTGGACCAGATGGATGACGCCTCAAAGAAGGACAAGATTAATGAACTGTTAAAGACCAATGCCCTGTCCTTCATAAAAGCCAATGACATCGACGAGGCCAACGATACCCTGGATATCAAGTGCAAGGTGATTTCCGTGGACCGCAAACGTCTCACCGCCACTTACACCGGCACTCTGTCCGCAAAGGGAGCCGCCCATCCGGTCAATCTGTTTTATTCCAACACAGTCAATCTGCTTCAGGCCCAGAACCTGGGACTGGATGATTTTACCGACGCCTATACCATGGCCGGATATGTGCTCAGCGACGATGTAAAGTTTTCCGGCATTTCTTCTGATGTAGAGGCCCAGGTCCTGAGCTACCGCTCTTCCATGGATTTGGATTCCCTGACCGCTGTCTTTAACAGCGCGGACTTCCCTCTGTCATCAGAGACCCAGTGGCCCGAATCCTTCAGCTATGAAAAACAGGGAACCATCTACTTTTCACTGCCTGTTCCCCATGCCCTGGGCGACTATGTGCTGGTTGCATTTGACCCCACCACCAAATAGTCCTTTAACCGGGGTTGATATCATAAGATATTTGATATATAATTATCAGTAATTCTAATAGATAAAGGAGCAGCAAAATTTATGGATAACGTAATGGTATTTGACCACCCTTTGATTCAGCACAAGATTTCTATTCTGCGCAATAAAGCCACAGGAACCAATGAGTTCCGCGCCCTCATTGAGGAAATTGCCATGCTGATGGGCTATGAAGCCCTCCGCGACCTTCCTCTGGAGGATGTGGAGGTGGAAACTCCCATCGAGACATGCATGACCCCCATGATTGCCGGACGCAAACTGGCCGTGGTTCCGATTCTCCGTGCCGGACTTGGCATGGTAAACGGCATCCTGGCTCTGGTTCCCAGCGCAAAGGTAGGTCATATCGGTTTATACAGGGACGAGGTGACTCACGAACCTCATGAATATTACTGCAAGATCCAAACCCCATTGAAGAGCGTACCATCATCGTCACAGATCCCATGCTGGCCACTGGCGGTTCCGGTGTCTCAGCCGTTGACTTTATCAAGGAACACGGCGGGAAAAAGATTAAATTCATGGCTATCATAGCTGCTCCGGAAGGCCTTAAGCGTCTCCATGAAGCCCATCCCGATGTACAGATTTACGTGGGACATCTGGACCGCTGCCTGAATGAAAACGCCTATATCTGCCCCGGACTGGGAGATGCCGGAGATCGTATCTTCGGAACAAAATAACAGGAATTATTACAGGCAAATACAAATTCAGGGATATACAAACCAAAGATAAAACAGGAAGCCGGACTTGCGATGTGCAGTGTCCGGCTTCCTGTTTTTATAAACTCTCTGACTGTTCCGTGTTTCTGTTCGTTCTGTACTGACGGCTTATTTTACTACCTTAAGCCCGCCCTTTCCCTTCTCAGGTGCCTCGGGCGCTTCCTGCTCTGTTTCCACTTCCCTGGCCTCTTTTACAACGATGTTGTCCTGGCCCTTGTAGATGGAGTCAGAGGGAACACAGCCGCGTACGCTGGACAGCGGGTATACATTAGAATTACGTCCAATGACCGTTCCGGGATTGAGCACGCTGTTGCAGCCAATCTCTGCGTGATCGCCCAGGATGGCGCCGAATTTCTTGCGTCCTGTCTCCACATCACCATCCTCAGCATGAACCTTTACAAGACCCTTGTCAGCCTTCACATTGGAGGTCACTGCGCCGGCTCCCATATGTGCCTTGTAGCCCAGGATGGAATCGCCCACATAGTTGAAATGGGGCACCTGCGCCTCGTCAAAGATGATGGAGTTCTTGATTTCACAGGAATTGCCGATGACAACGTGCTGTCCAAGGATAACGCCTCCTCTTAAAAAGGCTCCGTTGCGTATCTGTACCTTTGGTCCGATGATCATAGGTCCGCCCATGGCAGTGGTGGGAGCCATCTGTGCTGTCTTGTGAATCCAGATATTCTTTCCAATCTTCTTGTATTCGTTCTCCGGAAGGCTGGCGCCCAGACTTTCGATGAACCCATTGATGTCACCCAGAACTTCCCATGGATACTCATGGCCCTCAAACAGCTTTTCAGCGATTGTATGGCTTGTGTCTAAAAGTTCTTTGATTTTCATCTGTTCCAGTTTCATAAATTAATTCTCCTTTTTTGTTTTATAGAATGCGGCTGCCGCGTCAAAATAACCTCTCATATTGTACTGGTTATTCATGCGGATGACATTGACTGTCCTGCCGGCAACAAAACGATTCAGCTTTTCCATATACTCATCTGAGGTTATGGAACCCTCCGCAACATAGGTGAGCCCCTTTTCCCAGCTGGCTGTCAGCTCGGGATTCAGAAGCTGGCGGATGGACTGGTCCACCACGTCATAGACCATTTCCCCTAAAAGGGACGGCGTAATAACCTGGGTTTTCTTGTTCAGGTTCAGATACTTGATGTTAAACAGTTTCTTAAGTATCTCAGCCCTGGTAGCGCTGGTGCCTATGCCGCTGCCCTTAATCTGGGCCCGCAGCTCCTCATCCTCAATGAGCTGGCCCGCATTTTCCATCGCCAGGATCATAGAGCCTGAGGTATATCGCTTGGGAGGTGAGGTTTCCCCTTCCTTCACCCGCAGGTCCGCTACAGTAAGTATATCATTTTTTTTCAATTCTGCAAGCATCTGGAGCAATACTGTCCTGTCAACTTTTGGAGAAATGGCATTTGGGACACCTTCTTTTGCCTCGTCCCTGGACTCATCCCTTGTCTCATCCCTGGCCTCGTCAAAGGATTCCTCCACCCCATTTTTCTTTGCCA
>ERZ773217.2648-NODE-2648-length-11334-cov-3.280699_pt1 | contig 11334 bp, 10 predicted proteins | sample MGYA00580995_ERZ773217 | MGnify/ENA primary metagenome ERZ773217 (study PRJEB29015, sample SAMEA2737772) | human gut metagenome | biome: human gut; feature: human-associated habitat; material: faeces | place: China | collected 2012 ...
TACAGAACAGCATCCGCAGCTTACGCAGTCGAAGGATTCCTCTGCACATTTTTCAGAAGGGGATCCGGCACCAGCAGGGTCCTGAAGCCGCCGCTTCTCTTGGGAATGTTCACCCTTTGGTAATGTTTTTCCGCGTAATTACTGAGGGCATAGAGACAGCCCATTATTTTTTCAGGAGGCCAGTCCCCGGCCCCTACCAGCCGGAAGGAAAGCATCATCTCCCTACACTGCTCAGCGCTGCAATATTTCCACAAATCCGTCCGGGCCATATCTCTTACCTCCTGGAACCCATGCCGATTCTCCGGATCATTCCCCGGGTCATTTTCCGGGTCATTTTCCGGGTCATTTTCCAGATCATTTCACAGATCAATTTCCGCATTAATTCCTGACAAATCAAACAGTTATTACAAAAACAAAGACAGGAGAAGCAACACGTATCCGGATACCGTAAGATGCATAGGGGTACCGGGCCGCAAAGCGGCGGGCACATGAAATGTGCGGATGTACCACGGCGCAGCTTGCGGACTTATCCCTCTGCTTTTCACTCCGGGCAGCGACTCGCTGTCCGTCCAGGCTTACTGCCTATGCAATATTCCTGAAAATGCTGTTGCTTTTCCTGTCTTTGCTTATGCCATAATCATAGGCAAAAAACATTGGATTGTCAATGTACTTTTATATATGTGCTTTTATATATGTCCCTTTTAAGATGCACTTATCCCTTAACAGCGCCTTCCATCATACCGGCCTTCTGGAACTTCTCCAGAATCAGGTACAGAATGATGATAGGTATGATAACCAGGGTGGTGCCTGCCAGTATAACGGGCCACGGGGTGGATAATCCCTCGCTGACCGGCAGCAGTGATATCGTCACCATCAGCGTGTATTTTGCCTGCTTCCTTAAGTAAAGCAGAGGCCAGAAGAAATCGTTCCATCTGGCAATCAGGGTGATGGCTCCCCAGGACGCCATGGCCGGCTTGATAACCGGAAGAATGATTTTGGTGAAGATGCCGAAGTCGGAACATCCGTCAATCCTGGCCGCCTCCACCAGTTCATCCGGCACATCAGTTATATACTGGTTCATGTAAAAGATACCCACTGCCGTGGCAATCCTGGGGATTACCAGGGACCACAGGCTGTTAATCAGTCCCACCTTCTTCATGATGATGAACAAAGGCACACTTCCCACCTCCGGCGGCACCAGCATGGTGGCAATGACAAAGTAAAACAGGAATTTCCTGCCCGGAAACCTGTATTTTGCAAAGGCAAAGCCTGCCAGGGCGCAGAAAAACAGGGAGGTAATGGTTCCCATGATGGTGGTGAACACGCTGTTGAAGGCATTCTGTCCAACAGGAATCATTTCAAACAGACGCTTAAAGTTAGCCATGGTGGGATTTGACACCATCAGGGAATTAAATCCCGTGATGCTCTCACTGGTGCTCTTTATGGAAATCAGGCACATCCACACAATGGGAAACAGGCAGATAAGGGTGATGAATATCAGTACGCCGTATACCAGGACCGTGGACGCATTTTTCTTTCTGTTCATTTTATTCCCTCCTTCTATATTTCGCCCTGCTTGTGTCTTACCACAAACTGGATGATGGATATGACAATCAGAATAAGAATCAGGATAACGCCGATTGCCGATGCATAACCCATGTTGAATACATTAAAGCCTGACTCATACATGTACTGGAACAGGGATGAGTTGGAGGTTCCCGGTCCCGGAAGGATATAGGATTCATTGAACAGCTTCCACATATCCACTGTCAGTGTCACGGAACAGAAAAACAGGATATTCTTTAAGGACGGCAGGGTGATGAACCAGAACTGCTGCCACCCGTTGGCACCGTCCACCGTGGCTGCCTCATAGTAATCCTTGGATATGTTGAGCAGTCCCGATAAGAGAATCATGGTGAACCATGGTGTATATCTCCAGACATTCAGGATAATAACAGGTATCTTTGAAAATGTGGTGCTGGTAAGCCAGGGGATCTTGCTGCCCCCGAATATTGTCACCACCTCATTGACCAGACCCACGTTCTCATCAAACAGCATTCGGAAAATAAGACCCATGGCAATGGCTGCACATATATTCGGAAGGAAGGTAGCCGTCTTGAAAAATGCCCTGGCAGAATTACTTTTTAAGTATCTGCTGTTTAACAGGGACGCGATGAGCAGGGCACAGCAGATAATGAATACCAGTCCGGTGAGCCAGTAGACCACTGTGTTGCCCAGGGATTCCCAGAACATATCGTCAATCAGCATTTTCCTGTAATTGTCAAATCCGCAGAAATCCGGAGTCCCGATTCCCTTCCAGTTTGTCAGGCTGATGTAGAATGTCCATATGGTGGGCACCAGCTGAAATACAAGAAACAGGATAAAAAAGGGCATGATAAACAAATAGGGAGCCCTGTATTTTTTCAGTGCTTTTAACATTCGCTGCCTCCTCCTTAAGGTTTATAAAAGGCTCCCTCCTCGGGGCGGGAGCCTTTTTTGCATTACTGGCTGATTTCAGCCTTGCCGATCTTAGCTTTTAAGTTCTTATCCATGTTGGCGATAGCGTCGCTCATGGACTGGTTGCCTGCCACGTACTTCTCCAGCTCAGCAGAAATGATTTCATCTGCCTCTGCATCCTGAGGTGTTACCACCAGGTTTGCGGCGCCGTTCTCAAGGCACTTGCCCTCCATCTCGCGGAAGGACTGGCCGCCGTAGAAGTCAGATGGCTCTTTCCAGAATGGATCCTCCAGCATTTCCTTGGATACTGGGTTGGAATAAGGAGCGTTCTGCTCTTCCATGGAATTGACCCATACTTCCTTTGCCTGGGTGTCAAAGGTGAAATCATACCACATCTGGCGGAACAGCTCTGAATAAGGATTATCGCCCTTCTCGATGATGGCCATGTACTGGGATACAGGAGCGCCTGCCTTGTCAACGCCTTCAAACGCAGGAGCTGACATGACTCTCCACTGTCCCTTGGTGGCTTCGCAGTTCTTTCTCATGAATTCATCCCAGAAAGCACCGATGCAGAAAGTAGCTACCTGCTGTTTGTTGATGGCGTCATAAAGAGCCGGCTCCATGATGGTGGTCTTTAAAAGAAGTCCCTCGGAATTCATGGTATCCAGGGCGCCTAATGCCTTCTGTGTTCCTTCGTCGCTGCCGATTACAACTTCTCCGTTCTCATCCCAGATTTTAGCGCCAGCTGACGGCATAAGCCCCCTGCGGCCCCAGTATCTCCAGGTCTTGCTGGTTGGGTCGATGTAGGAAAGATAAACTTCCCCGTTGCTCTTTTCCTTTAACTGGCGTCCTGCCTCTATGTAGCCTTCCATGGTATTCATCTGCTCTGCGTCCACGCCGTACTTGTCAAAAATCTCCTGGTTGTAAAACAGCACCTGGGGCCTTACGGAATCCGGCAGCGCATAGATGCGTCCGCCGATGGTGGCGTCTGTGGTGGCTCCATCTACCATCTTATCCAGAAGAGGAGTCAGATATTCAGTCTCATCCTTTAAAAGGCCTGCGCCTGCCAAATCCATGATGGTTACAGGGTCCAGCATAGCTGCGTCGGGAAGATCCTCGGTGGCTCCCGACAGTGCTGTCATGGTAATCTTCTCACGGATGTCCGCGGTTCCCTCTGTCTGGACAAACTCAATCTTCACATCCGGCGCAATATCCTTGTGGTTCTCCAGCCATGTCTCAAACCACTGCTGTCTGTACTGGGGATTTCCCATGGCGTAAACCACCAGGGTTCCTGCGGGATATACGGTCTTTTCACTGTCCGCTGCCTCTGCGCCCCCGTCTGCCGCCCCGCTCTGGTCACCCTGGGCATTCTCTGCCTTGGGCGCTGCGGTGGTGGCCGCCTGGTCGGTCTTGCCGCCGCAGGCTGCAAGGGAGCCCACCACCATGGATACCGCAAGTGCCATTGCTAACTTTCTTTTCATCATTCTCTGTTCCTCCTTTTGATATTCACTGTTACATTATTCCCTGGCTGCCTCTACGGCTGCCTTTAAAAGGTCCATATCCTGCTCTGTTGCAAGGGTGCAGTCAGCTCCCAGAATAAAATGAGTTCTTCCGAATTCCCGGATGACCTTCCTTGTCTCTTCCTTCACTGCCTCTGCCGGTCCGTCCACCAGTACGCCGTGGCGGTTGGGAAGGCCGCCCATGATGGTCTTTCCAGCAAACATCTTCCGTCCGTCCTCTAAACTGAAGGGTGCTTCATATACGCCCCAGTTCACCACGTCCGCGTAGGGGCCGTAATCCTTATAGCGGTCCATGTTCAGCTGGTCCTTGCAGATGTGAAGGAAACAGTATCCTCCCGCATCCTTGATGGCCTTCATAATCTGCAGGTCAAAGGGCTTAATCCATTTCTCAAATTCCTCATCCGTGAAGAACCTGGTCTCGCCGCCCAGAGCCGCATAATACACGCCGTCCACGCCCAGCTCAATGTATGTTCTTGCCAGTTCGCACATCACGTCCGCAATGCGTTTCATTCCTGCCAGAACCGTATCCTCATCCTCATGAAGCAGGCGGCAGAGCTTCTCCCTTACCTGGTCGTATGTATAGTTGGGGTCCATCTTTTCCAGGGGATGGATGGATGATGCGGTAATACCGTGAAGTGTGCCCAGGATAAATGCATCCCTGTCGCATCCAGCCAGAATCTTCTTAACCAGCTCCACCTGGTCCTGCATGAAGCCGTCCTCCATGGTCATCTCTTTTACCATGCTGTAATCGGATCCATTGTTAATCTCGCCCATATAGGGAACCAGATTTTCATTCATGATTTTAAGGATGTCTGTATCAGACTCCTCAAAAAATTTCAGATGGGCTTTTACGGCCGCGTCTCCAAAAGCTGATTCCTTAGGAAAATGCAGGGAAAATCCGCTGGGTATCTTGTCAACTTCTTCTCCCCGGATAGCTGCTGTCACTCTCTCTTTTTTTGTCATGGCTGTCTCCTCCATTAATCATATCACTGATGTGATTAGTAATCTTACTAATCGTGATTATAACACTGCCGACAAGCCGTGTCAAATATTTTTTATCCATTTTATTAAAATAATTTTATCATCCGACATAATTTTTGTTTATTTTCACGCTGTATGCAATTTTCATTCAAAAAAAGGATGTAAAATTGACGGCATCAATCTTACATCCTTAGTATTTATGCATTTTCCCGTATCCAGGGGCCTGTTCTCAAAGGGAATAGTTCTCCTGAATCTGCTCTTTCACATTCAGTATGTCCTTCTGGAGCATTTCCACGGCCCGCTCCGTATCATGTTTTACCAGGGCTTCAATGATTTCCCTGTGATAAAAGCTGTTGGATTCTGCGTTCTTTTTCCAGGCTGTCTGGAAATATTGGGAAATATACGAACAGGATTTTTGAAGGGCTGCGGCAATCACATCGCATATATAACCGTTCCCGCCCATCTCACAGAGCTTCAAATGAAAATCCGTGTTCCGGTTCCAATGAATGGCCACCATCCTCTCATGGTTATCCTTTGTGATGGTATCCAGCTGTCTTAAATCTTCTATCTGCTCAGGGGTAATTCTCTGGCACAGCCGCCTCAGGTTGCCTGTCTCCACATCAATTCTGAATTCCAGAAGATCCAGTATCTCCTTCAGGGTCACAGGAACCACCTGATAGCCCACCCTTGGTATACTTTTCAGGACATTATCCTTGCACAGCTCAATAAGGGCCTCCCGCACCGGTGATTTGCTCATGGCGTACTTTTCCATGATTTCCCCTTCATGGATGATATCGTTAGGCTTATAGATGCCTTCTTCTATCTCCCGGTAGATTCCCTCCACCACGGTTTCTTTCAGGGTTTTCTTCGTCTTCATCTTCTTTTCTCCAATGCCTTCCCTTTTTTATAAACCCGTTCCGCCAGCCTGTAGGATATATCATAGGCCATGGACACATCCCCGTCCATCCAGTCCTTCCCTGTCCAGAGCTGCCTGAATCCACTGACCGCTTCCTCCGTCATGCCCCCCGGCGTGGCGTGGTCCTTAAGCTTTGCTTCCAGGAACTCCCTGGTCTCCAGCTGCAAAGAAAGAAGATGCAGCTCAAAGGACCTGGGGGCAATAATGTCCGCGTTCCCGGCCGTTCCTGCTCTGATTCCATTCCCATTCCCGTTTCCGCCTTCCCGGCCGTCATATGGTCCGGCTTTGTTTCCGGCCTCCCCGCCCGCCTCGCGGGCAAAGGCCAGGGCGCCTTCATACCAGCCCTTTTCCAGCCAGGCCAGCCTGTCCATCTGCTGCCCGTCCATCTGCTGCCCGCCCATCTGTCGCCCGTCCATCTGTCGCCCGTCCATCTGTCGCCCGTCCGGCGCTGCGGCAGGCGTAATAAGACCGGGAAGGCCCAGCCTTCTGCGGTTCAGCGCATACAGGATGCCGGCCGCCCGGGCGCAGCCGCCTTGACCGCTCTCATCCCCATAATGCGGTTCCAGCCCAAAACATAAGAGGTACAGCATATGATAGGTAATGCTCATGGACAGCAGACGCAGGGATTCATCCGGCGTACATTCAAATACCTGTCCTAGGGGTTTGAGAAACTGTCTGACCGCGTCCAGCTGCTCCCTGCCGGGAGGACAGCCGGGGTCGTATGTAATCTTATTGAAAGCCAGTGAATACACATCCAGGCCGCCGATCACAGTCTCCATGGCCGGCAGGATGCATACGGTCCTGACACCGTCACCCAGGATCCTGGTATACCATTCAGGACGCGGACTGGGAGCAAAGGACAGCAGCAGCCCTCCAAGCCCTTGTTCCCTGCGGTACTTTACATAGGGCTTTATGGTATCCTCCGCCACTCCCGCCACCTCATGGGGCCTGACGGAAAGCACCAGTATGCCGGGCTTATATTCCTTCAGCTTATCCAGGCAATTGCCCGCTATGATTTCAAAGCCGTATCTGTGCCTCAGCTCTTCAATCCCTCTGGAACCGGCCTTCACCGCAAACATCCGCTTTTCATATCCTTCTCCCAGCAGGCTTCTGTAGCAGGGAACCATATACGCCCCAATCCATCCCATACCAATGACAGCCAGCCTGTCTGCTCCATCACCCATCATATATTTCCATCCTTTTACAACTACATCCTAAAATTATAATCTGAAATGCGTCAGGATTCAATAGGGGGGATTATAAAAACAGCTCATTTTCCCGTCTGATATCCCTGACAGGGGAAAGCTTCTGCTCCAGCATGGCACAGGCCTGCTCAGGCAGGCTTCTGGCCTTCACCGGACAGACGGAAATACAGCGCATGCAGAGGATGCAGCGCGCCTGGTCCGTGGAGGAAGGATTGCTTACAGGGATAGCCTGCACAGGACATCTGGCAGCGCACAGCCCGCAGGATATGCAGGATGCGTTGGTAAGGGGAATCACCGGCATCTGCTTCCAGTCACGGTAAGGACGGCTTCCCGGCACCTGAGGCTCCTGCCAGCCCTCCTCTTCCAGCTTTTCAAGTATCCTGGCCCCAAAGTCAGCCATTTCCTTCCGGTCCTGATTATCCGGCCGGCCGGCCGCGACATCCCGTACCATGGAATGTTCTGCCAGCAGCGCTGTCCCTGCCCCAATCCTGAACCCCTGGGTCTTTAAGCAGTCATCCAGTTCCAGAAGGGCATCCTCAAAGGCCCTGTTGCCGTAGACTGCCGCAGTCAGCGCCACTGCCCCGCCGCCTTTCAGGTATGTAAGCTTTTCCGCCGCATATCCGGGTATCCTGCCGCCGAACACGGGCACGCCCACAATCACGGTGTCCTCCGGCCCAAAGGAATACTCTCCCTCCAGGCTGCAAAGGTCCACATCCTTGACCTTCTTCCCCATCTCCATAGCCAGATTGAGACAGGCCTTCCTGGTGCCGCCTGTGGGGCTGAAATACACAACGGTTATATGTTCCATCTTATTCATACTGTTACCTCCGGAATTTTGTATGTTGGTTCGATATTCTAGTTATTTTATCACATTCCGGGAGGAAAAGCACCATCTGAAAAACAGAATCTGTGCCGGCCTGTACCGGAATCCATTCCTGTTTAAGCCCGGACGGCTCTCCCCTCATGCAGACTGCCGCCCTTCATAAGGAAAAGCAGGCGTTTTACCGCCTGCTTTCAAAAATCTAGTCAACTACCACCCTGGCATAGGAAGCCATGGCCTCCTCGCTCATCTCCTGGCCGATTCCGGGCCGTTCATTCATCACATATCTGCCGTTTACCGGAGCCCAGGCATATTTCCCCGCTTTCTGGTAATCTGTTTTGAAATTAGCGCAGTGCTCCTCATGAATGACAAAATTAGGTATGACGGTCTCCACATGGAGGGCCGCCGCCGTGGCAATTGGGCCGCCGCACACGTGAAGCTGGATGCCGATATCATATACATTGGCCATATCGCAGATTTTCTTTACTTCCGTGATGCCGCCGGTATTGCACAGGTCCGGCTGGGCGATGCTGAGTGTCCTGTCCTCAAAGAACTGCCTGAATCCCCAGCGCGTATAGCTCCTCTCACCGGTTGCAAGGGGGATATCACATTTCTGCTTGATATGCTTAAATACCTCAGGATTGGAAGGCATGGTAGGTTCCTCATAGTACATGATTCGGTAAGGCTCCAGGGATTTTCCTAAAATCACGGCCGTGTTGGCGTCAAGGGTGGAATGGATCTCTATGATAATGTCAAGCTCGTCACCTCCCGCCTCACGGGCAGCCGCAATGCGCTCCACCGCAATTTTCCTCAATGCTTCCGGATAAGCTCCCTTCAGATTGTCGCCGCGTTTTAAGTACGCCTGGTTAAAATCCTCTCTTGATAATCCGGCAAAGCACGGGTCAATCTTAACTGCATCGTATCCGTCCGCCATGGCATCCTTTACAGCGTCATAGTAATCCTTCGGTTCAAACTGAAGCTCAGACCGGTCCAGTTTTGTAATAAGGGTCCTCCACCCCATCTGCAGCTGGGAGGCGTACGCCCGGAGGGAATCATGGGTCTTTCCTCCAAGGAGCTTATAAACAGGCAGCCCCAATGCCTTTCCCTTAATATCCCAGCAGGCAATGTCGATGGCGGCCATAGCGGCAGATACCGTAACGCCCCCGTTCATGCCCCAGAACGTATGGCGGTGGAGATGTTCATAAATTTTTTCCGTGTCAAAGGGATCCATTCCAATGACCATCTTGGCAAAATCCTGGCAGTTTCCCCACGCCGCGTTCTGGCAGCTGCCGTAGGAAAGCCCAGCCTCGCCAAAACCGCTGATTCCCTCGTCCGTGTTTACCTTAACCGTTATGAATGCTCCTTTATAGCATTCCACACTTGTAATCTTCATCTTCTGATTTCCCCCTTTAATTAAGTGTTATCTGGTCTTCCGATGCAAGCGCCTTGTCAGACCATTCGTTTCCAATGCCAATATCGTCCGTCACGTCCAGATACCCATTCTTCGGCATCACTACCTTTGCTGTAAGTTCCTGGTTGGAAGGATTCTTACTGCGCATATGCTGTTCGTGAATGACAAAATTAGGTATACATGCCTCAAGCTGTACAGACGGCGGCGTCAGCAGGTGGGACGCGCATGTATGAATCTGAACACCCACATCAAAGGTATACGCCATATCGCAGATTCTTTTTGTTTCAGTGATTCCGCCGGCATTGCCGATATCCGGCTGGATTACCTGAATGGAATTATCCATGAAATACCGTATGTATTCCCATCGGCCGAACACCCGCTCCCCATGGGCCAGCGGCATTTTCACATTATCCTTTACATATTTGTTATTGTAGAATACCGGCGTGTTAGGCTCCTCAAAATAGTAAATATTACAGTCCTGGACTGCTGCCGACAGCTGGATTGCCGAATTGGAATTGGTTCCCGCGTGGTTTTCAATAATAAGGTCAACCTTGGGGCCTATGGCCTCCCTGACAGCATGGACACGGTCGGAGAAAACCTGTACAAGCTCAGGAGGAAGCAGGCCCAGACGGTTGGTCTCATTCAATATATTGCCCTTTTCATCCCAGTTAAGGAAATCAATCTTAATGGCATCGTAACCATCCTGAAGGGCAAGCCTGGCCCTGTCCACATAATCCTGTACGGTTACGGCCGGGGAATCTATTGGCCCCCATCCAAACTGCAGCTGTGAGGCATAGCAGCGCACCTTATCCCGCCGCTTTCCTCCCAGGAGTTTATATAACGGCACATTTAGCGCCTTGCTCTTGATATCCCACAGAGCGATATCAATGGCGCTGACTGCGCTGTACCAGAAGGCACCGCCGTTTTGCCCCCAAAAGGTTCTGAGCATCAGCTGGTCCCACAGCACCTCATTGTCAAAGGGGTCTTTTCCCGAGATAAAAGGCCACATATCCTTTATCACACCAAAGGCCCCGTAGGTTGCATGAATTCCCGCCACCTCTCCGTCCCCGTAAATTCCTTCATCTGTGTAAATACGGATTCCCACCACCTTACTCTTTTTAGGAAACTCAGGCGTTTCAGAACGGTTGTATTCGGCCAGGAATAACTTCGCGCTTGTTATTTTCATATTTTTCCTCCTTGTATCATGAGCTTTTGTTTATAAATCCGCTAATAGAAAATCTGCCCCAGCAGCAGTCCGTAACCATATGCAATAATTGAAAATATAATGACCGGTCCAAGGGCCCTCACAACGATGTCTCCCAGTGTGGTGTGGTAAAAATCAGCCGCAACAAAGGAGCAGACGTGTGTGGGAGATATCTGCATTGCAGCCCACGCGACACTCATCAGCATGACAAGAAACGGAATCCCTCCCTGGGGAAACGCCAAAAACGCCATGGGCATGCAAAGAGCAATGATTGTCTGGGAGCCGCTTATAACTGTGCCGATAAAGAACAGCAGGCCGAAGGACATTGTCATGGAAATAGGAAACTGTCCTATAAAATCAGGCAGAAGCCCTATGACGCCGGTATACGACAATATGCCTTTAAAAAGCATTATCAGGTACATGTTGCCCAATAATATGGGTTCCGCAGACCTCACCATAAGATCCGGAAGATCTTTTAAGCTGAAATGATCAAATATATAATTGGAAGCAATTACCAGGGGCGCGGCTATGCACACGGAAAGATTAAATATAATAATGATTAAGAGCACAGCTATCAGGGTCCACAGGTTTTTCACCAGATTGATAATTTCCGCTTTCTTATCAATGGTCTCTTCAAGCAGGGGCATTTCCCTGGGTATTCCTTTTAAATGTGTAATATATACCACAAGACATGCCGCCGCCACCATAGGAATCATGGCCAGCACAAACACCCCCGCATTCTGTCCGCTAAGTGTAAGTCCCAAGAGGACCGCCGGAAAGGTTGGAAGGAACATTTCCGGTATATGTCTGTAATAGCAGG
>ERZ773217.2663-NODE-2663-length-11293-cov-3.520110_pt1 | contig 11293 bp, 7 predicted proteins | sample MGYA00580995_ERZ773217 | MGnify/ENA primary metagenome ERZ773217 (study PRJEB29015, sample SAMEA2737772) | human gut metagenome | biome: human gut; feature: human-associated habitat; material: faeces | place: China | collected 2012 ...
TTTCCGGCACCCACTCCGCCGGTAATTCCTATTGTTATCATCATCACTTCGCCTCATACCAGTTATTACCCTGATGCATATCGACTTCCAGTTCTACGGAAAGCTTTGCGGCACCTTTCATCTCTTCTTCAAGAATAGCAGAAACCTGCGGGATTTCCTCTTTACAGGTCTCTATCAGAAGTTCATCGTGTACCTGAAGTACAAGACGGGATTTAAGATTCTCATCCTTTAATCGTCTGTACACACGGTTCATTGCAATTTTAATGATATCCGCCGCAGTTCCCTGTATTGGAGAATTCATGGCTACTCGCTCCCCAAAAGACCTCTGCATAAAATTACCGGATTTCAGTTCTGGGATCGGCCTGCGTCTGCCAAACATGGTAGTCACATATCCTTTTTCTTTTCCCTCTTCCACCAGTCCGTCAAGAAATCCTTTGATCTTTGGATAAGTTTCAAAATATCTTTCAATATATTCGGCTGCTTCTTTTCGTGTGATACTTAAATCCTGGCTGAGCCCAAAGGAACTGATCCCATAAACGATTCCAAAATTTACTGCCTTGGCATTTCTCCTCTGCAGATCTGTCACCTCATCAAAGGGCACATGGAATACCTCTGATGCTGTATGTCTGTGGATATCCTGGGCTTCTTTATATGCCTGGATCAGTTTCTCATCCCCTGACATATGCGCCAGAACGCGAAGCTCGATCTGGGAATAGTCCGCATCCAGAAATACATATCCCTCTTCCGGAACAAATACCTTACGGATCAGTCTTCCAAGCTCCATTCTTACAGGGATATTCTGAAGATTCGGCTCTGTGCTGCTGATCCTTCCTGTTGCTGTAATTGTCTGGTTAAAAGTAGAATGAATCCTGCCGTCCTCTGCGATCTCACCAACAAGCCCGTCTGCATAAGTAGATTTCAGTTTCGCAAGCTGACGGTACTCCAGAATATCCTTTACAATGGGATACTCCGGTGCAAGCTTTTCCAAAATATCTGCCGCTGTGGAATAACCTGTCTTTGTTTTCTTTCCACCCTTAAGGCCAAGCTTTTCAAACAGGATCACTCCCATCTGTTTCGGAGAATTGATATTAAACTCTTCCCCTGCCTGCTGCCAGATCTGCTTCTCCAGTTCTCCAATACGTACACTTAGTTTCTCACCGTAGCTTTTCAGTTCTTCACTCTTCACGCTGATTCCCCATTTTTCCATGGAATCAAGAGTAAAGATCAGTGGAAGCTCAATCTGTGTATATACATTCCACATACCTGTATCACGCAGTGCTTCACACATGGGTTTCCGGCAGGCAAGTGCTGTATAGGCCATGTAGCAGGCCCATGCTGCAAGCCCCTCTGCACTCTCCTCCCATGCTTTTTCCACTGTTTTCTTTCCAAGAAGTTCCTCTCTTGCAGGCAGGATACGACCATTCAGATATTCCTTTGCCATATCATCGTAAGTATAGGAGGATTTCAGAGGATTCAGCAGATATGCAGCCACACCTGCATCAAATACAGCCATCGGATCATCAGATTTTATATGCTTGAGCAATGCCTTTACATCCAATGCACATACACATTTTTTATCATATTTCAGAGTACCGTCTGTATTGACATCAGATATCTCATTTTCCGGATCCTTCTTCACATCATCTGTATTAGATTTCATAATATTCTCTGTGTTGGATTCAGATACTTTATGAAGGAGCCCTTCCAATTTTCCGCAGAGATAACCTTCTGTGATCATCCCTTCTACAGGAATATAATAAATTTCCTCTTCATTCAGCGCAAGTCCTGCACCAAATACCCTGCCATTCTCTGTAACCAGAGAAACACCCGCTGTCTTTCCTGCTTCCGCTTTCGCAAACAGCGCTTCACAGCCTGCCAGGTCTGCACATGTGAAAAACTCCTGTTCCAGCGTATCTTCCTGTACTGCCGCAGAGTCAAAACGGTTAAGCAGATTCTTAAATTCCAGCTGTCTGCAGAGAAGAAAAGCTTCTTTTGTATAAAGATTTCCCAGTTTTGCCTTTTCATACGAAAACTCTATAGGACTGTCCGTACAGATCGTAGCCAGAGCCTTGCTCATCTGCGCCATATCATAATGTTCTCTCATTGATTCCCTGGCTCTGTTTGGCTTCAGCTCTTCCAGATGTTCATGAGCATTCTCAATACTTCCATACTCCACAATAATCTTTGTGGCAGTCTTCTCACCTACTCCCGGGATTCCCGGAATATTGTCAGCACTGTCACCCATCAGAGCCTTTAACTCAATGATCTGAGGAGGTGTCACCTGATATTTCTCGATCACCTGCTGTGCATGATAATCCTCTATGGTGGTCTTGCCCCTTACAGTCTTTGGCAAACGGATCATAACCTTATCTGTCGCAAGCTGAAGCAGATCTCTGTCACCAGAAAGGATTGTCGCATCCATTCCTGCCGCTTCGCTTTTCCTGGCCAGAGTTCCCAGAATATCATCCGCTTCGTAGCCTTCTTTTGTCACAACATTCACACCCATTGCAGTAAGCATTTCTTTAATCAGCGGTACCTGCTCTCTCAGTTCTTCAGGCATGGGTTTACGTGTTCCCTTGTATGCTTCAAACATCTTATGGCGGAAAGTCGGTGCCTTCAGGTCAAATGCCACTGTCAGATACTGAGGCTTCTCTTCCTCGATCGTCCGAAGAAGGATATTCAGGAAACCATATACTGCCCCTGTGTGTTTTCCTTCTGAATTTGTAAGATCCGGCAGACCATAAAAAGCTCTGTTCAGAATACTGTGTCCGTCAATCAGTAATATTTTTTCGCTCATAAAATCCTCCAGTGTCTTTATAGAATGTAATTTGTCTCCATCATTACAAAAATCAATATTGCCGCAATCGTAGCGATCAGAAGGCATATACTTACTCCAAACATCAGCCAACTGGCTTTCTTCTTGCGGATATATCTTCTGGATTTCCGGATATCCTGTTCCAGCAGTTTTTTGAAATCCAGAACCGAATCGCTGCTGTCATCATCAAGCTGCTGTGTTACCTCATGTACAATAAAATATGTTTCCAGTTCATCATAACAGGAAGAACAATTCTGTACATGATCGAGAAACTCTTCCAGTTCATTTAGTGGAAGATCATGTTTAATATAACTACTCACCATTCCTTCTGCAGTTCGGCAATCCATCTTCATTCCCTTCTTTCTTCCAAAAAACATCCAGGATGCTGCGTTCACTATTACGAATTATAACCGAACCGGAGTTAATTGGCAAGGAAAAGCAGCAGAAGCTCAAATCGCCTCTGCTGCTTTCATTGCTGTTCACTCAGTTTTCAGTGACATAACCAAATTTCCGGATTGCCTGTGGCAATGGACTTTTGGCTTGTATATCTTGAGAAAATATCACTTCTGCAAATTCACTTTCCCGGAAGATGTATCTGCATCAGCTTCTGTACTGTTTTCGGATTCTGCATTGTTCTCAGACTTTGTATTACTTTCAGATTCTGCCACTACAGTGGGAACCTGTACAGGTGCATTCAGGATCTTCATAAATTCCTCACCTGTAATTGTCTCATGCTCATACAGATATTTTGCAAGTTCATGAAGCTTTCCGATATTGTCCTGAAGGATTTTCAGTGCTTTCTGGTGTTCCATCCTGACAAGCTCCACAACCTTCTTATCCAGAAGAGTCTGTGTCTCAAAAGAACAGCTTAAGCTGGAGTCTCCGCCCAGATACTGATTTGTCACATTCTCCATGGCAACCATATCGAAGTCTTCACTCATACCATATCTGGAGATCATTGCTCTTGCAAGCTTAGTCGCCTGTTCGATATCATTGGATGCTCCGGTTGTAATAGAGTGGAAGATCAGTTCCTCAGCGGCACGACCGCCTGTAAAGGTCGCTATCTTATTTGCAAGCTCTTCCTTTGTCATCAGATAATGATCTCCGTCATCCACCTGCATGGTATATCCGAGTGCTCCTGATGTACGCGGAATAATAGTGATCTTGTGGACCGGTGCAGATTCGGTCTGCTTTGCTGCAACCAGCGCATGTCCGATTTCATGATAAGCAACTATCAGTTTTTCTTTATTGGAAAGAACTCTGTTCTTCTTCTGATATCCTGCGATAACTACCTCGATACTCTCCTCAAAATCTGCCTGAGTGGCAACTTTTCTGCCGTCACGTACTGCACGAAGTGCTGCTTCATTGACAATATTTGCAAGTTCTGCACCGGAAGCTCCGGCTGCAGCTTTCGCAATCTCATCAAAACGTACGGAATCTGCAATCTTAATCTTCTTTGCATGGACTTTAAGGATTTCCTCACGTCCTTTTAAATCCGGAAGTTCAACAGGAATACGTCTGTCAAAACGTCCGGGACGAAGAAGTGCGGGATCAAGGGAATCCGGTCTGTTGGTTGCCGCAAGGATCACAACACCTTTGGAGCCGTCAAAACCATCCATCTCTGTAAGCAGCTGGTTCAGAGTCTGCTCGCGCTCATCATTGCCACCTGTAAATCCGGCACCATCACGTTTCTTGCCAATTGTGTCGATCTCATCGATAAATACAATACATGGAGCTTTCTCATTCGCCTGTTTGAAAAGATCACGCACCTTGGCAGCGCCCATACCAACAAACATTTCCACGAATTCAGAACCGGAAATGGAGAAGAACGGAACTTCCGCTTCACCGGCTACCGCTTTTGCAAGAAGTGTTTTACCTGTACCCGGAGGGCCTACAAGAAGGGCTCCTTTCGGCATAGATGCACCGATTTCTCTGTATTTCTGCGGGTTATGAAGATAATCTACGATTTCTGTCAGAAGATCCTTGGCTTCGTCCTCTCCCGCTACATCTGAGAATTTGATTCCCGTAGATGATTTCACATATACTTTCGCATTACTCTTTCCAAATGACATTGCCCCACCGGGACCTCCGCCCATGGAACTCATCATCTTCTTGCTGAGCCACCTTCCAAGAAGGATAAAGATGGCAATCGGCAGTACATATCCTGCGATCAGACTGATCCAGATAGATGTCTGCTGTGGTGCTGCTGCACCGAACTTGACATTTGCATCATGCAAACGGTCTACAAGGTCAGGATCATTCATCTTGACAGTTCTGAAATAACCCTCCTGTCCGTCACTCTCTGCTACATAATAAATATAATCATCCTGAATTTCTACTGTCTTAACGTAATCCTTCTCTACTCCTGTCAGGAAAGTACTGTAATCAGTCGTCTGTACCTTTCGTCCCTCAATTGCAGGAAGTAACAGCACATTCAGAAGAATGATAATAACTGCCGCAATGATATAATATACATAAAGCGGTTTTCTGCCAGGCTTTTTATTATCAAGGTTCATTGGCTTTTCCTCCATTTCGTTTTGTTATGATGTACCATATCACTTATTCATCTCTTTTTCAAGAAAAGCGAGATAAATTTCATAAAGATTTTAGAATTATCTGAACTGTTTAATACGGCAAATAAAAAAAAGCGAAAACCCTCACAAACAAAGGCTTCGCTTACTTTTTAATGCCGGCAGTGGGACTTGAACCCACACGTGGTTGCCCACAACAGATTTTGAGTCTGCCTCGTCTGCCATTCCGACATGCCGGCATTGAAACGAGTATTATCATATCACGTTTTTGTCGAAATGGCAAGGGCATTTTTGAGTTTTTTTTAATATTTCACAAACCTCGTTTTAGAATACACATTGCTTGCCTTGATCAGTTTCTGATATCTGGCAAACAGCTTCTCAGGAAGTCTGATAGTTACGGTTTTGTTGACCGCAAAAGCTTTTTTTCCAACATAGTTCAGTGCTGTACTGTTGATCCTGAGCACTTTGACTGCCGGGCACTGGTAAAAAGCTCTGGCATCTATATGTCTGACACTGGCAGGAAGTATAAAATTTCGCAGTTTTGTACACTGTGCAAATGCGTTGCTGCCAATTCTTTTTACTCTGCTGCCAAATCTTATGTTCCGCAGATTCGGGCACTGGCTGAACGCATATTTTCCAATCGTTGTTACATTATTTCCAAAAATAACATCTGTAATTTCTTTGTTCCCGCTGAAGGCATTCTTGTCAATTGTAGTTACTTTATAAACTTTATCATTGATCACAACTGTAGCCGGAATCTGTATCACATTATATTCCGCAGCAAGACCTGTAACGCTTACTTCTCTTTCATTTAAAATCTTATAGCCAATTCCACCTATCAGGTACTTATAGCTTCCACCCTGTTCAGTTAACGGAGCTGCATTGAACTGATATCTCACAGGTTGTACAATATCGTTTTTCTCCCATATACCTCCTGTATATTCTTCTCTCTGGAAAAAGATATATATATTGTATGCACGTTCCACCTTTGTATAAATACCCTTTGCAGAACCGATTTCCCATTTCCTGTGAATATCGCTTTCCTGCGGTTTGAGAGAAAGACTCCAGTATAATGGTGTCCATCTGACATCTCCCTCAACAGGATTCGTATTCTGCGTTCCGGCACCGGTCACATTAAATTTATAGTAAGTGTTGGGATAGAAAACCAAAGGTTTGTCAAGTCCTTCAACGACACTGTCATTTGCACTTACCCCTTTGCTTTCATCTGTGTCTGTTGAAGTTTCCTCTCCGGCTGCCCAGATGAAATTCTGTGTATCTGCTCCATCCTGAAATTCCGCTGCACCGGCCGTACTAACCGGAACTGCTGCCAGAACACCTGCCAGCACCATAGCTGCTATTTTTTTCATTACTCTCTCCTCCTCTTTTTCAGCAGTATATAAAATATATACAACTGTTCAGTCCTTTCTTATAGCAATAGTGAACTGTTAAATACTTACGACATTTGTGTTACTGTTCTGCTTACAATTTATATCTACATCTTGTATTTTACTTATTTTCCTGCTAAATGTCTACCTTGATTTTCTGCTAATTCTGTCGCATTTTTACTTCATCTGTATTCCACTTCTCATACGTGATATAATCCGCACCCATTTTCCTGAAAATGTCTACCATATCTTCATTCCGGCAAAGCCATACGGATATGCGGATTCCATTCTGATGGGCATTGTTGATATCATTCATACTGATATTTTTATACTCTGCACTTATGTCCAGATCATATTTCTTACACTGCTGTATCATAGAAGCATTCATGCGCACTGTACGGATCCACTGCATTTTTCCTGTAAATCCCATCTCACGCAGTTTACCAAGTGTTTCTATGCGAAAACAGATGAGTACCGGCTCTTTCTGTGATTCAGTCAGAAGCTGCATAAACAAATTCATGGCTTCTTCCGTACGGATTGACTTTATTTCAATCACCGGCGTCACAGAGTACTTATTGCAGCATGCAATATACTGTTCCAGTGTAGGAATAAGATTATCCGGATACTGCGAAGCATTTCTTCCATTTATAATCGGATACTGCTTTATCTCCTCATAAGTCATCTCTGAAATAAGCCTGTCCTCCCCGCACATCCGCAGCAAAGAATCATCATGAGAGACAACCAGAACTCCATCTGCGGTCTCTCTCACATCTGTCTCCACAAACTCCGCCCCATTGCGTCCTGCCATCTCAAAGGCAGGCACGGAATTCTCAGGTGCTTCTGTCTGTTCACCTCTGTGCAAAATATAATGAGTAACTCCATCCAGGGGTTTCCGGAACTTTTCCTCATCTTCCGGTGCAGGTGTGATTTTCGGAGTTGGCGTGACCGTTACCGTCGGCTCCGGGGTCACAGATGGTGCTGGTTCATCCGGCGTCAGTGTAGGCGTAATTTTCGGAGTTTCTGACGCTGCCGGCAGGACGATCACTTCTATCTCTGATACATATCTGTCAGTACCATAAGAAACACTGGTGATTTTGACATTTCCCGCCTTTTTTGCAGTAACTTTTCCTTTCTTTGATACAGTTGCCACCGTTTTATCAGAAGAAGTATAAGTCAGCCTTTTTCCATACTTCTGCGGCTCCAGAATAATTGTCTTTCCTGCCGTTACTTTCACCTGTTTTTTGTATTTCTTAAAAAGAACTGTTTCCGTTTTATTACAGACAAAAACCTCGCAGTTTACTTTCAGTCCACTCATCTGTGCTGTGATCGTTGCCTGTCCGGGCTTTAAACCATATATCCTGCCATTTATAACCTTTACACATTTTGAGTTACTGCTGGTCCATTTAAACTTCTTTGGACTCACTTTTGTATCATGATTCAGGATCTTTACTGTATAAGTGGCACCGGTCTTTACAACCACCTCAGATTTATGCACTCGATATTCGTCTGCTGCATAAGTATTATCTGCCACATATATTATACTGATAAAACCTGTAATTATAAGCACAATAGCAAATATGGCAGACCTTACAGTCTGCATGCCTGTTCTTTTGTCTCTGTATTCTTTTTTCTTATCTCCCATTATTCTATCTCTCATCTCTCATATGCCATTCCTGATCTGCTGCTTTTATTTCCGGTATGTTCTTAAACACTTCACACTCCTGATCACATTCGTCTCTGATGCAGGGACAGACCATCTTTACTTTTTTAAAATGTCCGGGAACACCCTCATATTGTACACTCCACAGACCATTGTAATGCAGCTGTTTACACATTCCTGTTTCATATTCATATTTAATCATACGTCTACCTCCGAACAGACGAAATTTTTACAGTATATTCTTCTGAAATCACTGTTTCTCCATGCAAAACGAAAGGCACTAACCTTCCAGCATCATGCACAGATCAGTACCTTTCTTTTTGTGTGTTTTTATGTCATATCTGCCCCGTCAATACCACAGGACAGTAAATTACAGAATAATCACAGCATTATTCCATATCTTCCAGTAATTTCTCATAAATCGGGAAGCAGTCAAATGTTGCAAAATAATCCTTCGGTGTCTCGGCACGGCGGATCATCTCGAAACTTCCATCTTCATGGAGAAGGATCTCAGAAGATTTCAGTTTACCATTGTAGTTATATCCCATGGCAAAACCATGAGCTCCTGTATCATGGATCACAAGAAGATCTCCCATATCAACCTTCGGAAGATAGCGGTCAATTGCAAACTTATCATTGTTTTCGCAGAGAGAACCTGTCACATCATACATATGATCACATGGCTGGTCTTCTTTTCCCATAACAGTGATATGATGGTATGCGCCATACATTGCCGGACGCATCAGGTTTACAGCACACGCATCCACACCAATATATTCTTTATGAGTATGCTTCTCATGGATTGCCTTAGTTACCAGGCAGCCATACGGTCCCATCATGAAACGTCCCATCTCTGTATAGATTGCAACATCACCCATTCCGGCCGGAACAAGTACTTCTTCGTATACTTTGCGGACACCCTCACCGATCTCTCTGATATCATTCGGAGTCTGATCTGGTTTGTAAGCGATTCCAACACCACCGGAAAGGTTGATAAACTTCACATGAGCGCCTGTCTCTTTCTGAAGTTTCACTGCCATTTCAAACATCTCTTTCGCCAGCATCGGATAATACTCATTTGTCACAGTATTGCTTGCAAGGAATGCATGGATACCGAATTCCTCGGCACCTTTTTCCTTCAGGATCTTGAATGCTTCAAAAATCTGCTCTGTTGTCATACCATATTTGGCATCTCCGGGGTTGTCCATAATATCGTTGCTGATCTTAAACACTCCGCCCGGATTATAACGACAGCTGATCACCTTCGGAATATATCCTACGGCTCTTTCTACGCTCTCGATATGTGTAATATCATCAAGATTGATGATTCCGCCGATTTCATTTGCATATTTGAATTCTTCTTCCGGTGTATCATTGGAAGAAAACATGATATCTCCCTCTTTGCATCCGATTGCTTTGGACATCATCAGCTCTGTCATGGAAGAACAGTCACAGCCACAGCCATACTCCTGAAGGATCTGGATCAGAAATGGATTTGGAGTTGCCTTCACAGCAAAGAATTCTTTGAAGCCCTTATTCCATGCAAATGCTTCTTTCACTGCCTTTGCATTCTCGCGGATACCTTTTTCATCATAAAGATGGAAAGGTGTAGGAAACTGCGCAGTGATTTCCTGAAGTTTATCCAGGGTGACAAATGGTACTTTTTTCATAATAATCTTTTCTCCTCTTACTTCTTGTGTATATGTGTATATAAATGATCCTGACAGTACTCGTAGTTTCCGTTACATTTGGAACAGAAACGGAATTCCAGATTCGGATCATCTTTCTCTGTACGGCCACAGACTGCACATTTGTGCTTCGTCACTTCCCCTGACTTGCTGCCACCCGGGAAGGGAACGGTCTTACTTTCTCCCATTGCTCTCTTAAACTGATTTCTGCGATGGATTTCCTTCGGATTGTATCTGTTAAGATTTCTTGTACCAAGGAAGAAAATAATAAAGTTCAGTAAGGATGCGATGATTGGCAGTGCCATAAACCATGCTCCTCCCATAAAATATCTGACAATATCATATACCACAAGAGCAGCATATACAATCGCCATCCACTTCATCTTGATCGGGATTACAAAGTACAGTAAAACCTTCATATCCGGATATGTCAGCGCATATGCCAGAAAAATAGATAAACTGATATAATACGTTGAAAACTGTGATCCATTCAGATAAGCATCTAACACTCCACCTGTGATAAAATACAAAATAAACGCAGAAATTACTGTAAAAATCATTCCAGATAAAATATATACAGTAAATCTGAATGATCCCCATGTACGTTCCAGCGATGCACTGATCGGATAATAAAAGAACAATATCGCAATCACAAACCATAAAGCAGATGACGTACTCGGCGGATAAATAATCCATGTAACAAGTCTCCATATCTGACCATGCAGGATTTCAGAGACATTCAAACTCAACATGGAAAGAGCCCCTGGATTAATATACATCAGTGCATATCCCAGTACATAACTTACAATAATATAGATCGTAAGATTCTCAATCCCGCGATTTCCAAATTTTCGTTCCAGTTTGTCAATAAATTTCATAAATCTCCTTTTCTCACAAAATGCTATTCGTTCTTTCGTTACAGCGGATATCCACAATCTGCTTTCTCTGCGTAATTATGCACCGAATAACTGCCTCTCAGTTCAGACATAAAATCAGAAAAACTTCTTCTTGGAAAGAAATATCGCTGCAATAATACTTGCCACTACAGAAAGGATGATAACGATAAGAAATCCCCATGGTGTCCTGGAAAACGGCATTCCCGCAGCACTCAGGTTCATACCATACGCACTGAAAACAATAGTCGGAATACTCATAACAATGGTAATAACAGCCAGAACCTTCATGACAATGTTCAGGTTATTGGAAATAACTGA
>ERZ773217.2666-NODE-2666-length-11268-cov-3.060733_pt1 | contig 11268 bp, 6 predicted proteins | sample MGYA00580995_ERZ773217 | MGnify/ENA primary metagenome ERZ773217 (study PRJEB29015, sample SAMEA2737772) | human gut metagenome | biome: human gut; feature: human-associated habitat; material: faeces | place: China | collected 2012 ...
GCCGTCCGCCAGCCGGTTGATAGCGCCATAGTAGGAGGACAGCAGGAAGAAATAGGTTCCCATGTAACCCAATATTCCCACATGAAATCCCTCCGGTTCATGGCCATAGACCAATGCATAGCCGGCTGTGAACAGGGTTCCCAGCAGATAACTGGCCATGGCGTAGAGAAGGAGCTTAAAAAAGAGGGGCTGCTTTCTGCGGATACACTCCCATCCCCCGTAGAGTACGCACACCAGGGCGGCTGCCAGCTTCAGGCCGGTCACGAATGGGCCTCCTTCCCGGATCCCGGACCTTTCTTTTTGAGAATTCCCCACATAACAGCCATTCCGATGAACACGCCGATTATCATACTGGTGGCAATGGGCGCTGTATTCACAACTCCTCCATGCTGGGAAAAAAGGCTCTGTCCCCTGGTAATGCCCTGGAGGGGCTTATACCCGCCCTGAAGGGATGAGGAGGCTCCCTGGCTGTAACTGTTATACTCTCCCATAAGCTCCTGCATCTTTACCATAAGGGACTGAACCTGTGCGCCGGTTTTTTCTATATAATCCTCCAGGCCCCGTATAACAGACTTCCACTGGTCCGACGAATACAGAAGGCCCTGGTTTGACTTGGGGTATGATATCTTATTGGTATCCATGTAGAACTTCATCGTATCCGGCATGGCAATGCTTTTTCTGGAGCTCTCTGCGCTTTTTTGTATCTGCCGTGCCTGGGATAAAAAGCTGCCTGCCCTGTTCTGATTCTCCTGAATGCGGTTTATCTCATTCATATAGGGCGTCATGGTATCTTTGGTGCTGTTGGCCAGCTGTATCTGTAGCCTGGCCAACTCAAGATTTATATTGGAAGAACTGCCTCCCCCAGAGTCCGTGCCACCTGCCCCTACCATAGCCCCGGTCATGGACGCGCCCCGGCTTTCTCCTTCCTCTGAATCAAGCCCCGGACCGCCCACGTCCATCGGCTTTAAATCCTCCACCAGCTTCTGCACATCCTCCCACGGAGCGCCTTCCTGTATTTTGTCCAGTATATCCCCGGAGGCGGCAATGCGTTCCGCTATTTCCCTTAGAATCTGATCCTGGTCTGACTGTTCCGACCCGTAGGCAGTAAACGATATGAGCGTCATGGATGCCATGCAGGCAAGCAGACATTTCCTGATATTTATCTTCATATTTTATCTTCCTCTCTCATGACCCTTCTTCCTTTGCCCAATGGGTCAAAGACGTTTCATCAATGTCAATATATTACAGCCGTCCCTGTATTCATAAACAACATCATCCATGGACTTCTTCACCATGAGGATTCCCAGTCCGCCGATGTCCCGTTCCTCAGCGGAAAGGGTGGTGTCTGCATCCGGCTTGGCCAGGGGATCAAATGGCTTGCCGCTGTCTAAAAACTGAATGGTTACCTGCAGGGGATTTCCTCCCACCGCACACCGCACCGTGGCCTGCCCGATTTCGGGGTGGTATGCATACCGGGCAATATTGACATAGATTTCCTCCACTGCAATGGAAATCTGCATCTGAATCTTCATGGAAACCCCCTGTTCCTCCAACGCCTGTTCCACAAATTCCTGTACATGCTCCAGTTCCTCCAATGCGGCCGGTACCGTCAACTCTATCATAGCGCTCCCTCCTCTGCTGGCTGTCCCCTTTTTTCTGACATCTTTAACTTTTCTGACAGCTTTAACGCAAGCATGGTTATATCGTCAAACTGGGGCGCGTCCCCTGCAAAAGCGTCTATATCCGCCTTTACAGCAGGAAGAAGTTCTTCCGGCGCAGCGTCCTCATGAGCGGCAAGCACAGACAAAAGCCGTTCTTCACCGTAGAGTTCATTCTCCCTGTTGGCGGCCTCGGTGACACCGTCTGTATAGAGGTACAGCGTACTGCCGGGAGACAGGTCAATTTCACCTGACTTATACCGGATTCCCTCCATTCCGGCCAGCACGAATCCCGGCCTCAGCTTCATGTATCCGAAGCTGCCTCCTGCCTGACGCACCAGCGGCGGGTTATGGCCCGCATTGACATAAACCATATGCCCGGTGGCAATTTCCAGAACCCCCATCCATGCGGTGACAAACAGCCCTTCCTCGTTGCTCTCGCAGAGCTGGGCATTTACCTCGCCGAATACCTCAGCCGGGGTGGCGCCTGCCTGGGTGTGGTCCTTGATCAGCGTCTTTGCGATGACCATAAACAGGGCAGCCGGCACACCTTTGCCCGACACGTCCGCGATCACCACTGCCAGATGTCCCTGGTCCACCAGAAAGAAATCGTAAAAGTCTCCCCCCACCTCCTTGGCCGGCTGCATGGTTGCATAGATATCAAATTCCGACCGGTTTGGGAAGGCCGGGAAAATGCCCGGCAGCATGCTGGCCTGGATATGGGTGGCCACGTCCAGTTCCGCCCCGATGCGTTCCTTTTCCGCTGTCACAGCTGACAGATTCTCAATATAACTGTATAGCTCATGGGCCATGTGGCTGAAGGCTTCCCCCAGCTCCTCTATCTCATCCCCGGTCTTTACGTCCACATGGAAATTAGAGAGGTCATCCATCTGTTCGCTGACAATGGTCCTCGCCGCCTGACTCAGGCGGTTTAAGGGCCTTAAGACCGACTGTCGGATAAAGAAAAAATATCCCACGATAAAGACAAGGAGGACTGCCAGGATGACCAGCACCACCGCGGCTGCGAAGCTCCCTATCTGCCTGTTAATCATGTCCATGGAAATATCCACGCAGGACAGGGCCACTGGCCGGTCTGAAGAATCCCGAATAGCCACATAGGCGGAAGCCAGATAGCCGTACTCCTCATTATCTGTTATGAGAATGGTGTCCTCACCATCCGGATGCAGATAAGCGCCCCGCATGATTTCCCTGCCGCCCTGATAATAGTCGTCCACATCCCCCAGTCTGCATACTCCCTCCTCCCCCGTCTTTCCCACGTCCCATATATAGTACATATGGTCCTCGCAGGGGATGACCACGTAAAAATACTTGATGCCTATAGTCTCCTTCATATACAGGAGATAACGGCTTACCTGGTCGTAGTAGCTGTCTGTCTTTCGTGTCAGCGCATAGTCCTTAATGGTGTCTCCGTCAATATACTCCGCAGCTATCTTAGCCTGGTCAAAGGCCATCTTGGTGTAATATGATTCCATGCTGCGGCGGTACTGCCGTGTGATGACAAGACACAGGGTTATCATCAGGACCACGGTCATTGCAATCAGTCCTATAAGGAACTTAAGCTGCAGCTTTCCTTTTTTTCTGCTTCTCATCACGCCTATTCCTCCCACACCGGCACCAGGTCCAGACGCAGATGCCCGTCAGCCACGCCGTACAGCACCCTGTTTTCACGGACAAACAGATTATGGCTGTCATCCTGCCCCAGAAGCACGCTTCCTGCCGCAAATCCATCCACATAGCAGGAACGTCCGTCTATGCACACCGTAGTCATCTTATTGAAGCACCGGTACACCCCCCGGGCTTCCTCCACCGTCATGCTGTGATTCAGGGCCAGCGCCTCCTTCTTGGGACGGTTCCAGTAGGGAAGCTTCTCCTTCTGGGGCCTGGCATTTGACCATACCCTGTCAAAATCCTCCATCAGCTCTTTTACCATGGAAAGGGCCTGGCGTCCGCTCTTTAAATAAATATCCACGCTGTCATTACCCGGCTGTATGTCATACTTCCTTTGGGCCAGGATGTCCCCCCGGTCCAGGGACTTTGCAATCTTATGCATGGTCACGCCGCATCTCCCCAGCCCGCGCTCCATGGCACACTCGACGGGATAGTAGCTGCGCCCCTCAGGAAGCAAGGAGCTGTGAATGTTGACGCCGTAAAACCGGCTGTCATCCGGCACAGGAATTTTGTGGCTGTATTCCGCCACAAAAAACAATTCACAGCCCTCCTTTTCCATATAGGAGAGCATCTCATCTTCTGTGATCTGTCCATAACAGACAGGTATGCCTGACATGTGGGCAAGCTGGACTATATTATGCTCATTAAAATAGTCCTCCTCCATGTGGTATGTATATAACGCCAGAATTTCATGGTTCAGATGCAGGTATTCAAAAACGTCCAAAAACACATCTGACCCAAAATTTACTATTTTCACTTTAACCTTCCTTTTTTATCCTTCTTAATAATATCCTTCTTATATATCCTTCTTAATTTATAATAATACCGTCCTGATTTACCTTGCAGCCGCCAACCACGGCATTCACTGCCATGGAACCGTCAGCGTTAAAATACCGCCAGTGTCCGTCCACATTCTTCCATCCGCCGGAGAACATAACACCGTCGCTGCCGAAGAAATAGATTTTCCCGTCAATCTGCCGCAGACCCGTGTACATATATCCCCGCCTGCCGTCATACAGCTTGTGCAGATAATACCATTTTCCGCCAATCTCAATCCATCCGTCCTTCATATAACCCTTAGGATCGAAATAGTACCAGTCGTAACGGCCATTGTAATACAGATATGCCCAGCCGGCGCTTGGCCATGTGCCGTTGCTGTAGGCGTACCACCATCCGGTGTCATTCTGCATCCATCTTCCTTCCCTGACAGTACCTGAGTCATGTTCAGCCTGTACCGCTCCTGCTGTTTCCTCTGTTTCCTGGGTATAAGCGATTGCGTAGGTTGAAAATTCATCCGCCCTTATGGTCAATGTATGATGTTCCTCCTGATACGTATTGTCCACAGCAGATACTGTTCCCCCATGGACCTTATATACAAAGTAGGGCGCCCTGTTTCTTATCTCCTCAGGGAGCGGAATCACAATCGTGAGTTTTTTGCCTTTCAGGTCCGGTACAGGCGTCTCATGATCCCCTGCCGTCACTCCGGCGGCATTTTTTACGGTCTTTAACACCTGCAAATCCAGATACATGCCCACCTGCCCGCCGGGAGCCATCTCCTGGGCAATGCGTTCTGCATCCTGGGCCACTTCATTTCTGGGTTTATTCTCGACCCGGAGCTTGAACTCCACAGTACCGCCGTCCCTGACTACATCTGCGTCAGCTTGTGTATACAATTCACTGTGAAACAACTCATTTAATCCGCCGGCCACAACTTCCGGAGTATCCTCAGTGGCAATCTCAATTATGCTTTGCGTCTTTCCTATGCTCATCTGTATACCGGCCACACTGTTCCCGCTTTTTATCTCCACAATCTGCGTAACGCGGTAGTATCCGTTATTAGCTACCAGATTGTAGAATCCGTCAGGCAGTCCCTCAAATTTGAATTGTCCCGGTGACTGAAGGGGACCTGCCCCGGCCTGGACCGTATTGCCCCGCTCCAGCGTTACATAAATCAATGTATCCGCCATACCGCTGTTGTCCGTCACAGTACCGCTTATTTCACCCAGGGGACCGTTTAAGGCGGCTGTCCTGAAACGCACTAATTGTTCATGGGTTTTTATTCCTCCCCCACCGTTTTCCTCATATGATATCTGCATCTTCACCTGATAATCCGTCTCCGGATCCAGTCCTGCCAGTGCTGCTTTTACAGAGACTGTTTCCATGTCCAAATCCTGGCTCAGCTCATGGTTTACAATCTGGTATCCATCTTCTGTTCCGGCCTTTTTATAGCTCACCGTCACCTCTTTTAACGGTACATTGCCCAGTAAGATGATGCCCTCCAGCATGGCGCTGTTTGGGGTGATATCCTTGGGCGCTGACAGGCTGAGTACGGGATTGCGTACTGATTCCACTAAAAATCCGCCTGTTATGACTTCCGGCATTACCTGGTAATTGTCCGCATCTCCATTGACCTGAATCTGCGTGATTCTTATATCATAGCTTCCCGCCGGGGCCTCCTTTGCATTGCCCTCGCTGGAAACAATAAGCGCTGACCTGATGGACGCTTTTACAGCATCTGTAAGGCCTTCATCTCCCGGCCATGTAACTATAAAGCCGCTGTCGCCAATGGGATCCGACTGATATACTTTGCACCCTGATACTGTTATGGAAACCGGCTTAGGTTTGATGATATAAGATATGGCAGTGACAGAATCCTCCGTCAGCTCATATTTTTGCGCACCGCTCTCCGTAAGCGCGAATACGGCAGTATAAGAGCCTGCGCTGACAGGCGCATGGCCGACCGGTACGGACTGCCCGCTGTCTGTGGTCCGGGTATAATTTACGGTGTAATCTTCTTCCGTCAGGTCCGCCCCAGCAGAAACAGCAGAAGCTGCCTTTTCCTCCCCTGAATAGACCAGGTCGGAAGGCGCTGACAGGGTAACCGTTACATCCACTATCGGCGCAGCACCGTTGATACCCGCTGTAATCTGTCCGTTTTCAACGACTATTTCTCTTGTTACAGCCTCGCTGATAGCGCCCGAGTCATTCATAATCCATACATTAACAATGTAGGTACCGTCATCCGGGAACTCGGCTTCCCCAATCACCCCTGTGATGGTCTTCTCGCTGCCGTCAGCCAGTACACTGGCCAGATTCCTCTCCTCCTGCCGGGGCTGCCCGTCCTTTTTAATGGTATAGTAAATGGAATCAGTCCGCCCTGCTTTATCCGTAACCCTGGCATCTACCTTAATGCTCTTTTTTCCTTCTGCCTCCAGCGTAAAGCTGAACGGGTCTTTTGAAAGTACAGGCGGGTCCGCAATTTCCCCAACTGAGAAAAGAACAGAACGCGTAATACGTTCGCCCGGGGAGAGCTCCATATCTTTCCATGAGAAGGCCAGGCCGCTGTCACTTCCGATTAGATCGTCTGCACTGGTATCGTTAAATTGATTATTCTGTCTTTCGCCATAATATCCAAACCACATGGTAGATATATCATCCGCCCCCGGCGCCTTTTTACATGCCAGTGAAAACTGCTGCTGACTGCCTGGATCCTCCATCCTAAATCCCGTTCCGGTTCTGTAAATAGATGCTGCGTCATTGCTTCCAATCTGAATATCTGCATTTACCCCAATACATACCCGTTCCATAGTCTTATCTGATACATTTACCAGGGTATGAGTCACCTTCAGATATTTTCCGTCGCTCACAAAATCAGCGGAAATCCCTGCTGCCAATATCTCTCCTGATTTCAGCTCAACAAAAACCGGTTCACGTTCCAAATTTTTAATGGACGTGCAGTCCGAAAATTTTGTAGGTTCCTTACCTGCGCAGACCCCCAGGTAATATCCGTTGTTACTATAGGTGGTTTGTACATTCTTACCATCTTTTATTCCATGTACATCGTAATTGTCTGCTGATGCAGAAAGCCGGAATGATAGAACACCATTCTCTGTCTCCACAGGTTCCAGCTCATGGCTCAGGTCTGAAGAAAATGTGACTTTGATACGGGGATACTCACTCTTGCATACATCATACAACGCTCTGCCCAGTTCCAATTGATCCGTTCTGATAATAACAGAACCGGATCCTGTGATACTATTTGCAATCCCCTCAGGAACCCCTGTATTCCGGGGCAGAGAAACCACCAGCCTGCTGCCGGTCCCCAGTGCATTGCTCCCAATAGAGGTTACACTCTCCGGCACGGTTAATTCATGTAACTGTCCACATGCGTTAAATGCATTTTGACCTATACGTGCTGCCTGACCCAATTCCACAGAACAAATGGTCTTCGGAAAGATGGAACCAGACGAAACGTCCGGCATATCTGCTATCTTTTCTTTTTCTACTGAATCACTCATAATAAATGTCTGGAGTGATACCATATTCCGCAGATAATGCCAATCGCTTTCCGAAAAAGTACCTCCCAGAATCTCCAGGGAATGAATATTGTCAGAAGTCTGATCCTTCAAAGCGTCTTCCAGTCCCGTTCCAGTCAGTTCCATACCGCCATCAACCCTGATGTTAATAACCTGTTCCTCTATTGTATTCACCAGTTTCATATTGCTGAAAAATGTGTCCAGGTCCATCAGCTTCCGGTACAGCTCCGAATCAAATTCATCCTTCTCATCCTGGCTGAGCGCATCATATGCCTTCTTTGCTTCTTTCTCCTGCTCCATTATTCCTTGGATATCGGGAATCTGGGATGCCGTGGCCACACTTATCCGCTCAACCAACTCCACTATTTCCTCCGCTGACGGAAGCGCTTGGATTTTCTCATAAACAGATTCCATGGCGGAAGTAGGGTATATAATCACAGCATCTGTAATTTCTATAAAAATCATTGGCAGCTCTGTATCCGTATCCATATCATAACGGCTGCTTATAACGGGTATGTAGCAATAGGTGGTTCCTGCTTCATCCTCGGGGGAGTAAGCGTATTCTCCCTCATCCGGTTCCCACGCCTTCACCGTTATCTCAGTCCACTGGTTATCCGTTTCTTCTGTGTTACTGTTCTCTGTATTCCCGGACTCTGTATTCCCGTCTTTTACATTTACCTTTTCCGCTGCGGTCTCTGTATATGCTTCAATACTTCCCGTTTTACCGTCATTCTCAGTAACATCCGCACCTGTATCTGCATTCTCCGGCAGACCTGCCCATGGTACCATCCGGCCCATAATCTCAATAGAATCTCCAAAATCATTATTATCCGTACTGTCATAGCCATCAGCATTGCCGGTAGATGTAGATATGGAAGCCCCGGAATCATCAGAGCTGCCACTATCTGCTGATGCGCCATGTGATGTATCCTGGTTGCCTTCCGGCACCGCTCCTTCTGACGAACCCTGGTTCCCTTCCGGCTTTTCTCCTCCCGACAGACTCTGGTCTCCTTCCGGTGTCTCACCTTCTGACGGCCCCTGGTTCTCTCCCGGAGCCTCTCCCTCCGACGGATTCTGATTCTCTCCCGGCTTCTCACCTTCCGACGGCCCCTGATTCTCTCCCGGCATCTCACTTTCCGACGGCCCCTGGTTCTCTCCCGGCTTCTCACCTTCCGGCGGCCCCTGGTTCTCTCCCGGTGTCTCTCCCTCCGACGGCCCCTGATTCTCTCCCGGCTTCTCACCTTCCGACGGCCCCTGGTTCTCTCCCGGCTTCTCACCTTCCGGCTGACTCTGATTCTCTCCCGGAGTCTCCCCCTCCGACGGATTCTGGGGTTCTCCCGGCTTCTCTCCCTCCGATGGATTCAGGTTACCTTCGGGCATCTCCCCCTCTGACGGTTTCTGGACCCCATCTGGTACGGTCGGTGTTACGGCTGACGTTGGCTGTTCCGGTTTTTGTTCCTCAGCATCATCCCGGTATGCCTTTACCATCAAAGTATCGGGAAACAGCTTTTCAAATTCCTCCTGGCTGGTTCCTTCAGGCACCTTCATAGAGGAGAGTTCCTCCGGCAGTTCCTGGAACTCGGAAATAATTATTTTCTTTCCTTCCTCTTTTTCGCCCTCTGCCAGGCCTGTTATCTGAATGCTGCTGCTCATTACCATAATGGCCATTACCAAACTAATAGCTCGTTTCTTTCTGTTGTAAATACGCATCGCGGCTCTCCCTATCATTTAAGTCTGATTACAGAATACATGGTTTCCAATCACGCACTGTATATGTCCATTTTCCTTTTCCAGGGAAAAATACATGGTCTTAAAAGGCAGAATCTGTGTTTCCCCATCCAACACTGCTTTTACATTCCGTTTCACACGCTCCGCAGGTTTCGCAGCGTCCATATTCCTGTTCTTCCATGTGACGAACTGACTGCACCCATTGTCTTTCTGGCTGAGCACCTCATAAACCGTATCAGGAAACTGGTCGGAATACATCCGGTTCAGAATCACCTCCACTACAGCCTGCTGTCCCCTGTCCGGTTCCGCGCCTGCCTCCAGCATGGTGATTCTTGCAATCATGTCCAGCTCTATCTCATCAAGCTGTATTCCCCACCTGTTTTGTGGACCTCCTTTGTTTCCCGCAGGTTTCTCTCTTTTCTTTTGTAATTCTCCTTTTGCTATAGAGCAAATTGTCTCCGGAACACGGATCCCGGTCACCATTTTCCCATATTGGCCATTCACATCCGCCCCGTCCAGCCCAAACACCGTCATAGCATGAATTGTGAATGACAAAATCACTATGAAAAACAGATTGACTCCCACAAACTTTTTCATCGGTTATTCCCCCGGTATTCTGTCTTTTGTATGTTTCACCGGCCCGAAGACCTATATTTTCACCACCAGAGAATTAAAACCGCCGTAACGCCGGTAAAAGAACTCCTTTGCCTTACTCTTGATAACCCTCACTCCCATGGCATCCATATCAAAACCGCCTTCCTGGCTGACACGGCCCGTCTCCAGGGCAAAGAGGTCAAAATATCTTGCAGTGTCCCGGATATGGAGGACAAATTCCCCCTGCTGCCCGGCCACCAGTGTAATCTCGATGCATACGTCATCCCCGCCTCCGTCCCGCAGAATTACAACACATAATTCTTCGATGGTCATGGTCACGTAATACGTCTGTCTGGGACTGGCCTCCCATTTTTCACAAAATGCCCCGGCCTCCCCTGTGACCAGGGTCATATCCTGGTTTCCCTGGTTGACCGTGCAGGTGTAAACCCTGGATCCGTCAAATTCCTCCGTCCTGCCCCGGCCCGCTATAAACCGTATTATCCACAATCCCAGTGAAAGTACCTCAACAGCCGGGAACATCCACCAGAACAGGTCCATTCTCAGGAATGAGAAGAACAATACGCCGGGTATCAGCACGATGGCGCCCCGCAGCGACGAAATGATAAGGCTCTCCCGCTCCTGATTGCAGGACTGGAAATATCCGGCCAAAAGAATGGATATACCGGCAAACACCGTACCTGCGCAGTAAAGCCTGAGGGCTCCTGCCCCCATGGCGGCAGCCGCTGCCTCACGCAGCCCGAACAGGGTGCATATGAATTGAGGAAACAGGAAAATCAAAAGAGCTGCCAGGCATCCCGCGCTGCATCCATACCGAAAGGCGTATCTGCGCACATTCCTCATTCCCTCCCCGCGGTGCTCTCCGCAATAGGTGCTCACCATGGGCTGCATAGCCCTGGTGGTTCCCTCGTAAAGATAGAGAATCAGATAGGAGGCATTCTGCAGCATGTCAAAAACAGCTACAGACGCCTCATTCCCGGCACGGATTAGGATGTTATTGCACAGCAGCAGGAAAATAAGCTGGTACAGATACTGGACGGAACTGGAACATCCGTCTTTAAAGGCCCTGGCTGCAGCCCCCGGCGCAGGACGGACAGGCCGGAATTTTAGTATATGCCTTCCTCCCAGGATACATGGCAGATAGCACAGGATGGCAACTGCCTGGCCAATCATGGTGGACAAGGCTGCTCCCGCTGTGCCGTATCCCAGTATCAGCACAAACAGGATATTGAAGCCGATTCTTATTTGTTCAGAAAAGGTAATAA
>ERZ773217.2669-NODE-2669-length-11256-cov-3.271672_pt1 | contig 11256 bp, 12 predicted proteins | sample MGYA00580995_ERZ773217 | MGnify/ENA primary metagenome ERZ773217 (study PRJEB29015, sample SAMEA2737772) | human gut metagenome | biome: human gut; feature: human-associated habitat; material: faeces | place: China | collected 2012 ...
ATAGTACATTGTGCGAAAATAGCTCGTTGCCAGTTCCTTCTTTTTTTTATGTTTTTACATGCTGTTAATCATAAGTTCAAATTTGAATGCTATTATTTTATTGTTTTTTTGTAGCTAGCTAATAGGGTAAAATTCTTGATTATATAGTTTCAAAAATAAAAATATGTTATAATAGATTGGGTGATGTTTTATATGAAAATTAAATTATATTTTGGAATGGAAAATGCTATTAAGAAGTCTGGAATAGGTCGTGCGTTTTACCACCAAAAGAAAGCTTTAACATTAAATAATATTGAATTTACGACTGATAAAAACGATTTGGATTATGATATTTTACACATTAATACAATCTATCCTGATAGTATTTCAATGATTAAACAGGCAAGAGAAAATAATAAGAAGATTATTTATCATGCACATAGTACAGAAGAAGATTTTAAAAATTCTTTTATGTTTTCTAATTCCTTTGCTGGTCTTTATAAAAAATGGCTTGTGTATCTTTATAATTCAGCTGATGTTATTATTACACCAACACCATATTCTAAAAGCTTATTAGAGTCATATGATTTAAATAAGGAAATATATCCGATTTCTAATGGTGTAGATGTTGCACAGTTTAATCCAACATCTAAACAAATTAATGAGTTTACGCAACAGTTTCATATTTCTGAAGAGGATAAACTTGTTATATCTGTAGGATGGCTTTTTGAAAGAAAAGGATTTGATACTTTTGTAGAAGTTGCAAGAGGAATGCCTCGTGTAAAATTTATGTGGTTTGGAGATGTTAGATTATCCAACCCAACATCTAAGATAAAAAAATTACTCAAAGAATTACCAGAAAATTTAATATTACCAGGATATGTTAGTGGAGATATTATTAAAGGTGCTTATGGTAGAGCAGATGTTTTTTTCTTTCCATCACGTGAAGAAACAGAAGGAATTGTTGTTTTAGAAGCTTTAGCTTGCAAAACACAAATATTATTAAGGGATATTCCTGCTTTTGATCCATGGATGCAAGATCGAGTTAATTGTTATAAGGGGAAAACAAATCAAGACTTTATTGATTATATTAATAAAATTATTAATCACGAATTACCTTCGACAATAGAAGAAGGTTATAAAGTTGCTAAAGAAAGAGATTTATTGCTAATAGGAAAACAATTAAAAGAGGTATATGAAAAAGTTGAATCTCTTTAGAGGATAATATTATGGATAAAAAAAATATAAAAAAATACATACTAAATGTAGCTATTATTCTAATAGTTGGTGGATTATCAATTTATTTTTCAATTGGTAATCAATTAGAAGGAACGATTAAATCGTTAAAACATTGTCATTTAGGGTGGCTATTGGTTGTTGCCATTTTAATGTGTATTTTTTATTTAATCAATGCAATGAATTTGACACTTTTTGCTAAAGTATATAAAAAAGATTATACCTTAAAACAAGGAATCGTAAATGCAATGGCCGGTATTTTCTTTAATGGAATCACGCCAATGGCCTCTGGTGGACAATTTTATCAAGTATATGCTTTTAATAAACAAGGAATCAAAGCAACTTATTCGTCTAGTATTTTATTAATGATTTTTATTGTCTATCAAAGTGTATTGGTTGTGTATACATCTATCATTATGCTTTTAAAATTTGTTTATTTTAGTAAATTGTATTCTGGCTTTTTTTCACTAGCATTTGTTGGATTTATTATTAATTTAGTGGTTATTTCTACTTTGTTTTTAGGAGCTAAGTCTGAAAAACTTCAAAATTTTTTAAGTAATAATGTTGTTAAAGTATTAGCAAAATTACATATAGTGAAAAGCTATGAAGAGGTAAGTTCTCAAATTGAAAGAAAATTAGAAAACTTTAGAATCGAACTTAATTTATTACAAAAAAACAAACCAATATTACTTAAATCAATAGGATTAAATGTATTAAAATTGACAATTCTTTATAGTATTCCATTTTTTTGTTCTCTTGCAATGAATGTTCCTCTTTCTTGGAGACATTTCTTTGATTTAATTGGAATTACTGCTTTTGTTTATTTGATTTCAGATTTTGTACCATTACCAGGAGCAAGTGGGGGTAGTGAAGGTTCGTTTTATATTTTACTTCGTTACTTTTTAAAAGGAGCTACATCAGCAACTTTACTTGTTTGGAGATTTGCTACTTATTATGCTGGTCTTATTCTTGGAGGTCTTACAATGTCATTTAGTAGAGAACTTAATTTTGCAACAAAAAATGATAAAAAAGAAATTACAGAAAATAATCAAACAATTGTTATAGAAGATATAGAAGAAATTGAATTTGATGATTTTAAAAAATAGGAGGTCTTTATGAAAATAGCACTTTTTTCAGATACATACATACCTGATATTAATGGTGTTGCTACATCAACGAATATTTTACGAAATAAACTTGTAAATTTAGGACATGATGTTTTAGTTGTAACAAGTGAACTTCCAAGTGATACAACTTATGATGAAAGCCTAGATGATCAAGTTTTAAGAGTGCCAGGATTAGAAATAGAAGCTCTTTATGGCTACAGGGCATGTAAGATTTTTTCTTTTAAGGGTATGAAAGAAATTAAAAGATTTAATCCAGAGGTCATTCATGTTCAAACAGAATTTGGTATTGGTATTTTTGGAAGAATTGCTGCAGAATATTTAGATATTCCTGTTGTTTATACGTATCATACTATGTGGACAGATTATTCACATTATATTAATCCAATCAATTCTGAAACAGTAGATACTGTCGTCAAAAAAGTAATTACAAAAATTAGTAAATTTTATGGAAATAGTTGTCAAGGATTAATTGTTCCTTCAAATAAAACAAAAGATGCTTTAATCCATTATGGTTTAAAACAAAAAAATATTTATACGATTCCTACGGGATTAGAACTTGAACGTTTTTCAGTTAATAATAAAAACAACGAATTATGTCAAAGTTTAATAGAAAAATATCATTTACAAAATCATTTTGTTCTTACATTTTTGGGAAGAATTGCTCCTGAAAAAAGCATTACGGTTATCATAGATGCTTTAAAAAAAGTTGTCGCTATTAATGATAATATTCGTTTTTTAATTGTTGGGGGTGGACCACAATTAGAAGAGTTAAAAGAATATGTAAAAAATGATCATATTGAATCATATGTTATTTTTACAGGGCCTCAAAGTGGTGAAATGGTTCCAGCACATTACCATATTTCTAATATGTTTATTTCAGCATCTTTATCTGAAACACAGGGATTGACTTATATTGAAGCAATGGCGTCTTCTATTCCTGTTATTGCTCGTTATGATGATCAACTTGAAGATGTTATTGATGATGGAAAAAATGGCTTTTTCTTTAAAAATGAAGATGAATTACCAAAACTTATATTAGATGCTATGGAAATGGATTTAGATGTTTTAAAAGAAAATGCATTAAAAAAAGCAAATGAGTATAGTGGAGAAACATTTGCTAAGAAAGTATTAGAAGTTTATAAGCAAGCCATTCTTATTAAAGAATATACTTATACAATTGTTTCGATATTTCCCATAAAGAATAATAAAAATGAGGTTTCATTTACTTATGATGAAAATGAAAGTGCTGTAACATTAGAATTATCAGATAAAGTAATAGATCAATATAAACTGTATCGAGGGAAAACAATTGATAGAAACCAGTTTAATACACTTAAAGATCACGAACAAATCAGTAGGGCATATAACAAAGCCTTGAAGTATTTATCTATTAAAGATTATACCGAACAACAAATGAGAAAGAAATTAATGGATTCTGGAGATTATGATGATGCTCAACTTGATACTACTATTCAACTTTTATCAGAAAAAAATTTAATTAATGATAAAATGTACGCAATGAATTATTTTAAAAGATGTACACGTTTGGGAATAGGACATAACAAAGCAATTTATAATTTAAGAAATTATGGTGTTGATACTGAGATAATAGATACATGTTTAGAAGAACTTGATGATGATGAAGAATATCAAGCAGCGATGCTTTTAATCAATAATTATTACCAAAGGAACAACACGATTTCTTATCGTAACATTCAAAGAAAAATTAAAGAAAAATTATTTTTAAAGGGATTTACAAATGATGTTATTGATAAAGCAATGGCAGAGTATGATTTTGAATATGATTTAGAGAAAGAAAAATTAGCTTTGGAAAAAGACTATTTAAAAGCATCTCATCGCTATGAAAAAAAATTAGAAGGAAAAGATTTAAGAAACAAAATAATTGATACATTGTTAAAAAAAGGATATAATTACGAAGATATTAAGAATATTCTAGAAGTTAAGGAGAATAATGATGAATAAAATAGCAAGTTTAAAACCTGGTGATGATGGTGTTTTAATTGAAGCATTAATTAATCATGTTGTATCAGGAAAAACCAATGGAGCACATCGCTCAACGTATTTATCTATGACATTACAAGATGATACAGGATCTATTGATGCTAAGTTATGGAATGCTAGTGAAGAACAAGTACAAACTCTAGTAAAAGGTTCAGTTGTTCAAATAAAAGGTGATGTTATAAAATATAATGAAGATAGACAGATGAAGATTGTAAAGATTCATTTAGCGTCACAAGATGATAAAGAACGTATTAAATTTTTAAAACAAGCACCATTGGATAGTCAATTTATGATCAATGAAATTAAAAAGTTTATTGATCAAATAGATAATTTAAAATTACATCAATTAGTAAAAACATTATTTGAAGAAAATATTGAAAAATTATCTTATTATCCAGCAGCTAGCAAAAATCATCATGAATATGTTTCAGGATTGGCTTATCATACGTATGGAATGTTAAAAGTTGCAGAATCATTTTGCACTTTATATCCAACGCTTAATAAAGATCTATTATATTCTGGAATCACATTACATGATTTAGGAAAAACAATTGAATTAAGTGGTCCTGTTGTTCCAGAATATACGTTAGAAGGAAAACTATTAGGTCATATTTCTATTTCAAATGCAATGATTAAAGAAACTGCTGATAAACTTCATATTGAAGGAGAAGAAGTAACTTTATTACAACATATGATTTTAGCACATCATGGAAAAAATGAATATGGTTCACCTGTTCTTCCGCAAATCAAAGAAGCAGAGATTTTATATTTAATTGATAATATAGATGCTCGTATGGCGATGATGGATAAAGCTTTAGAAACCGTTGAATATGGAAAATTTACAAAACGTGTATTCTCATTAGAAAATAGAGCGTTATATAAACCAAAGATGTATGAAAAGTAGCAAATGCTACTTTTTACATTTTTTCAAAATTTGAAAAAAATAGAATAGAAAATGACGTAAAATCAAGGGTTTTGGGCGATTAAATGTTACTAAATGTACCTAATTAGTAACAAATTAGTAACAAAAATCACACCTTGATTTTATTTATTTCTACGAATAATTTATTGATGATCGTATCAGTATAAGTATCAAAAGTAATATCTTTCATTTTGTGGCCAAGAATTCTTTTTCTACTAAAAACATCAACATTATTTAATTGACATAAAGTAGTAAATGTAACTCTTGTATCATGCATGGTATGATTCATGTTTAATTCTTTCATATATGGATTGAAACTAGCATCTTTAAAAATACTATATGTATTATCAGTAATTCTTTTTCTTTTCTTTAGCAGCAATTCAATTACAAAAGGTTTAATAAAATCATGGATTGGAACAACTCTGTTTCTTCCTGCATCTGTTTTTAAACCAGTAAAGAAATAAGATACTTTTCTTTCAACACCATCATCATTACAAACTTCATCAATATGAATGTCTTTTCTATCGATATTAAGCAATTCATTTGCTCTTAGGCCACTAAAAATATAAATAAGTATAATTTTAGCCATGTCGGTATTTTCTTCTCTCAAACGCTTAATTTCATCATATGAGAAGGCATAATGCTTTTTACTTTCTTCATTCTTACCACAATTAATAAACTCAGTATAATCATCATCACGATTAATATGTTGATGAATGACTGCGTATTTGAAAATCTTGATACAAAGTACTTTCATATGATTTTTTGTTCCTGAACCACATTTATCATTATCAAAAATAAATTGTAAATCTTGCAAGTCAATGTCATTTATTTTTCTATTATATATTTTTTTAAAGTGTTTGATCCATGAATTATATCCAGCTTTTGCTGATTTTGATAGTAAAGAAAATTCTTCTTCATTTAAAATATCAAAGATTTCTTTAAATGTTGGTATGTTATCTCTTTTGGATTGTATTTTGTTGTATAAGTCATTATTCAACTCTTTAGCTTCATTCTTTGTTATTTCTCTATTAGAAGTCATATGATAAAGAGATAGAGCATTTAAAGCTTCTAGTTCAGTTTCAAAAGTACCAATGGTTACTTGTTTCTTTCTACCAGTAATCAAATCTCTATCATTGCTTAAAATTCTTGCACAGTAGGGCTTTCTTCTTTTTCCTGATAATTTAACTACTGTTCCTGAATTATTTGGTCTACGCTTATATGTGACTTTTCTAGCCATAATAAAAACACGTCCTTTCAATTATATTTGCCTTGAACGTGCTCTATGTGGTAAAATTGAGTACGTAAAAGGACTTTGGTAGGTCATTTTATTTTTAAGGTATTGGTAGTACCTTATTTTTACTCTCCTGTTGGTAGCAGGGGAGTTTTTGTTTTAAAGTGCATGTTGTCTAATAGCTGAAATTAGACTATCTCTATTCCATCTAACCATTATGGCAGCATTGTTAAAGATTTTAGAAGGAACTCTTTCTTGTCCCCATGGTTTTAAACCAATGATTGGTTTTCCAAAACGAATAGCTTCATTAATTTCGTAATCAATCCATTTACTATAATTGGCGTACATTCCAGATACAACAACGATACAACTGCAACTAGCTATTCTGTTAGTTAAAGCTTGTTTGAGTTCCGTATCAGTTTTTGTATCTAAAGGATTGTTACAACAAACGGAATAATTGGACCACGTAAAATTATTGGCACTATTTAACCAACCTTCTATTTTGTCATAATGTCCACTATAAGTCCATGAATGGCTAATTAAAATGTGATAATCTCTAAGTGCAGGCATCTTTTTCACTTCCTTTCTTTAATGAATTTGTTATAATTAACCTTGAAAGGAATTGATATTATGATTAATAAATATACTAAGAAACCAGTAACTATTGAAGCTGTTCAATGGAATGGAGATAACACAAATGAAATAATTTCTTTTTGTGGATCATGTTGCGTTCCAAAACAAACTTATTTAATCATTCAAACCTTAGAAGGTAATCATATTGCTGATATTGGCGACTATATAATCAAAGGAATAAAAGGAGAGTTTTATCCTTGTAAACCTGATATTTTTAAAAACACTTATTCGAAAGCAGACTAATTAGTTTGCTTTTTTTTCGTTTAATTGGGCCCATGTGCCGTTTTCGGTTGCCATAATGCTTTCACATCTTTCAACAAATAACTGTTCATTTGTCATTTCATCAGTTCTTTTATATTCGCCTGATTGATACAAATATAACTCTTTTTCTTGCTTTAATTTTTCACATGTCATTCTAAATTGATAAAATAAGTCGTTATATTTTTTTAGTTTATCAATTGCTTGTAATACTGTTATAGTTGCAGCAAGCAAAGCGGATAGAAATGTAATTATACCTTTGCAATTGGGTAATATATCTATAAAAGCAGGTACAAGGGCAATTAAAGCTGAAATAATAATTGTTGCAAGAGAAATATTCTCATGTTTCTTTTTGTATTCAATTGACTTTAAATCATAATATTTTATTTGATCATCAAGTCTGTCATTTATGTATTTTTCGATTGACATTTTATTTTCTCCTTTTTTATTTTCGTTAGGATGTGTACTTAAAACATTATTTTGTTGTTTTAAATTAATAATTTGTGATTGAGAATCAAGAATCAATTCTCTGTTATCCTTTATCATGCTGTTATTATTTGAACTTTCAATTTGCGATTTGTTATTTTGTGATTGCTTAAATACAGTTGTACCTATAAAAGATAACAATGTTCCAAATAAACCTAATGCAGCAATAGTAGAAGATAATACATCTTTAAAATCTATAGACATTTTATTATCAAGACAATAATTATACAAAGAAAAACCTAAATCGAATATTATTTGCATAGAAAGATAAACACCAATAAATGATATGATAACTATTAAAAAGATAATTGCTGGATATGTTTTTTTAGTAACAAGACAAATTATCAATGGAATAATTACTAATATTAGTATAAATATAACATAAGGCCACATATTACCATTCCTCCTTTTTTTGTTATGTTTAGATTGATTTTAAAAATTTATTTTTAATTTTCTGCTTTTTTACTTGTTAAAGATTCTTTTATTTTAAGTGTTTCTCTGTATTGTTCAGCATCAGGAACTTCATTGAATTCAATTAGCTTTTCATGATTTTCTTTTACAACTTTTTCTATTTCTTCTAAAGAAACTTTGAAAAACTCTTTTCTGCCGTTGATCATATTTACTTTTCTATCATCAAAGGCTTTATGTAAGGCATTTTCAAGCGTTGGAGCATCATCACTAAAAATCATAGCATGAACATCAAATTTAAATGGAACAGATGCGTCACCTAATTCATCAACACGATCCATAGGTTCTAATCTTCGTGTCATTCCTATTTTATATATTCCTTCACCAAATGATCCAATATTGGAGATAACGTATACATAGCCAGCACGTTTATTGGCTTCTCTATAATCAATGTTTTCTAGGTTCTTACTTATTTCAGCTAATTTTACATCTATTTCATCTATTTTTGATTGGATATCATTTTTTTCTTCATCTGTTGAACATTTTTCTAATTGAAGAATAAATTTTTCTTTTGCATTTTCGTAATGTTTCTTTTCTTTAGTAATAGATTTTCTAGCTTCTTCTATTTCTTTTTGTAATTTAGCTTGTTCGCGTTCTTCTTCTCTAGCAGCTCTCATAGCCTCTTTTTCTTCCTGCTTTTTACAATTGTACTCATGTACTAGATGAAGTTCATCAATTTTTAGCTTTAAATATTTATAAGAAACAGATATTTTGGTTCTTTGATTAAGCTTATCTAAGGCTTTAGCACATTTTTTAATACGTTCTTCGATTCTATCAAAATTATTAAATTTTACTTTTGAAATCAATGAATCACATTCGTTATTAAATGCTCTTAAATACATTTTCATGTTATCATTATTCATTGCTCGACCTTTTGCTAAACTTCCATCTAAAGTCCAACTGTCAAAATAGTTAAGAGCAGTTTTATTTTTTATCATTTCTTTTTGTTTGTTTCTATTTTCTTTGATTTTTGTGGCATATTCTTCAGAATTCATACAATTGTATTTAGGTGTATAAATGCCAAAGTCCATTACATCAAGATCTAAATCCAATCGCTTGATTTCTTCTTCTTTTGCTTTAAGCTCAAATACTGCGCTATTAATATCTCTTTTAACATCCAATAACTCTTCATTTTTTTCTTGAATATCTTTTTCTACATCAAGTTTAGTTTGTTGAAGTTCTTTGATTTCATTTTGAATATCAAATAGCTCTTTTGCGCCTAATTGTTCAATTTTAGAAAGATATTCAGCATTTTCTTTTTCTAATTCTTCAATACGTTTCAATTCTTTTTTATTGAATAATCCCATTGATTAATCCTCCCAATCAAAATCTTTAATAACTTTCTTTAATTTACCAAGACACATAAAATTGTCTTTTAATGGATCAACTACTATAGGTTCAAATTCGCTATTCATTGGTTGCAACATAATGATTCCATTAAGTTCTTTGTATTTTTTACATGTGGCCACATTATCTTCATCACAAAAACATCCAATAACTCCATCATCAATTTGACTTGTTCTTTCAAAAATAAGAAGATCTCCATCATTAATACCAGCATCCTTCATGCTTTCACCTTTAGCATATTGTGCAAAATATTCAGCACGTGGATTTAATCCTTTACTAGGTACAGGTATCATATCAATGATATTTTCATCTACAAATCCGCCATTTCCACAACAGATAGCTTCGTAGAGGGGAACACGTGTAAAATCAACATTAGCAGATTTATACATATCTTCATCCAAATCTAATAGAGTTAAAGGGCTAATATTTAAGGCTTTGGAAAGTAAGGCAATTTTATCTCTACCCATATTTTCAATCATTCCATTTTCCCATTTTCTAACTGTACTTTTTCCAACACCAACAAGATTTCCTAAATCTTCAAGAGTTAAATTAAGTTCTTTTCGTTTATTTTTTATTAAATTACCAACATTCATTATTTATCACTTCCTTATTATCTATAATTATATTAATACTTATGTGTCTTTTTTGCAACATTGAAATACAAAAAGGATAAAAAGTGTCATAAAGTGCTTTACAAATTATTGTAATGTGGTAATATATAAGTGTCCTAAATGACACGAAAGGAGTGGTGGAATGAACTTGATAGCATTAAGGCAAAAGATGATTGAAAAAAATAAATCAAATAAAGAGTTAGCTTTTGAGCTAGGAATTAGTAGAAGTGCTATGCAAAGAAAGCTATCTGGTAAGACACAATTTTCTCAAAGTGAACTTAAAGTTTTGATTTCTATTTTGCAATTGTCTAAAGCTGAAATATTATATATTTTTTTTGATGATAAAGTGTCCTAAAAGACACAGTGCAACTTTTAAAAAATAGGAGGGCATAGGATGCAAGAACAAAAATGTGAAAGAGTAGACAATGTTGAGGAAAGAACATTGTTAGTTGTAACTGTTTTAAGAGGCAAAGGAACTAAAGAAGATGTGTGTAGACTTGTAGAGCTTTACTACGAAAAAGATAGAGAGGGGAACTATCATTTTCTATTTGATAAAGATCCTCGAAAAGAAAAAGAGCAAATTTAATTACTCTTTCTTAGCTAAGGTGATTCGAATGAGGACTTAACTTTTAGATAAGTTGAATCATTGAGTTCGGCAGTATGGCTACAGTATGGACATTTAAAGTCATTAGGCATATTTTCACCTCACTTTCTAATTAAATTTCGATATTGCCGTACCGATAACTTAATTATAAAGAAAGAGATGAAAATAAAAAACAACTAAATAAATTACTGATCATCCAGGAATCAATCTCTAGTAAAGCCTATTTTATTAGATTCCTAAAGTTGATGATCATAGAAACACCAAATTAATAACAAATTTCTTTTTAATACAATACGTGAAGTTTTCATTTTGTAATAGAGGTTGGTTCC
>ERZ773217.2678-NODE-2678-length-11232-cov-9.943545_pt1 | contig 11232 bp, 5 predicted proteins | sample MGYA00580995_ERZ773217 | MGnify/ENA primary metagenome ERZ773217 (study PRJEB29015, sample SAMEA2737772) | human gut metagenome | biome: human gut; feature: human-associated habitat; material: faeces | place: China | collected 2012 ...
ATCACTGGATGTAAAAAGATTGAGTAATAAATATCTATATTATTGCATGCAAAATAGATTGGTAGATATATCGTCATATTATAGAGGGTCAGGAATAAAGCATCCCGACATGTCTAAGGTATTAGACTTAGTTATTCCTGTGCCTCCAATTGAGGTGCAGAGTGAAATAGTCCGAATTTTGGACAATTTTACGGAGTTTACAGAGGATCTTACAGAGGATCTTACAGAGGAGCTTACAGCGAGGAATAAACAGTTTGAGTATTACAGGACACAATTGCTGACTTTTTCAGATGAGGTAGAAATGGTAACTCTTGAGGAGGTATGTCAGATTGTTGACTGTCCCCATACTTCGCCAAAATGGAAGGAAAGTGGAGTGCCGGTTATTAGAAATTATAATCTGGTGAACGGCGAGATAGATACCAGTAATCTTTCGTATGTGGATGAGGCCGAATATTTGACCAGGATAAAAAGAATTGAACCACAAGAAAATGACATTTTATTTTCGCGAGAAGCACCTATAGGAAATGTTGGAATTATTCCAGCTAATTTCAAATGTTGTCAGGGGCAAAGAGTTGTTCTTCTTAGACCTAATCAAGATATTATTTATCCAAGATATTTGATGCATATCTTACAAGGTGAAATTGTAAGAAATCAGATATCTTCTGTTGAAGGTAAAGGGGCTACTGTGAGCAATTTCAATATATCAGATTTGAAAAAACTGAAATTCCAGGTACCTGACAAAAAGACACAACTATATATAATTGATAAATTAGATGTTTTTGTCAAATTAAATGAAGATATCAAAGAAGGATTGCTTGCAGAAATCAAACTTAGGAAAATGCAATATGAATACTACAGAGAGAAATTGCTTTGCTTTCCGGAGAGGAGTCAGATGTGATGAAAATTGCAAAAGATACCAATATGCTTCTTTTTCGCTTCAGAAGCTATGGGAAGAATAATTTTATTGAATCTCATAAGCAAATACTTGCAGACAAGAAATATGTTTGGATGTTGAAACTTGGAAAACGAACAAGCACAGAAAAACTTCAGAATATATTGAATGAAGGTGGATGGTTGGTTTTAAGGGCACCAAAATCAGAAGGTAGTAAATCGTTTGTAGCTAGATACATTGCTTTTTCAGAAGAAGAACCTGAGGATATGGGATATCCGGAATATTACCAAGAGATTATTGATGATGACGAGAGTGAATATTTTGAAGGGAATGCAATATCACAGTGGTTTAAGTTGGATCTGATTACTGAAATTGATGAATCTACAGCGGAGGAACTGGTAATGGCAAAGTCGGAAAAGAAGGTTAATGAAGTGATTGGAACCACAAGGACAGCTGTTATGTTTGTAAGGAATACGAAAGAAATTGTAGTTATGGAGGTGTAGAACGTGCCATATTTTAATATAGTTGCAGCGACGAACGAGAATACTGTTGTAACGGAATATGAACCGGTGAAGTCACGTTCTGACTCATACCAGTCAGAAGCGGAATTAGAAAAGGAATTCATACGCCTTCTTAGTGAGCAAGGATACACATATTTACCTATTCATACAGAAAAGGATCTGATTGCAAATCTGCGTGAAAGATTGGAAGAACTGAACAATTATAAGTTTTCAGATTCTGAATGGGACAGGTTTTTCAATGAGTCGATTGCTAATTCGAATGATAAGATAGAGGACAAGACCAGAAAAATACAGGAGGATTTTGTCCAGGTATTAAAGCGTGATGATGCACTTACCAAGAATATTATGCTTATTGACAGAAAGAATATTCATAATAACAGACTGCAGGTAATTAATCAATATGCCATAGGGATTGAACAGGGAGCTAAGCACGATAATAGATATGATGTGACAATTCTTGTAAATGGTCTGCCATTGGTTCATGTGGAATTGAAACGCAGAGGTGTTGCTATCCGTGAGGCGTTTAATCAGATTAACAGATATCAGAGAGATTCTTTTTGGTCTGGAAGCGGTCTGTTTGAGTATGTTCAGATATTTGTTATTTCTAACGGAACAAACACAAAGTATTATTCAAACAGTACACGTTCTAATGCGATTAAGGATGCTGCATCAGGAAAAATCAAAAAGGAAAAGACTAGCAATAGCTTTGAATTCACATCATTCTGGGCTGATGCAAACAATAGAGTGATACCAGATCTTATTGACTTTACAAAGACATTTTTTGCAAAGCATACCATCCTGAATATTCTTACAAAGTATTGTGTATTCACATCTGAGAATATGCTGATGGTTATGAGACCATATCAGATTACCGCTACAGAGAGAATACTTAATCGTATTGAGATTGCTCATAACTACAAGAAATACGGAGATATTGCAGGTGGGGGATATATCTGGCATACTACCGGATCTGGCAAGACATTGACATCATTTAAAACGGCACGGCTTGCATCCAACTTAAGTTTTGTAGATAAGGTTCTGTTTGTTGTAGACCGAAAAGATCTGGATTACCAGACTATGAAAGAATATGACAGATTTGAAAAGGGTGCTGCCAATAGTAACTCGTCTACGGTGATTTTGGAGAGGCAGCTTAGAGACAGTAAATCCCATATAATTATCACAACAATTCAAAAGTTGTCATCATTCATAAAGAAATATAAAGAGCATGCGGTTTATAATAAGCAGGTGGTTATTATTTTTGACGAATGCCACCGCAGCCAGTTTGGTGATATGCATGCTGCGATTGTACGCAATTTTAAGAAGTATTATATGTTTGGATTTACCGGTACTCCGATATTTCCGGCGAATTCTGGAACGGTCAGAAATCCTAAGTTTTTCACAACTGAGCAAACTTTTGGCGATCAGTTACATACCTATACGATTGTAGATGCAATCAACGATAAGAATGTACTGCCTTTCCGTGTTGATTATATAAAAACTATGGATACGGATGCAGATATTGACGATGAGCAGGTATGGGATATTGATCGTAAGAAGGCATTTGAAGCACCAGAACGAATTGCTTTAGTGGCAAAGTATATATTGGAACATTTTGACCAGAAGACATATCGCGGAGACAAGACATATGTTTATAATGCTCTGACTAATATTGCAGAGGTGGCATCTGCAGATAGAGGAAAAGTTGAAGAGATAAAGCAAAAACAGAGAATAAGTGGATTTAATTCTATCTTTGCTGTTTCATCAGTACCGATGGCAAAACTCTACTATGATGAATTCAGAAAACAAATAAAAGCGGACCCTACAAAGAATCTTAAAATAGCCGTTATATATAGTTACGGAGCAAATGAGGAAGAAGCAGATGGAATTCTGGATGAAGAGAATCCGGAAGATACATCTGCACTTGATCAGACCGCAAGAGATTTCCTTGATTCTGCAATTCTGGATTATAACCAAATGTTCCATACGAACTATGATACTTCCAGTGACAAGTTCCAGAACTATTACAAGGATGTGTCACTTCGTATGAAGAATAAGGAATTGGATCTTTTGATTGTAGTAAATATGTTCCTTACAGGTTTTGATGCTACCACTCTGAATACATTGTGGGTGGACAAGAACCTGAAAATGCATGGCCTGATCCAGGCGTTCTCGCGTACAAATCGTATTCTGAACAGTATTAAGACATTCGGTAATATTGTATGCTTTAGAAATCTGCAGAAACGAGTAGATGCTGCTATCTCATTGTTTGGAGATAAGAATGCTGGTGGTATTGTCCTGATGAAGAGCTTCAAAGATTATTATTATGGATATGAATCGTTAGATGGAAAGTCGATGCCGGGTTATGTGGATATGATTGAAGAACTGAGTTCTAAGTTCCCTCTTATAGAACCACAGATAATCGGAGAGCAGAACCAGAAGGACTTCATTGCTTTATTTGGCGCAATCCTTAGAATGAGAAATCTTCTGTTATCATTTGATGAGTTTTCAGGAAAAGAGGGTATTACAGAGCGTGATCTTCAAGATTATCTAGGAAGATATCAGGATTTACGAGACGAGTGGAAACGTAAGAGAGAAAATGGTGAAAGCGTTGACATAATCGATGATATTGTCTTTGAGGTGGAACTGATTAAGCAGATAGAGATTAATATCGATTACATACTAATGCTGGTGAAAAAATACCATGACACTCATGGTGAAGATAAGGAGGTTCTGATCACAATTAGGAAAGCAATTGATGCTAGCCCTGAGTTGAGAAGTAAGAAAGTACTTATCGAAAACTTTATTTCCGGTATTAACGATATGGATGATGTAATGCTTGAGTGGCAGGATTATGTCATCGCGCAACGCGAGAAAGATTTGTGTGCTCTTATTGAAGAAGAAAAACTTAAACCAGATGAAACACGAAAATTCATGGAAAACTGTTTCCGTGAAGGAGAGGTTAAAACTGCCGGAACAGATATTGATAAGATACTGCCACCTGTGAGTAGATTTGGCGGTGGAGGTGCAAGAGCGAAAAAGAAAAAAACGGTCATCGACAAGCTTATGGTATATTTTGAAAAATATTCCGGGCTTGGTGTTGTTGCATTTAAAGCAATGAAGGAAACTGGTAAGATTGTTACATACGATTTTACTAAGTCTATGGTATCTATGGTAGCTGAGGCTCCGGTTGAGTACGGGAAGAAGGAAGATTAGGGAGGAACGATAGAAACGTGCCAAAGATTGATGAAAGTATACGTGATATTGATAAAACGATTTGTCAGAATATAGATTTGATTGATTTTGAGACAGTTTCTAGAGCTTTGGTATCGCAAAATCTTCTGAGTCAGTCAAGAAATCTTGTGGAACATGTGGCTGTTAAGGCATATGCAAGTGCAAAAGGTGAAGATTTGGAGGCAGACTGGGATACTATTCCGGCTGCTACTGAATATATAAAACATCATAATAAGTTTCAATTCCTGCGAAAGTTTCATAATTTTCTACAGGAATCCAAGTCTCATTACACACCTGATGGAGAAGGTGCCGAGAGATTGGTTTTGAAATATTATCAGTTTTATGTGACACTCAGAAACTTTGTGAAGCAGGAATATCAGATGGATATTCTGCACAATCTTGAAAAGTTTCCGATTAATACAGACCGTGCAGTTCAGGATTACCATGACAAAATTGCTGAACGACTTGATGTAAGAAGAGATATCAGGGATCTTACGCACAATCCAAGAATGTATGTGCATAAGGTAGTACCTTTTGTGTCTGGTGATAAGGTGTACTATGAAATAGTGCTTACTCCAGCATATGATACAACAAGTAAGTTTGACCGATTTGTATGTTATTCAAAGATAATGGTTCCGTCACATTATTCGGCCAAGGTGGATATCTATTATGAATCTATTGAGGTGGATGGGCGAAAAATGCCGGTGAATATTCTTACAGATTTTATGGTATCTATCAGACCATGTGAACTGAATAATTTTGCAAAAATTTTTGGAGATGATATAAAAATGTCACCGAGTCATTCTGAATATACAGGAATGATGCAGTATCTTTCTAATTCCGGTGCAAGCTTACTGGATGTAGTGACTGCTTCGAGAGATATTTACAATCTTATAAAGAAGAAAATGTTTGGAAAGAGTCAGGTACACTATTTCGAAAATGTTCTGGATAAGTGTAGAAGATTAATCAGAAATAATGGAGCTGGAGCTACCATTGTAAGGTACTTACTACATACTTTGAATAATAAGGTGATAAAGAATCAGCTGGGCAGTAATAGCTGTTGGAAGTTATCTGATTTATATCTTGATTGGGGATGTATACCGTTTGACCAGATGCCGTTTGCATCTTCATTAAGGCAGCATAATCCAGAGAGTGCAGAACTATTTGGAAGCCTGTCTGCAGAGAATAGGAATCATGAATTTGTTGCCAGATATATGCTTTCTAATATGAGTACAAATGCTGTTTTATATACGCCGGTGAAAGAAGTAGAAGAATATACGGATAACCTGGATGACGAGATTAAAACATTTAATAATCGATTGTACTTCAAACATAATAATAGGCGGATTGAAAAATTCGGTCAGAGTTTATATATTCAGGGAGCATTTCAGAATACAAAGAAGATAATTGATGAGCTTAAGGAAATGTCTGCAGAAGGCATTCCGGAATATCAGGAGGATGTGAGTTTCTGGCTGGATTTGTTTGCAGATGTGGACAGTGAAGAGAAGAAAAACATCTTACTGAATATGTTTGATAAGACCAAAGTGTCTCTAATCTATGGTGCGGCCGGTACGGGAAAGACATATTTGATTAATCACGTCGCAAACTATATGAGTGAAAAATCTATTCTATTCTTGGCTAATACAAATCCGGCAGTTGAAAATCTAAGGCGTAAGGTTACAACTATAGATCCGCAGAAATGTGAATTTATGACTATTAAGAAATTCCTTATGTCGAGATATAACCGTACAGATTATGATATCCTTGTGATGGATGAGTGTAGTATGGTTAGCAATGCAGATATGGCAGATATAATCGACAAAATCTCATGTGAAATCATGATATTGGTCGGGGATACATATCAGATAGAATCTATTACCTTTGGAAATTGGTTTTCAATGGCAAAATATTTTGTTCCTTCTTATGCATGGAATGAGCTTGAAAAGCCATATAGAACAGAGGATGAACACTTACTGGAGTTCTGGAGAAAGGTAAGAAATCTAGATGATGATCTGACAGAATATATTGTTAATCATCGGTATTCTACTAGCTTGAATTCGTCGGTGTTTGATAAAAAATCTGAGGATGAGATTATTCTATGTCTGAATTATGATGGCATGTATGGTATTAATAATATCAATAGATTTTTGCAAGAGAATAATACGGCAAAAGCATATCGCTGGGGGCTTTGGACATTTAAGGTAGGAGATCCTATTTTGTTTAATGAGTCAGAGCGATTCATGCCAGTTCTCTATAATAACCTGAAAGGTAAGATTGTGGATATTTCTTTGGACGAAGAAGAAGATTGTATATGGTTTTCTATCGAGGTAGAGAAAGAAATCACAGAAGAAGAACTTTGGAATACAGACTTGGCATTATTAGAGTCAGACAAAGAAGGAAAATCAATCGTAAAGTTCCGTGTTACCAAGAAAAAAGAATCTGATGACGATAAGGATTTTGCAGATGATACAGATATACCATTCCAGATAGCTTATGCTGTTTCGATTCATAAAGCGCAAGGCTTAGAATATGATTCCGTCAAAGTAATAATCACAGAAGAAGTGGATGAGCTGATTACTCATAATATTTTTTATACTGCCATTACACGATCCAAAAAGCATTTAAAGATTTATTGGAGCCCGGAAACTCAGGAAAAGGTTATCAGCAGTTTTGAACTTTCTGATTCAAAAAGAGACGCATCAATTTTTAAAGCCCAGACAGGAATGAAAATGTATAAAGTGAAATAGATTCACTTTGATACGATTGCGCTGCTGGATTTTGAATTGGAATATAAGAAATGAGGAGGCGATAAGTATTAATCCTTCAGTAATAGTATTAATTATTATTTCATTACTTGTTATTGTGGCTATTCTGCAACTGATTTTTGAGCATACAAGTGGTAATATTGGTATAGCAATCATTGAAGCCGGTATTGCTTTGGTGCTTGCTGGTATCCCGAGTGTATTGGAAACACTAATAAGTTTTGTGGGATCTGCGATGAATGTGCCAATAGAGACGGTAAGCGAGCGATATCTTTATGTTTGTATGACTGCAGGTTCAATACTGATTATATTCGGCGTTGTAATTCTGATAAAAATGAAAGAGCATATTTTCATTCTAAATATGCTTGGGATTAATAAACGTGAAATATCAGATAAGAAAGCTTTAAAGGAGCTTAAGCTTGCTGATTATAAGGTTAAGGAACAACTATTAGATTTTATTCCGGTATTTGTCGATGGGCAAAAAATGGATGATAGAGCAAATAGAATTATTACAGAACAGATTGAAGCGGAAACGAAAAGATTTTCAGATAGAACTAACAATGAAAAATCGTGTTTCACAGGAATGGCACCAATACCGTATACAGTTTTTGCAGGCACGTTCTTAGGAAAAACAAACTTGTGTAGATACTTTGAATTTAATCGACTTAAGGGTGAAGTATACTACGAGTTAAAAAAGAAGAAATTTTGGAATCCAAAATGGGACAAACTAAAAGAAGTTACAATAACAGAAACAGATGTAGACGCAACAGATGTTGTGTTGGCGATTTCTGTATCGCATATGGTGCAAGATGCTGACTTAGTTTCATTTAATGGTAAAGACATTATAAGATTACAAGTCGATTTACCGGCAGATAATATTATTAGATATACAGAACAATTACTTGAGTATAAACAAGTAATAAATGAATATTTAGATGCAAAAATCAAGCAGAGATATAACAAGTTAAAAAGAGTTCATATTGTTGCATCTATACCAAGTTGTATGTCGTTGGAAATAGGAAAATCCATTGGTATGGGTTTGAATAGAATGCCGGAGATAATAGTGTATCATTATATATCTTCGTCCGAGAAAAAATATCCATATGGCATATTTGTATCGGGAGATAAGAAAGGAAAACTTATGAAAAACTAGAAAGGCGAATATGTACGATTTATCAAAAGAATTCAACACATTTTATGAAGAACATGTGAAACTACCTCTTAATGAACAGCAGGAGTTAAGAAAGAAGAGAGACTTAAATCTTGAACGGCTGAGGAGTGGTCTTGCTGAATATAATTCTGAAAATAAAAAAGAATATAAAATTGCTGAAACACGTACGCAGGGGAGTATGGCAATGCACACCACGGTGCAAAATGACCAAAAAGATTATGATATTGATGTGGCGGTAGTTTTCGAAAAAGATAATCTGAACGGATTGGGACCATTAGCTGCACGAAATATGGTGGCGGCTGCACTAAAGAAAAAATGTAAATCATTTAATGTTGAACCACAAGTAAAAACTAATTGTGTTAGAATTGTATATGCAGATGGATATCATGTGGACTTTGCAGTATATCGAAGATACAAAGAAAATAGTTCTGATACAGAATACAAATATGAGCATGCAGGTTCTTCATGGACATCAAGAAATCCAGCGGCTATTAATGATTGGTTTTGTGATGAAATTAAGGAACATGGAGATAATCTCAGAAAAGTAATAAGACTATCAAAGATGTTTTGCAAGTCGAGAAGCTTTTGGGTAAAGATGGCGGCTGGCTTAATTCAGACTGTTGTGTGTGATGAGAAAATACAATCCTATGATAGGCTTGATGAAGGGTTCTATTATACAATGAAAGAAGTTTATAATCGTCTGGAGGGTAGCATTGAAGTGAAGAACCCTACTGATTCGACAATTTCTCTATTACAGACAGAAGAACATAAGACGAAAGTAAGTAACTGGAAAAATAGACTTGGAGAAAAGTTGGCTGTTTTAGAAGTATTGTTTGATGATGATTGTACAAAAGTCAAAGCAAAAGATGCCTGGTATAAGTTTTTTAATCATAACTTTTGGTACGAGGATACAAGTGCATTTGTAGAAAGTGCTTCTTTGTCAAAATCATATGAGGTAAGAAGGTCATTTAGGAATACGGAACAGTTCATTGAAGATGATTACATAATGGATGAACAGTACATGATGAGACTGAAATGTATTATTAGCCGTAACGGATTTAGAGAAGCTCCTATTCCAGAATTTCTGAAACGGTGTTTAGGTGGTAGGCTTCCACACGGATGCTCTATCGATTGCACGATGGAATGGACAGATGCTCCTTCATACGATAAAGTGTTATGGAAAGTAAGAAATATAGGACGTCTTGCAGAAGAAAGAGATATGATTAGAGGGAAAATAGAAGCAAGAGGAACCAAAATACATGAACATTCTGACTTTTATGGTTCGCATTATATAGAGTGCTATCTCGTAAAAGGTAATCGGTGTATTGCAGTAGGGCATGTGGAGATTCCAATTGATAATGAATAAGGTGAGTGTGTGAAGAAAAGTCTGTAATTAAGATCTTCTATGATAATGATTGGGGATGAAAGCTCGTTCCAGAGCTTGCATCCCTCGTTTTATATATAACAGGGCTGTCTGGGCATGTCAAGAGCAGGCGGAAATTTCCGCCTGTCTTGTTGGAAATTTATGGTTTATTCTGGTAACCGTCCCTCATACATGATGCTCAATTCACCATAAACCTGACCCCAGTTACGGATCGGCATCGTCCACTTTTTCGTGGCCTCAAAGGTGGACAGATATAGGGCTTTCAGCAATGCGGTATCGCTTGGAAATACGCTTCTCTGGCGGTTCAGCTTCCGGTAAGTGGCATTCAGACTCTCAATAGCATTGGTGGTATAAATGACCTTGCGTACCTCAGCGGAGAACTTGAAGATCGGAGAAATAGCGTCCCAGTTCTGCTTCCAGCTTTTCATCGAGTTCGGATACTTCGCACTCCATTTTTCTGTGATACGCCCTAAGGCTTCCAACGCTCTTTCTTCTGTAGGAGCCTGATAAATAGCCTTTAAATCTGTTGCAAATGGCTTACGGTCTTTATCTGCCACATATTTCAGGGTATTACGTACCTGATGGACGATGCAGCGCTGATACTCTGTCTTTGGAAAAGCTGCTGAAATAGCTTCCTTGATACCACTAAGTCCATCGGCACAAATGATCAGGATATCCTTTACCCCTCTATTTTTCAGTCCGTTTAAGACAGACAGCCAGTATTTTGAGCTTTCATTTTCTCCTACCTGAATCGTCAGGACTTCTTTCAAACCATCCTGGTTGATGCCTAAGATCACATAAGCTGCCAGTTTCCGAATGACTCCGTTATCCCGGACGGAATAGTGGATCGCGTCGATGTAGAGGACTGGATAAACCTCTGCAAGCGGTCTGTTCTGCCAGTCTTCAATCTGAGGCATGATTTTATCTGTCACATCAGAAATAAAATCTTCAGAAACCTCAAAACCATAGATATCCTCTAAGGTATCTGATATCTGGCGGGTTGTCATTCCTTTTGTATACATAGAAATGATCTTCTGATCAATGTCAGAAATGTCCTTTTGACGCTTTTTAACCACCTGAGGTTCAAAGGTGGATTTGCGGTCTTGCGGTACCTGGATCTCCATGCTGCCGTAGCTGCTGTTGACCCGCTTAGTTTTATAGCCATTGCGATAATCATCGCTGTCAGAACGCTCAGATTTGGAGTATCCTAAATGCTCATCCATTTCAGCCTCCATCATTTCCTTGATAGTGCCTCCAAGCAGGTCTTTGAG
>ERZ773217.2697-NODE-2697-length-11179-cov-3.313017_pt1 | contig 11179 bp, 15 predicted proteins | sample MGYA00580995_ERZ773217 | MGnify/ENA primary metagenome ERZ773217 (study PRJEB29015, sample SAMEA2737772) | human gut metagenome | biome: human gut; feature: human-associated habitat; material: faeces | place: China | collected 2012 ...
GGGTCCTGTGTCTGCGAACCTTTGGGCGTTGTGTTTTTGAAGAGGTTGGTGGTCAGCCGCTGAATATCATCATCGCTGCTGATATACACGAATGGGTTGTAGCAATGACTTTTCTCCATATCAATGAGGTCAAGGACTTTGATCTCATAGCCCTTCTCCTCCAGCAGATGGCCGGTATCCCGGAGAAGCTCACCCTTTGGGTCAAGCACAACGAAAGAAGTATTCGCATTCATAATGTTGGGCTTGGCGTAGAAGCGTGTTTTACCTGCACCGGAACCGCCGCATACCAGCACATTCAGGTTTCTGCGGTGCTTTCTTCCGTCCAGACCAATGGCGACATTCTGCGTCAGCAGCTTGTTTTCCGTCTTATCCTTGTTGGCATATTTCTTGTTGACCGAACCAGCCGTGCCCCACTTGGCCGATCCGTGCTCTTCTCGCCGTCTGTAATTGTGCTCCGTGGAGAGATAGACGCCGATGGCGATCCCGTACACCAAAAGCAAAGTGAGGACAGTTTTTACACTGTCCTCACAAAGCTGTATCTGGAATGGGTTTTGCATCACCGATCCGAACTGCTGAACCAGTCCGGGCAATCCATCCTTTAAGCAAGGAGCAATCAACAGGCCGAGCCACACAACCGGAATTATGCCGCAAAGATAAACGATCACATTCTGCTTGGAGAGCTTATCTTGCCTCACGGTCGGCTCTCCGTTTCTCTTTCTTTGTTGGGGCATCGATGACCTTCAGGATCAAATCGTTAATATCTTCTGTGGGCTTTTCGTCCCGGAGAAGATCGTTCCGAAAATCCATCAGTCCGCTGACCATCAGACGCTGCTCAAAATCGTCCAGCGTGACGACTTTCTTTTCCTCAGCCATATTGGGGGCACCTCCTTATCTCGCTTCATCCCTGCGTTCTTTGGGCTTCATGCTCTTGTCCAGCACCTTCGCCATGTCGGACGAGATCTCATTGGCCACATCTCTGATCTTGGACAGCTCGTTTCTCACACTGCGGGCATCCATGGTAGAGAAGCCTTCGGGAAGTCTGTCAAATCGAAACATATCCTTCGGCACATTGTACCGGCTGCAGAGCACATACGACACGCAGTAGGCGGTAAAGGCATGGTCGCTGCGCTTATACGCACCGCTATCCAGATGCGCGTGAGCAAGCTCCTGAGAAATGCCGCGAAAAATGTCACCGGCCTCCAGCCCAGGTCTAACATAGATTTTCTTGTCGTCGGGACGATATACCGCGTTGATGTTCTCCGGCAGCTTTTGGCTGATCTCGATGGGGCAAGGTGCATTGTGGATGATGGCTTTCAGAAGCAGCCGTTCGTCCCGCTTCATTGCGGGCCGGTCCTTGACCTTTGCGGTCGTCTGGGAAATGTCGAACACCTTTTTGGAGTTGTAGCTGACACCCACGGTGCCGTCCTCCTTGGTGTATTCCTCGCCGGGCTCCAGCAATACGATTCCGCTTTCGCCCTTTTTGATGAACACGCCGTTATTCTTCCAGCCCTTAAAATCCGAAAGCTGGGTGGCGTCGGCTTTCTGGGCGGTGATCAGAACCGCATTGCCCACAGAGTAGCGGTCAAAACGCGCCTGCACATCCAGATAGGATTGGAAGAGGCTGCCGTCATTTGCCATGCGCTGTGCAGTCTCATCAATCATGGCAAAAGCGCTCTCGCGCTCCTGCTTCTTCTGTGCAGCCCACTCCTCCTTGTTGAAGGAAACGAAGCTCTTATCCTCCGTACCCTCCTGCGCGGAGGCATTGAAAATATCATCATAGTTTGCCATGGTCATCTCTCCTTGTCTTTTTTCTTTTTCGGCACGGGCCTGTGCTCAGAGGTTCTGTTGGGTTCGTCCTTGGTTTTCTGCGCGGAGCTCGTCCTCTGTCTCTGCTCCTCCCGGATCTCCTTCATTTCCTGCCGGACAGATGGGCGGGAGCGTTCCGTTGGATCAGAGATACCCCTGACGGTTTTCTCGCGCTGATTTGATGTAGGCTCGGACGGACGGGATTTCGCAGCCGGGCCTTGCGTGGGGTTTTGCGTTTGTGCCTCCTCCTTATTGGGCGCAGGGGCAAGAAGCGCATCCAGGAATGCTTCCTCCTTGTCCTTTTCAGTGGTGTTGCGGTCGGGAACAGGAATGTCCGCGCCCTTCTGTTCCTCCTTTGCCTTGACGATTTCGGTGCGCGCCGAGCCGATGTCTGCGGTGGCAATGCCGAAGCGGTCAAAAATGCGGTTGATCTTGCTGGCGTCCTCTGCGCGGACAAACACATCGGTGTGGCCGTCGTTCGCCGTTTTGTCCTTCAAAACGCAATACAGGATGCCGTACTTCTTTGCCTCACGGCAGAACTTTTCAAGGTCTCTGTCGCCAATGGCAAAGACCTTGAGTTCCTTTCCGCTGCGGAGCATACTGTTGAGCCGTGTTTTCCCGCGCGTCTTTTTCTGGTCCTTCAGCACCGCATAAAGCAGCACTGCCAAACGCTCAGCGGCTTTTCCACTGATTTTTGCAGCCACCTCAACGCCGTTGAGCGTCATCCTCACGACCTGCTCGGCTGCTTCCCCTGACGAGTAACTCATTTTCCGTTTTCTCCTTTCGTTCGATTTTCTGCTGCTCGATTTGCTCAAGATTCTTACGAACCTGTTCCGATCGATCAGCGATGTCGGAGCACAGCACAATATCCCTCCGGCAGGTTTTCAGCTCTGTGGTCAGCTCCGCGATCCGGGCTCTCGTTGCTTCGGCACTTTGGAAATCTTCTTTTCTTAGGTACCGCTTCAGTTCGTTCTCCAGTCCCGAGCGCTGCTGCGTCAAAGCTTCCGCCTGCTTTTCCTTTTCGGCTTTATAGCCAGAAAGGGCCTCCACAGTTTCAATTCCTGTTTTGGCAAGGAAATCCGCCTGAGCAATGTATCTGTCGAGCTTCGTCACATCCTCACGCAAAAAAGCCGACACCTTTTTTACAGATGTCGGCTTATGCACGATGATGTGAAGCTCATAACAGTAATATAGGTACAGGGCGTAAAGGCCGGTTGCCTTCTTTGCTTTCTCCTTGTATTGGTAATAGGGCGCTTTCGTGTCCTCCGCCACCTCGGGGAAGGGCGTCTTGCGGCGGTAGTTGTTCTGAATCCGCTGCTTGATAGAATCCAGCTCGTAGTATTCACCCAGCTTATCCAAGCGGAAGTTCTTCCCGCCGTCCACGATTCTTATAATGGGGTGGACTCGCGGCGAGCCCTTCGGTGTTTTGGTAATCACCTCATAGCCCATTTCCTTCATCATGCGCAGGAACTCACGCTCCGTAGTTGAGGCGAGGATCGCCCTGTCAATATCCTCGCGTATCCTGCTGCGCATGGTCGGCTTGCCGTTCTTTTCGGCCAGCCATTCCCCATAATTGACTCTGCGGTCGGCAGGATACTCTATCACGGAAATCTTGGCTTCCCGGCACAGCCGGTCGGAGACCTCCCGCATCCGTCTGTAATCCGCCGGTGAGTTATAGAACTTCTTACCGTCCACATCGGAAACGGAGTTTATGACAAAGTGATTGTGATAATGCCCGGTGTTGCAGTGGGTAGCGATCACGACCTGAAAACGGTCGCCCCACAGCTCTCTGGCAAGGGCGACTCCAATTCTGTGTGCCGTATCTGCGTCCACTTCATCTGCCTTAAAGGACTGATAACCGTGATAGCAGGACCTGCCGCCCTCATTATGCATCAGCCGCTTTGTCTCCATGAACTCCTGCGCCGCCGTTTCTTCGCTGTGGAGATTGAGGCAGGTGACATAGGCTCTTTTCTCGGTTTTCATTTCGTCGGCGGCATATTCCACCACGCCCTCGATTTCATGAAGCTCCGAAAGCTTTTCCTTGTCATGCGTTTTCTCCGGATTGCGGGCGTAGTTGATGACCTTATCCACCCGTCCTATTATGGGCCAGATCGATGTAACCGCCATTACTGATAATCGGAGGTGTACGCATCAGACACCATTTTCGTGGCGGCTCTGATTCCCTCCAAGTCCTTTCTGAACTGCGGCATATCCGGCACATTGGTAGAGTTGAATCTCTTCAAGGTCTGATCCAGATTGTACCCTGCCTGACGCATGGCCCGAAGCAGCAGGGGAATATCCGCAGGCGGCGCTTCCTTAATTTCCTTATCTGCTACGCTGCGTCGAACAAATCCGCCGATGGACAGCCCTGCTTTCTTTGCTTTTTTGGAAAGCACGGTCAGCTCGTCCTTGGTGAAGCAAACCTCCACTCTGCAATTTCTTTTTCTCAAAAACACTCATCCTTTCTGTTGGGGTTTCAGGGGCATTGCCCCAGACAAGCGGAATCTGTACGGACAGATTCGTTGCTTGTTAAGACAATGCCACCAACCCCACGATTCAAATTACTTCGACACTTCTGAGGTACGAAACGCCCTTTGCAGAGAATTGGAACGAAACACTTACACGGGTATTAAGAGGAATATCAGCCAAACCCAAATAGTTCTTTTCGCTCCACGCTGATGTCATGATCTTTCTTCCGTCATCGAAATCAAGATATACCAACAGGTTTTTGTTCCTATCCCAGCGTTTACAGGCGATCGTTGCTGCAAAAGTACCCTTGAAATCGGGGAACTGATATTCACGACCGTCAAAGCCGGACTCCACGAACTCCCGCCAGGACAATGCGCGCTTTTCCTTTTCCATATCGTTTTCACCTCCATTCCAAAGTGGCTCCATTTTGGAGCCACCGATCGTTTGGGCAAGAAAAAACGGCTCCAAATTGGCGCCATTAAAAGGTTTCAAGAAAATCCAGTATCTCGTTTTCAGATTCTTCTGTGTCGGAACTACGGGCAGCTGGTTCAGAGGGAATAAACATGGCTTTCTTCAATTCTTCAGAAACGACTTTTCTGATCATCTTTTCCAAACCGGAAAGCTCTCTCGAAGTATTGATTGCGCTGATAACCTCTTTGCCGACAAACCCACTTCCTTTTTCATGAATGATCTCCCAAGCTTTTCGCTCGGCATCCACATCCATGTTGAAACGCACACTGATTCTCTTGTAACTCATCGTGAAATGCCTTTGCGGGCATTCAGCTCCGCGAGATATTCATACCCCTTCGCCGTGGCGCAGATGTCATCGTTGATGGTCACACGGGAAGCATCGTACACACCGAAGTTGCGGATCAGGCAGCTGCCGCCGCCGAGAACATACAGCCTCATCAGCTCCGGGTTGTACTCGTGCTCACGGAGTCTCTGAAAAATGCCCTCCACATAATCGGTAGCCGTGTTGGTAATGGTTTTCAGATAATCCTCCTTGATATCTGCCGTACCGAAACGGAACACCCTGTTGATAATCGCCTCGTCCACGGTGGTGTGATGTGCACGCATGACATTCTCCCGCACGGCCAGCAAGCACTGGTGTGTACCGTATTTCTCCGTAAACATATTCCCGGAGACAGGCTTCTTGTCATTGATGAACATGATGTTCATCGTACCGTTTCCGATATCGCAGATCATGTTTACGCCCCGAAAGTCAGAAAGCCGGTCTGCCACCGCCGCAAAGCCCTGTGGGAACACATCCACGCCTACGATCTCCACATGGTAGGAGACATTTCGGAACGAGAAGTCTACGGCTTTGTTCTGCAAGAGATAGTCCCTGAACTCGTCCCGCTGACCACTGACCCAAGTAAGAGGAAGACCTGCCGCAATTCTGATTTTGCCGCAGGTCATTTTTCGGATATTCAGTTCCCGCGCGATGGCCGCAAGCGCCAGCACATAGTAGTCTAAATCCCGCGTCTTATCCGCAAGGAACTCCTTGTGCCCTTCACCGATCAGGTAGAACTTGCCTTCAAAGACAAGCAGATTTTCTTTGAACACCGGCTCTCGGTCATAGGCGGAGAGACTTGCCGGGAAGCAGCAGTTTGCGGTTTTCATATTGCCGTAACCGCTGTCGATTCCAATTATGATTACATCGTCGATCATCTTCATGCCATCTCCTCCATCAGCGCTCGCGGTCCTTTTCGGGCTTATAGGGAACGGCCTTGATTTCCCCGCCGACACGAAAGAAGCGCTCCGGATTCTGAAACTGCTTCTTGTACCGTTCCAGCTGTTCCTTGTTGAGGGAGCCGAAGTACGGCGTGCTGCAATCGCAGATGAAAAAGGGGCCGAAGATAATGTCCATCATCTCCCTGTCTTCTCCGTAGATGGCTCGACAGGGCCGCATGCCGTTGTACTTGCCCTCATCGTTGCAGACGATGCAGACCTGCTCCTCAAAGGGATAATAGGGCTCAATCAGCCCACCGACCACCCTCTGCAAATCAGAAAGCTCCGTCCCGATCTCAGCCACTCTGGCAACCTTCCCCGGTTCACAGAGCACCACTTTGATTTTCTTCTCTTTCAGGGGCTCGGTCATATCCGGGTCAAAATCCACTTCCCGAAAGCCGATACTGTCGCAGAAATGGAAGGTGGATTTTTCCTCACCTACGACCTCAACCACATCCGAAACGGAAAGAGACCTGCCTCGGTATCCGTCCGGATGGTCAAGGTTGAACATCTGGTACACTTCTTCCAGGGTACCGCATTCCACTTCGCCCTCAAACACCTTGTCGTAGATCTCGCTGCGAAGCGCGGCAGAGCCCCGAAAGCGCTCCAGATTTTCGTAGTTCAAGAAGGCCACATTGTTCTCGTCCCGGTCCGGGTTGATCTGATAAATTGCAATGTTCATGTGCGTTCCCGCTCCTTTCTTTCTCTCATAAGTCCTACACGGATTTTCAGCTCGTCATTCACATCTTTCCCACAGGAGGGCGGCTCGTCATAGACCTGGTATTTTCCCTGCAGCCCGCCAACAATTCCTTTCACAGCACCTCGTCCGACGGCATCGTTATCCAAATGAAGATGGATTTTGCGGACGGATGGGTGCTCGTCAAGAAATCTGCTCAAGGCCACCGGCACAACATTCTCTCGTTTAGCCTGAAACACACCGGCTAAAGACAAATAGGTTTCACTTTGCCAGTCGCGCCCGGCCAGCAGCTTTAAGGTCGCGTAGCTCAGCAGATCAATGGCGGATTCAAACACATGGATGCGCTCCGGATTCTGTTTTCCCTCTAAGGAAAAAGAGAAGTGCTTATCGCTGCCGATCAGTTCGCCTTTGTAGCTGCTGACAGTGCTGCGCAGAGCGCCATATCTCGCTTTGCCGTCCTTGTCGTACCCTACGAACATCGCATTGTGGTAATCTGCAGACTCAAAGAGCAACTTGTTATCCAGGCAATAACGGATAATAACCGGGTGAATTCCTCGGCCTTGCAGGTATTTCTCCACGCGGTCCGTTGTTTCGGACAGCTCCGGCATCAGCAAATTCGTATGCTTTCGTTCCTTTTGGCGATAGAAAACGGGAGGCTTTTCTGCCTCCCGTCCGAGAATAATTTCTGCTGCCTGTGTGAAAGGGATGCCCTTCACCTTGATGAGATAGTCCAGCGCTGATCTGCCGCCAATGCCCCGGGAGAACCAGCACCACTTACCGTTGCTGATTCGCAGGGAGTCGTGCTCTCTAGTACAATAGGTATTTCCGGATACACAGACGAGCTCTTGGGGTTCATAATTGCGGAGGTAAGTCAAAAGGTCCATTTCCTTGGCCTTGGCAACATCCTCCGCTGCAATATAGCGCATAGGGCATCACCTCGCTTCACGCCGGTCTCTCAGAAAATCGGCCCGGATGACCGCATTGGCTCGGCACTCGATGGTGTCACGGATGTTGTCCATGTGGTCGGTCTCCCGCTTTTCGAAGTCCTTGAACAAATCCGCAAGCGGACTGGGCGACTTCAGGAGTGCCTTGCACTGCTTATCGGATAGGTCGTATTCCTCCAGTGCCAGCACAATGTCCTCCCGCACCGTGTACTCGTAGCAGTGGTTCAGGATCTCATCGGGCGGCTGGGAAAGCAGCCACTCCCGATACTTCTCCTGTTCTGCGAACACCTTCTTATATAAAGCGGTGTTCAGTTCTTCGTTTGTCATTTTGCTTCCTCCTTCATAAAGATTTAGCCGCCGATGAGGGAATCACCGGCGGCTATGTAGCATTTCAGTTGAGAAGTTGAACTTATTTTTAGCCAAGTTCTCAACGGAAGTGAACCTTGACAAAAAGAAAGACCGTCCACTTTTTCAATGAACGGTCGAATCAGGTTGTATTCCGTTTTGCAGGGAACTTTTGCCAGATTTTTCTGCTGTATGTTCCCCGTGCTGTCCTTGTTATTCCGCTTCTTCTTCAGCGTGAAAACCAGCCATAAATCTTTTCAGCAGAAATGTGCAGAAGTACGGGAATGTGTATATCCTGTCCTCATGCCCGATATTGTTCTTTGAGAACTTAATCCCATATCTGATATCCGGGTAGTGATCAGAGGTAATCAATGTTTTCATTGATTTTGCCCGGCCACTTTTCGCCTTTACTTCAACAGGAATCAAGGATGCGGTTGAACGAATGAAGAAATCGGCTTCCAGTGTGGAATCCTCTTTTTTGTAATAGAACAGCTTATATCCTTGCTTGATGAGAGATTCTCCTACCATGTTCTCATAGAGGGCTCCCTTATAAACACCCAGGTTCTTATTGGCTCTTAAATCCTCCTGCGATTCATCATCCAGCATGGATACCAAAAGACCCGTATCCGCAAAATACAGCTTGAATGTGTCAGGCTCGTAATTACCTCCCAATGGCAGTTCCGGAAACTCCATACAGTAACAGATGTTGACCATACCTGCATCCGAAAGCCACTCTGCACATCCTCGATAATCCCGGAATCTTGCGCCGGATGCCACCTTGGAAATCTGGAATTTTTTGTTTTCCCTTGCAAGCTGCGGCGCAACCCGGTTGAACACATTGATAATTCTTGTTTGATCGATTCCGGTGGCATACTTGCGAATATCTTCTTTATAGTCCGCTATGAGCTGCTTCTGCGTATCAAGCGATCCCTCAAAGGTGTTTCGCTCGATATACTCCGCGACGACAGCAGGCATTCCGCCAAGGATATTGTAATCCAGAAACAGCGAATGGAAGACATTCATCTCCAACTCGCTAAAAGGATTGAATTCCTTCATATGGGAAAGCAGGTTTTCTACCGTGTCATCTCCATAGCCCTTTGCCCACAAGAACTCCTCGAAATCCATCGAAAACATCTCATAGTCTTTTTTATACCCTACGCTGTTGCTTTCGATCTTCTTGTAATTGACTCCCAGCATTGACCCACTGCAAATCACATCAAACCGCCCATCTATGCAGAAGAACTTGAGCGATGTTGCAATTTCCGGAAACTCCGTAATCTCGTCGAAGAAGATCAGCGTCTTTTCGGGCACAAACTTCTTTGTCGGGTCAATGAGTGAAATGTTCTTGATAATGTCAGCGGCTTCATATCCGTCCGCGATGATTCCCTTGTATTTCTCGTCACGGACAAAATTGATCTCGATCACATTTTCGTAATGATCGGCAGCAAAATGCAGGATCGATTCCGTTTTGCCTATTTGACGGCTTCCCTTGACAATAAGGGGCTTTCTGTTTTTATCTGCCTTCCATTCCTCTAAGAAAGCATCAACTTTTCTTCTCAAATACATCTGCATCACTCTCCGGCTTGAGGTTTTTGCTTCATTATACACAAAACATAGGCGATTGTCAATCCGTTTTGCACATTTCATGGGCGAATCCAAGCTGCCTCGCGCACATTTTAGATTATCGACCTCATTAGTTTATGATAGCCGCAAGGTTTTGATTTCTTGCGGCTATCATTGGTTACTTCATGATTTTCAGTAACAGCGCATTGACATCTTCAGTCGGTTTGCCCTGCGCGACCAGCTTGTTTCGGAACCCCAGGAGCGCATATTTAGCGAGCCGGAGTTCTTCCGGATTTAACTCAACAATTCGCTTATCCTTTTTGCGTCTGAACATATCAGGCACCTCCGTCCTTTGATCTGGCTTCATTGTAGCGGCGGAAGTGCCGTGCTGCAAATGTGCGAATGATTTCATCGCTCCCTGTCATCGCTGGAGCGGCTCGGTTCTTCATCACCTCGCTCACCGTCCACGATCTCGTTCTCTCTTTTGTCGAGATTGAGCATCGCATTCAGTTCATTTAGCCGTGCCGATTTGGTTTTCAGTTCTTCCTCCTGGGGGAATGGCTTCTGTACCTCTGCCTTTGCATTTTCAAGCTGAACCCGCGTATTCTCCAACTGCTCGGTGCACGCTGCCATTCGTTCCTCAAAAGCGCCGAGGGTGTTATCCAGTCGCTGAATGTTGCCGAAGATGTCCGTTCCCAGCGTGACCGTATGCCGCAGCTGATGAATCAGCGTGATCTTATATTCTCGGCTGAAGGTATCGAAGGACAGCTCCATGTCAAAGCCACGGTACTGACCGATGGAAATCGGCTCTGGGCTTGTCATGGACTTGCAAAGGCCGAGGATGGCATCACCGGCAGCCTTTTTTTCTCTTACCGTGCCACCCGGCATAATCATCGGGGAGAAGCCGTCCTCGTTGGGCTCGGTGTTTCTTTTGCGCTGGTCAATATCTGTCTGATAGCCCTCAATGCGCTGTTCCAATGACCGGATTTTCTGCGGAAACTCCTTGATAATCTGATCCTCCAGAGCATAGCGCTGGCTCAGATGGTTGGCCTTGAGCAGCTTCAGACGGGACACATCAATGTCCAGATCCATCTTCTCCTTGATGTGGGGATCGCCGGCGCACAGCGCCTTGATTTCCGCATAGCTCAGGGCAGTTTCGTCAATGTCCTCCGCAGAGCGCACCGGGGATTTGCTGGTCATGATCTGCCCAATAAAACGCAGCAACCAAAACCGGAAGCTCCAGCCGCGTTCCCTTGACAACCTCAAATAGCTTCTGCATTTGCTCTGCGTCAAGAAAGGTCGGCTGAAACGAGTTCTTCCTCGGCCTATCCACCTTCATGGCAACATTCTGCGGTACCATGTCGGTTTTCATCGCATACTTCAAGGCCTGATAAATTACCGCATGATAGTGGATAACCGAATTCGGCGTGACGGTTTTCAGCTTCTCCGTATCCACGCTGACGGACGGATGACCTTCAAATTCCAGGGAGGCAAAACGCTCACCTCTTATTGACAATTCTCTAATCACGTTGTATAATCGGTATATACCGGAAACAAAGGAGGGCGTGTCCATGCCAAGACCGCCACGGTGCCGTCAAATTTGTGGCGTACCACAGGTCGATAC
>ERZ773217.2700-NODE-2700-length-11173-cov-3.366883_pt1 | contig 11173 bp, 10 predicted proteins | sample MGYA00580995_ERZ773217 | MGnify/ENA primary metagenome ERZ773217 (study PRJEB29015, sample SAMEA2737772) | human gut metagenome | biome: human gut; feature: human-associated habitat; material: faeces | place: China | collected 2012 ...
ACGGTTGACATGGCATCGATCAAGGCAAGTTGTCCGCCAAGATGAGTCAGAATTTGCCAGTAAATGATAACAATCACGGCTGTGGCAGCCAAAAGAATTACGATTTGTTTTGGCGTCAGAGCTTTCCCCTCTACTTCACCGCTCTTTTCATCTTTATGCCTCGACCAAAGATAGAAACCGATAAAGTTCATCGGAATGTAGTAAAAGGCATTTAACATGAATTCCCCATTTAAGTGATTATTAAATGTTAGATAAGCGTAAATAGCGACATTAATCGTTGCAAAGAAATAAGTGCTTACTTTTCCTTTTGCGGCGAGAACAACTCCTAGAATTCCGGTGATTCCACTGATCAGAGCTAGTGTATTATCGCCCCAGATGATGCTTAGTACAATCATAATAACGGTTGATAAAACCAGCCAGCATAATTCAAATTTGCTCCAGCCTTTAAAAAAGTCTTTTACTTTACTCATGATTTGTTTCCTTTCTAAGAATGGTTTTTAAGTTTCATCTTGTTTTGCATTTTCAAATTCTTCTGTTGTAATGATAGGACCTTTGACACTGACTACTTTCGCGGCAATCCGATTTGCCGTGGAGATTGCTTCCAGAAAAGAGTGCCCCATTGTTCGCATGGCAATGACAGAACCGATGTGGGAATCACCAGCACCAATCGTATCGACAACAGTTGCCTGTTTGGAAGAAACTAAGGCGTGAGTTCCATTTTCAAAAAGGTGTACCCCTTGTTTCCCCAATGTGATTAACACAGTGTTTCCAGTTGATTTCGAAAGAATTTCTGCTGCCTGAGTGATATCGTCGGTATTTGTAGAAGTTAAAGCTTCTAATTCATTCAGATGCATGACTGGATGAAGTGCATACAGACGTTTCAATTTTTTTGGATCAATATAAGTGATTCGTGGGCCTGGGGCATAATAAACGGTCAATTCTTGATTGGACTCCAGAAAATTTAAAATGGCATCACCGCCGTCTCCTTCTAATTCATATCCACTCACATAAACAGAGTCATAAGAATCTACAGCAAGGGAAGAAAACCATTCCTCTTGAAAATGACATTCGATTCCGGGGACAGTTAAGAATGTGCGTTCGCCGTCTGCTTCTACCATACAGAGACAGTATCCGTTATCAGAATTTTCGCAGTGGACAGGGCTTTCGTGTCCGGCCTTTTTTAGTTCTTTGCGAATGAAATCTGCATACATTCCAGTTCCGATTGGTGCAAACAATGTGTAGTTTACACCGAAATGTTTTAAAATGTCTGCTACGTTATATGCGCAGCCGCCAACCATCATGGATTGTCCTTTGGCATAGACATCCGTTCCGGATTTTGGAATTCGATCAATTTCCATCACGATATCTAGCATAGCTGCACCGATTACGATACATCCTTTTCCCATTTGATTTGCCCCCTTTTTTTGATGATTGCATCTGCATATTTTGTAAAATCAATCTGATTTGACTTTTGGATCAAAGCAATATCTTTTTCATCACAAAGTTTTCTTAAACCTGTTAAGAATTCTTTTGTACAAACGTAAACGCCACCTTCACCTTGAACAGGTTCAACAATGATTGCTGCTGTTTTTTCACTTATTAATGCTTTTACGCTTTCTAAATCATTGATATTTGCATATTTTACACCTTCAATTAAAGGTCCAAACGCTTCTTGATAATGTGCATTTCCTGTAAGTTTAACAGATCCTGTTGTTCTTCCATGGAAAGAATGATTTAAAGAAATAATTTCACTATCCGCTTTTCCATGTTTTTGATAATAATATTTACGTGCAAGTTTTAAAGCACCTTCTGTTGATTCAGCTCCTGAATTTGTAAAGAATACTTTATCTAATTTTGTAGCTTTTTTAACACATTCAGCTGCTTCAATTGTTTCAACCGTATTAAAGTAGTTAGAAATATGCATTAATCTATGTAATTGTTTTTCCATTGCTTCTACATAAGCTGGATAATTATAACCAAAAGAATTAACACCAATTCCTGAAAAGAAATCAATATATTCTTTTTGATTTACATCATATAAATGAATGCCATCTCCATGATCAAATGTGACATTATATCTTCCATAGGCATGCATTAAAGCATCCAATGATCTATCATAATAATTCATTTTTAGTCCCCCAATTGTACATTTCTTGCAAGTTTTTCATAAAGTTCAACAGCTTGTACTAAAACTTCTTCATGAAAATTGAAAGTTGGTGTATGTAGACCTGAAGTATATTCTTTACATCTTGTCCCCACATAAAAGAAAACACCAGGAATCACTTTTTGATAATGAGCAAAGTCTTCTGCTAACATCACAGGCTCTTCAAGTTCTTCGAAGTTTGCGCCAACATTCTTTTTAAGTTCTTCATATAAATGTGCATCATTTAAAACAGGTGGGTTAAAAGGTTGACAGGCAAAATCAATTTGACAATGATATGCTTGTTCCATTCCTTGATTAAACCCTTTCATTGCTTCTACAATACGTGAAAAGACTTCTTCACTATAAGTTCTAAGTGTTCCATGGAAACTTGTTTGACTAGCCACAATATTTCTGACCGTTCCCCCATGTATTTCACCTATATTTAAAACACAAGGTTGCATTGGCGAAATCATTCGTGAAATGATACTTTGATAATTACTAATCAAAAAACTCGCAATCACAATCGAATCAATTCCTTCATGATACTTACCTGCATGTGCACTTTTACCATGAACAGTTACATCCAATTCACCACTTTCAGCCATTAAAGGACCTTTACGACAAGCAATTTTTCCTTCATCAACATCTGGGAACATATGTAAACCATAAATTCCTTTAACATGATATTTTTCAAGAATACCTGTATTAATGATCGATGGTGCCCCATTGACCACTTCTTCTCCTGGTTGAAAAATAAGCAAAACATTATGTGGTAGATCTTGAACATCTTTTAGCTTATAAGCAAGTCCAAGAAGTGCTGTCATATGTCCATCATGACCACAGGCATGCATTTTTCCTTGATGTGTACTTTTAAATGATACACCTGTTTGTTCTTCAATTTCTAAAGCATCGATATCACTTCTAAAAGCAAGTGTTTTTTCTTTATGAAAATCAAGATAAACAGCGATTCCCGTCTCTGTTATTTTTAAAGGCTGATACCCCATTTTTTTTAATTCTTCATAAAGATACTTTGATGTTTTATATTCTTGAAAACCGATTTCAGGAATGGCGTGTAAATGACGACGCCATGTCCTTATTTGATCTAATAATTGTTCCATAATCGTATCCTAGATTTTACGTAAATCATCCATTAATTGTGTTTTACCTTCAGTTTTTTCATCTTTTTGTTCCTTGATGATTCTTGCTGGATTTCCAACAACAACCGCACCAGCAGGTACATCTTGAGTAACAATACTTCCTGCCCCTACAACTGCACCTTTACCAATATGAACACCTTCGATAACAACCGCATTTGCACCAATTAAAACATCATCTTCTAGAATAACTGGTGAAGCACTAGGTGGTTCAATAACACCAGCTAACACTGCTCCAGCTCCAACGTGACAATGTTTTCCAACTTCAGCACGTCCTCCTAAAACAGCACCCATATCGATCATTGATCCTTCACCAATTTTAGCACCGATATTGATAACAGCACCCATCATGATAACGGCATTATCTCCAATAGAAACATTTTCACGAATGAAGCATCCTGGTTCAATACGAGCGTTGATATTTCTCATATCTAACATTGGAATCGCACTATTACGACGATCTTGTTCAATAAATGAATCTTTGATTAAATCTTTATTTTCTTCAACATAAGCATTAATAGCATCTAAATCTCCAATAGCAATTTTAAAATGACTATCTCCAAATAAATGGAATGCATCTGTATCAGGTAAATTTTCACCTTTTAAATACATTTTAATTGGTGTTTGTTTCTTTGCATCACCAATATACTTAATAATTTCTTCTGCTGTTTGTAACATAAATTTCCTCCTTATATTTTTATTTTTCCTTCAAACACAGTTGTTGCTGGACCTGTCATAAAAATATGTCCCTCTTGAAGTTCAATTTCTAACTTTCCTCCAAGAAGCTCAACTGTTGCTTTTTCTTTACAATAACCATTCAAATAACTTGCATACATAACGGCACAAGCACCTGTTCCACAAGCCATTGTTTCACCGCTGCCTCTTTCCCATACACGCATTTTTAAATAATGATCATTGATTACTTCAACAAATTCAGTATTGACTGATTCTGGAAATATTTGATGATGTTCAAATTGTTTTCCTATTGTTTCAATATCAAAATCTAATGAATCAACATACGTAATGACATGGGGATTCCCCATAGAAACAGCTGTTAAAGCATATTCTTGATCTCCAATCATCACTTTTTCATTAATCATTTTTTCTTGATCAAAAATAACAGGAATGTCTTTACAATTTAAAATTGGTTCTTGCATATCTACTTTTGCGCCAACAACTTCATCCCCATCAAAAATAAGTTCTACAATACGTAAACCTGCCTTTGTTTCAATATTTAAAACCTTTTTATCTGTTAAATGATGGTCATAACAAAATTTAGCAAAACAACGAATTCCATTTCCACACATCATTCCTTCACTACCATCTAGATTGAACATACGCATTTTAAAATCATATTGATCAGACTTTAAAATAACGATCATCCCATCTCCACCAATACCAAAATGGCGATTAGAAATACGACTAATAAATTCAGCATCCATCGGTACTTCTTGATGGATTCCATCAACATAAATATAGTCATTTCCAATACCTTCCATTTTTGTAAAATGTAATTCCACTTTATCACCTCACATTGTTTAAAACAATTTTACCAAAATGATAATTTTTTTCAATCTTCTTTATCATTTAATTTTACGACATCACATAAAAACACATGATTGAACCATTGTTCTATTATAGTTTTCATCTATATTATAACCATGAAAGATCAATCATCTTTCATTAAATAATAAATTCATATTCCCTTCCCAATTATTATTTAAAAAAAAGTCTTTAAAAAAGGCTTTTTTTGTTTAATAAGAAATATTCAGTTCACAATTGTTTATTATGATAATAGCAAGAAAGATAAATAATATTTAAACATCTTTCTTAGAAAAAATTTTTTTCAAATTTCCTTCCCTTATAAAACATTATATATCGTAAACGAATAAAGGATCCTTCTTGGATCCTTTATTTTGTTTCTAAATCTTCTTTATATTCTAAATATTCATCGTATGTTGATAAACGATCAATCATACCATTTTTATTAAATTCAATAATTCTATTAGCAATTGTTTGTACAAATTGATGGTCATGACATGTAAATAAAATATTTTCTTTAAATTGAATAAGGCCTTGGTTTAAAGCTTGAATTGATTCAAGATCCAAATGGTTTGTTGGTTCATCAAAAACAAGAACATTAGCATCTTCCATCATCATTTTAGCCAGCATACATCTTACCTTTTCTCCTCCAGATAAAACATTTGCTTTCTTTAAAGCTTCTTCTCCAGAGAATAATACTCTTCCTAACCATCCTCTTAAATCTTGTTCATAAACCGTTCCATCTGTAAATTGTCTTAACCAATCAACAAGTGATAATTCACAGTCATTAAAATATTTTGAGTTATCTTTAGGAAAATAAGATTGGCTTGTTGTCACACCCCATTTAAATTCTCCTTCATAATCTTCATCTTCACCCATAATAATTTTAAAGAACGCTTCTGTTGCTTTATCATCTCCTACAAAAGCAACTTTTTCATTTGGTTGAATAGAGAATGAAACATTATTAATAAGTTTTTCTCCATCAACTACTTTAGTAAGACCTTCAACATTTAAAACGATATTTCCTACTTCTCTTCCTGGTTTAAAACCAATAAATGGATATCTTCTAAGAGATGGTTTAATATCGACCATTTCTAAGTTATCTAATAATTTCTTTCTAGAAGTTGCTTGTTTGGCTTTTGAAGCATTGGCACTGAATCTTGCAATAAATTCTTCCAATTCTTTTTTCTTTGCTTCAGCTTTTTTATTTTGATCTTTCGCTTGTTGAATTTGCATTTGACTATATTCATACCAGAAATCATAGTTTCCAACGTATAATTGAATACGGCTATAGTCAATATCAGCAATATGTGTACAAACTTTATTTAAAAAATGGCGGTCATGAGAAACAACAATAACAGTATTTTTGAAATTTAACAAGAAGTTTTCTAACCAATTAATACTTTTTAAATCCAAGTGGTTTGTTGGTTCGTCTAATAATAAAATATCTGGATCACCAAATAAGGCTTGCGCTAATAAAACTTTTACTTTTTGATTTCCATCTAAATCTTTCATATACATATCATGAAACTCAGAAGTAATTCCTAAACCATTAAGCATTGTTTCAGCATCAGCTTCAGCATTCCAACCATCCATATCCGCAAATTCACCTTCTAATTCACCAAGTAAAATACCATCTTCATCATTAAAATCTTCTTTTGCGTATAATCTTTCTTTTTCTTGCATGATTTCATAAAGTCTTTTATTACCCATAATTACAGTTTCAACAACTTTATTTTCATCATAAGCAAAATGATCTTGTTTTAAAACAGATAATCTTTTATGAGGTTCAATAATAACTTCCCCTTTATTAGGTTCAATTTCTCCTGCTAAGATTTTTAAAAATGTAGATTTACCAGCACCATTGGCACCAATAATTCCATAACAGTTACCTTCTGTAAATTTAACAGAAACATTTTCAAATAATGCTCTATCTCCATATCTTAATGAGACATTTTGTGTTGATATCATATCGTCATTCCTTTCTTTTAAGTAGCTTTGGTATTATGACATAAAACACAAAAAATGTCTATTAAAAGTAGATAAAATGGATTTTCAATATATTTATTTAATTACAAATGACAATCTTGAAATATTTTTTCAATGACTTTCCATATCATCAAAGACGGGTTTTCTTTATAAAATTGATAACCTTTATAATTTTGTATAACATAACCCTTTTCTTTATTTGAAGACATGATATTTTTTGAGCGTTTGATTGCTTTTTTAACATCTTCTATGTTAAGTTGTTGTAAACAACTATGAAAGTGATCTTTATGTTTATAATCATCCATACTCTTAAATTTCTTATTATAAGCCTTATTAATCATCGTAATGTATTGTTTTCTATCTATCATCATTTTATTACAATCCATTTTATGAAGAATCATCCATAAGTCAAAAGTAAAATTACTATATCCAAATTTATAAGTAATATTTTTAATACAAGAAGCTTTTTTTAAATGATCAATAGTATGATGAAATTGTTGAACGTGAAAACAATCATTACTTTCGTAATCAGATAAATGCCAAATTTCTGTTTTGCTTGTAATAACCATTTTTTTAGCACGTTTATAAGGATCTTTTTCTACTTTACAATCCATAACTACTTTATATCTAGAACGATTACATTGATTTATATTATCTTTTAACCAATCAAGATACCATTTTTCAGTTTCCCCTTCGACACTGAAGTGATACTTTTTTGTTAACTTTCTTTCCATATCAGTTATCTCCTTTTGAAATCAATTCTTTAAATATTGGTGAAAAATCAATATCACATATTGCTCCATATTGAGAAATAAAATAATTTTTCATATAATCTTCATTTTTTCTAACACCATTTTTCCCTGCTGTTTTAAAATCTGATAAACAATATAAATCGCTCAAATCATTTTCTTCATTTCTTTCAACAAATTTTATTTCATCCCTTCTAAACAAGTTAGAATTTAAGAAAATTGGATTATGACTATCAAAAATCAATTGTGCATGATGAATATTAATTTCATCATCATGAAAAATATTAATAATATTCATTAACGCCATTGGATGAATAGAAGCATCAAATTCATCAATAACTAATGTTCCTCCCGTATAAATTGCTTTTAATACTAAAGGAAATAAATTAATAAAACGAATGGTTCCATAGGATTCAAAAATCTTTGCATTAATAATTATTTTTTCCTGATTATTTTCATCATTTAAAATTGAACATAATTTTGTTTGATGATCATCATCGGATACCATATATCCAATTGCATTAGAATTCAAACCAAATATTTTGGCTGCTTCATTAGTGGTCTTTTCAACATAAAATCCTGGCGAGTTTGTATCTTCAAATCTACGAATAACTTCAATTGCATTTGCTTTATAAATAACCATAAATTTATTTTTAAACCACTGTTGAATCAAATCTACTATTTTTCTAGAAAGGATGAGTTTAAAACCATTCATTAAAAATAACTCTGTAGAATTAAGACTGGCATCAACAATATCTTTCATCCTGTTAAATGTATCTGTATTTACCATAAATAAATCTGCTAATTTCTTTGTATATTTTAAATCAACATGATTGCCTTTTCTATTAAAAATCAAATGATCATTAATACATAATTTTTCATCTATAATTACTCTTTGAAAACTTTTTTCTAAAAAGAAACCTATATTCATTGAAAATGAATATTCAATACAATAATTATCTTCAATAAATGAAATATAAAAACAAACAGGTTTTCTTTCTTTTAATTTATTATTTGGTATTAACTCCAAACAATTTGCTGCTTCATTGATAGAAGATTCATCAATATTTAAAATATGTCCTCTAAGTACAATAGCACGCATCGTATCCATTGCTCCAATAATATTGGTTTTTCCTGCTGCATTAGGACCATAAATAACAGATGAACAAATTGCTTTTTTTCTTTTATTATCTATTTTTTTCTCAAAAACACTATAATCCAATCCTTTTTGTTTAGGTGCTGGTATCATAGAAAATGAAACTTCTTGTTGAAATGATTTATAATTTTTTACTTTAAAATCTAATAGCATATATCTCACCACCTTATAGCTATTTTATCATATGTATATTATTATATAAATGATTTTGCGTATTTATTGCAAAATTATTTATATTTTTAATAATTTATTAAATCATTTGTTTAATTTTGTTAAATACATGTAAAATATTTATTCGTTATAGAATTATTAAACTTTATTTTTGAGCATAATAAAAGTGAATCCTTTATCGATTCACTTTTATTAGATATCTTATTTATCTTGAGAATGTCTTTCACCAATTTGGAATTCTTCTTGATGATCAAACATATATCTTACTGAAATAGGTGTATCTCCTGTAAGTTCAGCAAAGTCTTTTGTATGAATATCCATTTTACCTTCTCTAATTGCTTGAGCAAATGTAACCATTCCATCTGATGAAAATGGTGCTTCTGAATCCTTTTGGAATACACCATCTGTTGTTCTAGGAACACCCATAGCATCCCAAATTTGATAGTTTTCTTCATCTGTAACATTCACAAATGGAACATGATTTCCTGTACTGACATCTCCAATAGCACAGAATGTTGAAATTGTCATTAATTCTAGACCATTGATGTTCCATACTTTTTGATGGAATTCATTTGATCTATGTAAAGCATAAGCTAATGCTTTCGCACAGTCTTTACGTGAAATGTAAGCCATTAAACCATCACCTTGTGAATTTGTAAGTGGTGCATTCATATGTGCATAAGTAAAGTAGTTTGTGACCATTGCTTCAGCATATTGAGAGTTTCTCATAAATTGATAATCTAAACCAACTTCTTGAATATATTTTTCAGTATAAATATGATCTTTCTTTTCTACTGATGGATTTGTTTCATCATCCGCATTGACTAAAGATGTATAAATAATTTGTTTAACACCTGCAGCTTTAGCAGCATCTACTGCATTTTTATGCGCGTTTTGTCTTTTAGCACCAACAAATGGCATAGAAATCAATGCTAGAGCATCTGCTCCTTTAAAAGCTTCAGCTAATCCATCAGGATTATTAAAGTTTGTGACATGTGTTTCAATTCCCTTTTCAGCATATTTCTTTAGTGATTCTTCACTATATCCACAAAAAATTAAGTTTTCTACTGGTTCTAGTGTTAATAAAACATCAGCAGCTAATTGACCTAAGTTACCATCAACACCAGTTAATAATAATTTACCCATGATTCTTCCTCCTATTTTACAGTAATATGATAACATTTTCACAAGATAATCATAGTCCTTATTTATTAATAAAGACTATAAGTTTTACTTATGGTATTTAACCAATACCTTGACAATTTCTCCATAATATTGACTATGAACACCTTCTTCTTGGTACCATTCATAAACATTTTCATCAACACTCTTTTGATCAAAATCACTTTTACCCATAACCTTACATAAAATAACGACTGAACTCTCTTCAAAATAAGGAGCAACATCTTGATTATTAACAGTCATTCCACACTTTTCCATTTTATTTTCATCTCTACCAGAAACACATCCAAACTAACCTAATTGATTTTTATGTTCTTGATCCATAAAACATATAGAATAATATTTAGCATGATCGAAAATATGTTTTGAATCACGTGTTTTATGTACATAAACTGTAGCCATTGGCTTTCTCCATAAAACACCAAATCCAGCCCAACCAATTGTCAGACCATTGGTTTCATTTCCATCACAAGCAATCGCAATAGCTGGTTTTAAAAGGATTTATATATTTGATTAAATCTTTTACTTCTATTTTTTTCATCCAACTCATTTCCTTAAACACCTTTATTAATACTTATAATAAACAAAAATAGGCAATGGATTTTCCATTGCCTACAGTTTATTTACTTGTCTTTTCTTTTCTTCATTAGAACTTTTATAATTTTCAGGTAGATTAAGTTTAAGTGACTGAACACCTAATAACTCCATCAATATATTCATATCCATACAACTTTTTAAACATCTTTCCTTATACATATTCCTTAAATCTTTAAAAGTTGTTTTAAATCCATACTTACTTCCAATACGATCCAATCCTCTTTGTAGTTTAGTAATTTCACTGACAACATATAAATGAGATGTTAAATAACAATCACTTTCTTTATCCTTTAAATATTCTTGTAAATAAAAAAACAACTCCTTAGGAATTGTTACATCTCTTAATATTGGCCATTCTACATCATAAACTTCATAAATCGTTTTAGATCCTATATCATCATTTTTAGTTCTTTGAGCTCTTTTACTTATATGAATTAGTTGATTTTCTAAATCAATATCACTTACTTTTAAAGCAACAATTTCTCCAATC